>Ga0209396_1002735_pt1 | contig 18310 bp, 17 predicted proteins | sample GOMGulsemesocosm_6_FD_184638 | JGI IMG/M metagenome (GOLD analysis project Ga0209396, IMG submission 184638) | Methane-oxidizing microbial communities from mesocosms in the Gulf of Mexico - GOM8C Gulf of Mexico (SPAdes) (version 2) | ecosystem: Environmental > Aquatic > Marine > Cold seeps...
CCCTTGTTTTTAGTAATATGTAGTACCATATATAGTCGTGATATTTGTTAGCTAACGAATATCAGACAAAAAGAATTTAGTTGAAGTGAAATGATAATATACTCTATTCACTTCAACATAGTATAAGTAGCACTAGGAGAGATAGCATGCCAAAAAACGCAAACAAAGCATTAGGACTACTGGCATTAGCTGGCGTCGCGCCATACCAAGAAAAGCCTAACGAAGAGTACATGGATACTCCGCAACAAGAACATTTTAAAAAGATTCTTGATGCGTGGCGTTCACAACTTCGTCAAGAAGTTGACCGTACAGTAACGCATATGCAAGACGAAGCGGCAAATTTCCCAGATCCTGTAGATCGCGCAGCTCAAGAAGAAGAGTTCAGTCTTGAACTACGTACACGTGACCGTGAACGTAAGCTGATCAAAAAAATTGAGAAGACATTACAACTAATCGAAGAAGATGATTTTGGTTTCTGTAAATCATGTGGTATCGAAATTGGTATCCGTCGTTTAGAAGCTCGACCAACAGCCGATCTTTGTATTGAGTGTAAAACACTTCAAGAAATTAAAGAACGTCAAATGGCAGGTTAATTCCTGCTAATTATCGTTAGGAAAACAATAGTTAAACGTGTTACTTCCTATGAATAAGCGACCACCATCCTTGTATCGTGGTCGTTTTGCTCCATCCCCTTCTGGTTTACTCCATTTTGGCTCGCTAGTTACTGCGCTTGCCAGCTATTTAGATGCAAAACACAATAACGGTACGTGGTTAGTTCGTATTGAAGACATTGATCCCCCACGAGAATTAGCCGGTGCCAGTGATGAAATTCTATCTACACTTGATTCATATGGATTACATTGGGACGAAGAAGTACTTTATCAAAGCAAACAAACTCACCGATATAACGAAGTACTTAACAACTTATTACAAGCTCAGCTTACTTATCATTGCCAATGTACTCGTGCTCAAATTAAATTGATGGGGGGCACCTATAATCGTCATTGTGAAACACTTGAACTTTCGACACAAAACAACGCAACCCGCATTAAAAATACCGTAGGAATAAATAGCTACATTGATCTTATTCAAGGCCAAATTAATTGTGATAAGGCATTTTCAAAAGAAGATTTTATTCTACTAAGAAAAGATGGCTTATTTGCCTACCAACTTGCTGTAGTTGTTGATGATATAAATCAAAATATTTCTCATGTAGTAAGAGGTTGTGATTTAATAGAACCCACCGTACGACAATTGAGTTTGTTTAAAATGCTCAATGCCGCTGCTCCCTCTTATAGCCATATCCCCCTGGCAGTAACACCTGAAGGTTACAAACTAAGTAAACAAAACAAAGCACCGGCAATTGATAATAATAAACCACAACCTGCACTGGTATCGGCACTTAACTATCTAGGACAACAAGCACCAGCAGAGCTTGCCACATACCCTGTTGAAGACATTATCTTATGGGCAATTCAGCACTGGTCTCTAGACAAAATAACTAAAAAGCAACAAATTGTTATCAATTAGCGGAAAATACGCTGTTTTCATTCTCTTTTTCGACGACGTGTTATATGATAAACATAATATTTATTGACCAATTATGGGTTGTTTTATTTTAACAAGACACCCCTACTTTTAAGGCCTGCATTATCAAAAGCGTCATCAATTTGTGCAAACGAGTATTAGGAAAAGGAACAACTAAAAAGTCTAAAGTTCCGCATTCCTCTGAACCTATCGTATTCACCCGAGATCAACATCCCGTATCAAGAAAACTTATGAGCCCGAGTGCTTTAAAAGTTTTGTATCGTCTTAATAAAGGCGGATATGACGCTTATCTTGTTGGCGGTGGTGTTCGCGATATTTTATTAGGTATTCAGCCAAAAGATTTCGATATTGTTACTAACGCAACACCTGAAGAAATAAAAGCACTCTTTAGGAATTGCCGATTAATTGGTCGTCGATTTAGATTAGCTCATATAGTTTTCGGCCGAGAAATTATTGAAGTAGCAACCTTTAGGGGTCATCACGACACTAAAGATGATAAAAATACGCAAAAAACGTCAAAACAAAGTGAACATGGCATGCTACTTCGTGACAATATTTATGGCAGTATTGAAGAAGATGCTCAGCGCCGTGATTTCACTATAAATGCCTTATATTACTCAGCAAAAGACTTCACTGTTCATGACTTTGCCGATGGCGTTAACGATATTAACGCTAAAAAAATTCGTTTAATTGGAGATCCGGTCACTCGTTACCGTGAAGATCCAGTACGTATGTTAAGAGCTATTCGTTTTGCGACTAAGCTAAATATGACCATGTCAAAAGAAACCGAAGCTCCAATTAAAGAGTTAGGTTCATTACTTGGAAACATTCCTCCTGCACGAATGTTTGAAGAGTTTTTAAAGCTGTTTATGTCAGGTAAAGCAGAAGAAAACTTTGAGCAATTACGTGCTTATGGCTTATTTAAATATTTCTTTCCGATTGTTGATCAACAACTCGATCAGCAATCAAGTGCCTATTTGCTACCATTTATTCAAAAAGCATTACGTAATACCGATAAACGTATTAACAACGAACAACGTGTAACTCCAGCGTTCTTATTCGCTTCAATGTTATGGTACCCGTTACAAGACCAAATTCAGCAACTACAAAATAATAGCCATTTAACACCACAAGATGCATTTTTTGCGGCGATGGGTGAAATAATGTCAGAACAACAGCGCAGTATTGCCATTCCTAAACGTTTTCAGGCCGTGATGAAAGATATCTTTATCTTGCAAGATAAACTCTCAAAACGTGAAGGTAAAAAAGCTTATAAAGCTTTTGAACACCAAAAATTTAGAGCGGGTTACGACTTTTTATTGTTACGTTCTGAAATAGAGACTGATTTTTCTCAGTCAGGTGTATCATCTCCTCTAGTTGAGTTAACACAGTGGTGGACAGATTTTCAAAATAGCTCGCATGAAACCAAAGAACAAATGATAAAAGCGGTTTCGTCTAGCCGTTCAGGATCTCGTCGTTCGCCAAGAAAACGCCGTAAACCGAACAGCAAACCTAAAGATATCAATTAATGACTACCGCATATATTGGATTAGGAAGTAATCTTTGTGATCCAGAACAACAGCTACGTGATGCGGTAACTCAACTTGAAAGGCTAAAACATTGTCAACTCTCTAGCATTTCATCTTTGTATTTTAGTCGCCCTATGGGGCCACAAGATCAACCTGATTACATGAATGCTGTTGCAGAGCTTGAAACGAGTTTATCGCCGATAGCTTTACTTGATGAATTACAAAAAATTGAAAACAAAGCAGGACGCATTCGAAAGGACAATCGCTGGGGACCCAGAATACTCGATTTAGATATTCTATTGTTTGGTGAGCAAACAATAGATACCGAGAGACTCACCGTTCCACATTACGGTTTAAAGGAAAGAGAGTTTGTTTTGATCCCTCTCATTGAAATCATTCCTGAGCTTTTACTGCCTAATGGTGAAAGTATTGCATTTTTACGTGATAACATTGATGCAAATGGACTAAAAATTCATAGTAAATTACGTTAACATTGGCACAAGCGTTTAATTATACACATTACCGGAAACTATTATGGCTAAGATCACAACGTCTTCGTTGATCAAAATGAAGCAAAATGGCGAAAAAATATCAACAATAACCGCTTATGATGCGAGCTTTGCAAACTTATTTGACCAAGCTGGCATTCATGCCATTTTGATCGGTGATTCACTTGGAATGGTATTACAAGGTGAAAATGACACCTTACCCGTAACTATTGACCATATGGTTTACCATACCAAATCAGTTGCTAATGGCGTTAAAAACACTTTGATTATCGGTGACATGCCGTTTATGAGTTATGCCACCACTGAACAAGCCTATACAAATGCGACTAAGCTTATGCAGGCTGGCGCTAGTATGGTTAAAATGGAAGGTGGAGCTTGGTTAGTTGACACCATAAAATGCTTAGTTGAGCGTGGTATTCCCGTTTGTGCTCATTTAGGTCTTACCCCACAATCTGTAAACGTATTTGGTGGTTTTAAAGTACAAGGCCGTGATGCCGACAAAGCTTTAGAAATGATCGAGCACGCTAAACAATTAGAAGCTGCTGGTGCGCAATTATTAGTATTAGAATGTATCCCTGCAAGTTTAGGTAAGGCTATTTCTGAAGCCATATCTATTCCAACAATAGGTATTGGAGCTGGTAAAGATACTGATGGTCAAATATTGGTAATGCACGACGCGTTAGGTATTTCATATAGCTATATGCCTAAGTTCTCACGTAACTTTTTGATCGACACAGGTGATATTAAAAAAGCAGTTGAGCTTTACATCAGTGAGGTATCCGAAGGTAACTTCCCAGCAGCAGAACATATTTTTGAATAGTACGGTGGCCTCCATGCAAGTAGTAAGTAACATTAATGAATTACGCCAAACCATTAGCGAATGGCGTAGACAAGGTTTAAAAATTGCTTTTGTACCTACAATGGGAAATTTGCACGCTGGTCATATTTCGCTTGTCACTGAAGCACATAAACATGCTGATAAAATAGTCGCGAGTATCTTTGTTAATCCGATGCAATTCGGCGTTAATGAAGATATTGATAACTATCCTCGAACCATGGAATCAGACCAAGCTAAGCTGATTGAAGCCAACACTGATTTATTGTTTACACCAACGCCTGAAATAATTTATCCAAAAGGTTTAGATAAACAAAGCTACGTTGAAGTTCCTAATGTGTCAGATGGTTATTGCGGAGAAAGTCGCCCAGGCCACTTTCGTGGTGTTTCAACGGTAGTATGTAAGTTATTTAACCTAGTGCAACCTGATGTAGCTTGTTTTGGATTAAAAGATTATCAACAAGTACAAGTGATCCAAACCATGGTTGAAGACTTGTCGATGCCTATTGAGATTATTCCCGTTGAAACGGTACGTGAAACATCAGGGTTAGCGTTGAGCTCTCGTAACGGTTATTTAACCGAAGAAGAGTTAAAAATAGCACCAGCTTTAAGTCAAAATATCCAATGGCTAGCTGAACAACTAAAAAGTAATAACGATTTTATTGGTTTAGCACGTAAAGCAACAAGTTATATCGACAATGCAGGTTTAAAAACTGACTATATTCATGTTTGTCACGCAAGAACACTGCAACCAGCAAGTGAAGACGATAAAGAGATTGTTATTTTAGCCGCAGCATTTTGTGGGAAAGCCCGACTTATTGATAACTTAAGAGTAAGTTTGTAAGTTTATTATCTTTTCTAGATCAAAAAAGCTGAAGTTAGTTAACAAACTAACTCCAGCTTTTTTTTATTCATGTCGTTAAAAACCTTTACTCATACGAACGTTCTAACCATTCTAATTGAGATTGTAGGTCTTCAATTTCTTTATTTGCTTCAATAAGTTGCTGTTCCATTCGCGCATAATTCAATTGCTCTTGCGCAGCTTTTTGAAGTACAACATTGCTTTCTACATATTCCATAATCCACCACCCAGTTAAAATGTAAGCACACCTGTATTATTACAAATGAAATTACATAAATCAAGTAATACCAACAAAACGAAACATATACGAAAGACTTACGAAACAAATTCGAAACTTTACGAGATGATTTTAGAAATATAATAGAAAATTGAATAAGTTATTAGAGAAGAAGGGAAGCCCTAAGGCAACTAACATTCCCTGTTAGTTGATAAGAATATTTACTGGCAAATATTAAATAATTCAGGTAGAAAACTTACGCTTTCATTAGCAAGTTCAATTTGTTCTTCTAGAATATCTGACAAAATTTTCTTAGAGGTTAGTGGGTTAGCTAAAACTACTCTAAAAACCAAGATCTTTTGACCTTGATAGCGCGAGACTTCAATACGTGTTCGAGAAACAAAAGACTTACCATTTTCTCGCTGACGTTTTTGAATAAACTTAGTTAATTTATGCAGTAAATTATTAATATAGTCTTGTTGTTTTTCGTCAGCTTTAGCCAAGTAATTTTGAATAACCTTAGGTGCATACCTATAGGTCAACAAACATAATTCTGGGCGAGTTATTAATTCAAAATCGTCATGTGTATCAATTAGGTCAGCAAAATAATTCGCCTTTTCAATACCTTGATTGATCAGTAATTCATAACCCGGTCGGCTGATAATATGTAAGCTTGCATAAACTAACATTGCCATACCAGGACGAGAGCCTTCTAATGTATGACTACCCAAGTCTTTCGAACCTTTACGTAATATGTATTCAGCATGATGTTCAATTGAGGCAACAGCTTCAGGGTTCTTAAATACAACAAGCCCTGCGCCCATTGGTACATACATTTGTTTGTGCGCATCAATAGTTACCGAATCAGCACGTTCAATACCATGTAGAATATGGCGATACTTGTTAGATAATAACGTTGCCCCACCCCACGCAGCATCTACATGAAAGTGACATGAAAACTCTTCTGCAATATCAGCTATATCGTCTAAAGGATCAACATTACCTGTTTCAGTCGTTCCAGCAACACCAACAATACTCAATACTCGAATATTTTTATCATGTAACTCTTGGCATTTTTCACGCAATTTAACACAATCAATTTTGTTATATTCGTCAGTGGGAATTGATATAACACTTTCCTCACCAATGCCTAAAATATCGGCAGATTTTTTCAGTGAATAATGTCCACGTTCTGAGACCAAAATAGCTAAACCTTGGTAGCCATAATGTGTCAATGCATTAAATAATCCTGACTTAGCTATACCTTTAAAGTTTCCGTCTGGTTTTAACAAATTATTACGTGCTACCCACAAGGCGGTAATATTGGCTACCGTACCACCGGAACAAAAAGCCCCTAATGAATGATTAGCGCTGTGCATCCATTGATCATAGAAAGGTTCGTCATCTTGATAAACCAAGCGATGCATCATTCCCAACACTTGGCGCTCTAAAGGTGTAAATGCTTTCGATGTTTCTACTTTTACTAAGTTTTGGTTTAAACCAACCATGAGTTTAGATAAAGGTAAAATAAAATATGGGAGCGCTGAGGTCATATGCCCAATAAAACTTGGGCTAGAGGTATGTACCGACTGAGAAACTAATTTATCCAATAAATGGCGCATATGATCAGAAACGAAACTTGGATCTTCTGGAATAGCAGAACAATCAAAGTCTTTCTCAATTTCAGTCAAGGGTTTATCGGTTGCGACAATATGATTACCTAGAAAGCCTGCAAGGTTCTGCGACATTTCTTTTTCGATAGCCCCTAATGTGGAATCAGGCGCTTCTGGAATAGTAAAAATACGGTGTAGAGATTTTTGAGTCGCTTTTGCTTTGCGCTTATTAGCCGCCATACTTACCACTTCTGAGATCTTAATTTCGATAAGGTGAAATTTACATTGAAGCGGCACTTTAATAAATAATTAACTAAAAGTCTCTACTTTTCATCGAAAATACTAGCTTATTGACGATGATAGGTACAATAAACCTAATTCAATCAGTACGATACTTGTTAATGAAATAAACATTACCATTTTTTTTATATTGTGTGTCATGTGGTTTTCCTTAAAAAATACTATTGAGCTTACTTTTACATAGTCTTATCAAGGTTCATGCCAAACACTAACCAGTTGAAATAGATACTATTTTAAATGAAAACTTAGTATATGCATTTTTAAATAATTGTTAAATCCACGAAATAACGTTCAATTTGACCACTTATTACAGAAAGTCAGAGGTTGATCTTCTATCCCCCGTATAATTTTTTGTATTAAAAAATGAAAACATTCATGTACTCAATATATTTGAGAATAGATTGCCTAATTTTTATTTTAAATTGTGTTCAACAAACATCCAAAAAGATAAAAATGATAGTTTTGGACAAAAAACGGATAGCTTTACGCATAAAATCAGCAGTGATATTTAGATATATTTAGCCTACTGTTTGCTGACTTTAATTAGCAAAACCAAACTTTAGTTGCTAGCCTTAATTACAATATAATTAACCGGTAACACCTCTCGTTTGTAAAACAAAAACATACAGTTATTAACAAAATAACTCGCACAATTCAGCATAGATAATTAAACACCCATGCTGTATTTTATAGGTAATATTTATGACCACAGTAAAAACAATTCTTCAACGACGTGATTGGGAAAACCCTTTATCCATTCAAGTTAACCAAATACGTGCGCATAGCCCATTAAAAAGCTATACCACTGTGGCTGATGCTCTAGCTCAAACAAATGCACAAACACTTTCACTTAATGGTGAATGGCAATTTCAACTATTCGACTCTCCTGAGCAAGTACCTGAATCATTCATTGAACAAACAGACAATATCGATTCGTCGTGGCAGTCAATTACCGTACCTTCAAATTGGCAGCTACAGGGGTTTGATAAACCAATTTACACTAACGTAAAATACCCTTTTGCCTTGAACCCTCCTTTTGTGCCAGCTGATAATCCTACCGGTTGTTACCGCACAAGTTTTGAAGTAAACGAAAAACAACTTACTCAACAAAACCGTATTGTTTTCGATGGTGTTAACTCCGCATTTTACCTTTGGTGTAACGGCCAATGGGTCGGTTATTCACAAGACAGTCGTTTACCAAGTGAATTTGATTTGTCACCTTTTTTAGTCGCAGGTAAAAACCATATTTCTGTAATGGTATTACGCTGGAGCGATGGTAGTTATTTAGAAGATCAAGACATGTGGTGGTTGAGTGGTATTTTCCGCGACGTTACCCTGCTCACTAAACCTAAAACACACATAGCTGATGTATTTATTACTCCTGATTTAGACGCTTGTTACCGAGATGGTTCGCTTGCAATAAAAACACGTATACAAGCACCTGAAGAATATAAAGTGCAAGTACAATTGTTTGAAGGGCAAGAAGCTGTATCTGAGCCCATTATTGAATCAACTCGTAATAAAGAAATCGACGAAAAAGGTACTTGGGACGACCTTGTTTTTACACAATTAACCATAGCAGAGCCTAAAAAATGGAGTGCTGAGGCTCCTAATCTATACCGCTGTGTTGTAAGCCTATTAGACAATAACGGAAAAATTGTTGATGTAGAAAGCTACCCTGTAGGCTTTAGAAAAGTTGAAATGCTAAACGGGCAGCTGTGTTTAAACGGACAGGCATTACTTATTCGTGGTGTTAATCGTCATGAACATCATCCTGAATTAGGCCACGTGAGTACTGAAGCTAACATGCTTGAAGACATTAAGTTAATGAAGCAAAACAACTTTAATGCCGTTCGAACAGCTCACTATCCTAATCACCCACGTTGGTACGAACTATGTGACCAATACGGTTTATACGTGTGTGACGAAGCTAACATTGAAACCCATGGTATGTTTCCAATGTCGCGTTTGTCTAGCGATCCACAATGGACAGCAGCGTTTATAAACCGTTTTAGTCAAATGGTAGAACGTGACAAAAACCACCCTTCTATTATTATTTGGTCATTAGGAAATGAATCGGGTCATGGCTCTACACACAACGCTATGTATGCCTGGTCTAAAAACTTTGATCCTTCACGTCCCGTACAATACGAAGGTGGCGGTGCTAACACCACGGCTACCGACATTATTTGTCCTATGTATGCACGCGTTGACATGGATCAGCCGTTTGAAGCCGTACCAAAATGGTCAATTAAAAAATGGTTAAGTTTACCTAATGAAAATCGCCCTCTTATTCTGTGTGAATACGCACATGCAATGGGCAACAGCTTAGGTAGCTTTAACGACTACTGGAAAGCGTTCCGCGCTTACCCTAAATTACAGGGCGGCTTTATTTGGGATTGGGTTGATCAAGGTATCACAAAACAAACCGATGATGGACAGCCATACTGGGCATATGGCGGCGACTTTGGTGATGTACAAAACGACCGTCAATTTTGTATTAATGGTTTGTTATTCCCGGATCGTACTCCACACCCAGGATTATATGAGGTTAAATATAGCCAACAGTTTTTCCAGTTTGAGCTATCTGAAGCATCAAACCAACCGTTAAGTAACGAATTTACAATTAATGTAACCAGCGAATATTTATTTAAAGCCAGTGATAACGAATCACTCGTTTGGACAATACTTGAAGACGGCATAGCCATTAAAACGGGTAACAAACCTTTATTAATAGCTCCTCAAGGTAATGAAGATATTACCCTAACAATTGATTTTGAACGTAAAGCAGGAAGCCAGTATCACTTAAATATTGATGTGATAACGCTACATGATACAGCTTACTCAACCGCTGGAAGTGTTATAGCGACAGAGCAATTTACTTTGAAAAATCAACACGCGCTTTTACCGACTACGTTTGTTAAACAAGCTGATCAGCAAGAAAAATCTCCTCTAAAATTAACGGATACAGATAGCCAGCTAACTATCACCCATGCTGATGATGCAAGTTTTGCATTGGTTTGGCAAAAAGATACTGGCCTGCTTAGTCAATGGACAGCAAACGGCAATAACTTAATCAGTTCACCGTTAGTGGATAATTTTTATCGTGCACCGCTTGATAACGACATAGGTACAAGTGAAGCAGATAATGTTGATCCTAATGCTTGGGTATCACGCTGGCAAGAAGTTGGTATGAGCGAGTGGAAACAAACTTGTAGTCACTTTGAAGCGAACCAGCACACCAATAGCATTGAAGTGAATGCCGTATTCCAATACCAGCACCTTAATGTGTTACAGGCAGAAACTCATTGGATATATACCATTGATGCACAAGGTGAAGTAACTATTGCGGTAAACGTACGTATTAATAGTGCCTTGCCTCCACTTCCTCGAGTTGGACTGAGCTTTGCCATTGCAACCTCAACTAAGCTTGAAGAAACACCTGTTGCTTGGTTAGGCAGAGGGCCGTTTGAAAACTACCCTGACAGAAAAGAAGCGGCACGCTTTGGGCAATATCAACTTAATGCTAAACAATTGCATACCGATTATATTTTTCCGACAGATAACGGTCTACGCAGCGACTGTGAATACCTGCACGTAGAGCAACTTGCTATTAACGGTCAATTTCACTTTAGCGTAAGTCCATTCGGCCAAACTCAACTAAGCGCGGCTAAGCACACGCCAGATCTCATTAACGACGGTCATTTACATGTATGTATTGATCATCAATATATGGGCATTGGCGGGGATGATTCGTGGAGTCCAAGTGTACATCCTGAGTTTTTACTCATTGGAAAACAATACAGTTACACACTTCAATTAAAACATTTAGCTTCATAACTCGTACTCGAGTCCAATAGGTTTATAAAAAACAAAACGCCTATCAGTGAAAATTCATTGATAGGCGTTTTTATACAGTTAGTAACGAAACTATATAGATCAAAAGTTAAGGTTGATTGATATTAATCGCTAGCTGAAAACACTCTTGGCCACTGGCTTGATATTTTGCTTCAAACGGCGTTAATGGCTGTTCGTCTGCTACTACTGAAAATTGCCCTTTTAAACCAGCTATTTCCACGGCAGCATTAAACTCTTCTAAATATAAACGCCAGTTACTGCGTAGAATCATCTGCTGACCAATTTGAATCATTTCAGAAAACACCGCACTACCATGCCATCGGCGTTGCAAATGTTTAGATTTAGGCCAAGGATTAGGATATAAAACAAAGTGCTTGGTTACTGGCCACTTAGCCGCCAGCACTAAACGATAAAAATCATTTAAATCAGCACGAATTAAATGAAAGTTATCTACCGGCTTGTCTTTATCTGCATCAAGTACTTCATCAACATTACGATTAATACGATTTGCCGACTTATCAACCCCGATCACTAAGGCGTTAGGGTTTTGCTGAGCGATAAGTCTTGTACTTTGCCCAACGCCACAACATGAATCGAGAATAACTTCACCTGTGAACGACTGTACAATAGCATCTATCGCTTCAAACGCTTCTACCGTATGAGCTTGGTAAGGTTTTTTAGAAGGATGCTTTAAATGCTTGAGCACCACTTCTTCAAGTTTTTCATGTATGCCCGTTTGATTAGTTACAATTGCTTTAGAGTTACCTGTTGGCATAAGTTCTTCAGTCATTAGCTTCTTAGCCCTATACCTTTTGAGATAAGTGTCATGGCGATAGTAAATAACGTCACAATAAACACCCCTAAAACAGAAAATGCTATTGTTAAGCTCACGTCACTTATCCCTAAAAAACCGTACCTAAAAGCATTTACCATGTACACAATAGGGTTGATTTGCGAAACTCCTTGCCAAAACTCAGGTAACAAACTAATTGAATAAAAAACACCACCAAGATACGTTAACGGCGTTAAAATAAAGGTTGGAATTATAGAGATATCGTCAAAACTTCCAGCGAAAACGGCGTTAATTAAGCCACCTAATGCAAATGTTGCTGACGTTAAGCACACGGTAGCAATTATCACCCAAATATTATGAATTTGAATATCAACAAACAATAACGAAACCAAGGTAACAATAAGCCCCACTAACATACCGCGAGCCATACCACCACCAACATAACCAGCAACAATCACCCAATTAGGTACTGGTGCAACAAGCATTTCTTCTACATTTCGTTGCCATTTCGCACTGAAAAATGATGACGCGACATTCGAATAAGAGTTGGTAATAACACTCATCATGATCAACCCAGGAACAATAAACGACATATAATCAAAGCCGCCCATTTCGCCAATACGTGAACCAATTAAGGAGCCAAAAATAACAAAATATAAACTGATAGTAATAGCCGGAGGAACAAGCGTTTGTACCCAAATACGCATAAAACGATGAACTTCTTTATGCAATATACTTTTTAACGCTATAAAATTAACCGAAGATGACATACTACTTCTCCCCTGTAGAATTTTGATTACTTTCGATGAGATTAACAAACAGCTCTTCTAAACGATTACTCTTATTACGCATGCTGGTTACGTTAATGTTTAATGCCGATAATTGGCTAAAAACAGGATTGATGGTTTGCGTTTTTTCAACATCAACTTCCAAAGTATGATTATTGACTAATCGATTAACATACGGGCCGAGATCAAGTGATAACTTACCCTCTTCAACAGGATCAATATCCAATACAAAGGTTTCTACTGTTAAAGTCGCTAACAATGATTTCATATCGGTATTTTTTACAATAATACCTTTATCGATAATCGCGATATTTCTACACAACATTTCCGCTTCTTCCAAATAATGTGTTGTTAGAATAATCGTAATGCCTTGCTGATTAAGCTCTCGTAAAAAATCCCACATAGAGCGACGTAGTTCAATATCAACACCTGCGGTTGGTTCATCTAAAATTAGAATTTTTGGTTCGTGCATTAATGCACGTGCAATCATTAAACGTCGCTTCATACCACCAGAAAGCATACGCCCTGCATCGTTGCGTTTATCCCAAAGCTCTAATTGTTTGAGATATTTTTCTGCACGTTGATGCGCCGTGGCACGATCAACACCGTAATAACCCGCTTGGTTAACTAAAATTTTGGTTAGTGATTCAAATTGGTTAAAATTAAACTCTTGAGGAACTAAGCCTAAATAGGTTTTTGCAGCTTCTAAATCCGTATCAATGTTTTCACCAAACACTTCAACCGAACCTGAGGTTTTATTGACTAGTGATGTGATAACACCAATAGTTGTTGATTTACCAGCACCATTTGGTCCTAGCAATGCAAAAAAATCACCTTCTTCTACGGTTAAATTAATACCTTTGAGTGCTTCGAAGCCACCCTTGTAGACTTTTTTTAAGTTAGATATTTCTAACGCTTTGCGCATAATCTGTTCCTGATAATCAACAATGAGCTATAGATGAGGCTATTTTACTGAAATTCAATAGCTAAATTGAATCGTGAATCCACTCCAAATCGTAAAGTTGGTATTATACCCGTTACCAATCAAGATGCACGTTTCAGAGCACTTTGAATGGTAACGGGTATATAACATTGCTTTCTAGATACCGTGCCACGTAATAGGCTTTATTTTATAGTTAATTCATACGCGACAAAGCTTAACCAACTCATCACCAATAATATCCACGGCAGTCCTTTCATCAAAGGTGATGGAGTATTCGATGTCTGTAGATTTCGGTTTGATTCGTCAATATGTTCATCAACTTGATGTTTATTTTTTAAGTCTTGTTTACGCTGTTTATCTCGATCCCTAGCCTTCACTTTCTGTTGTTTTTTATATTCACTGATCCCTTTTTCAATGCCTTGAGCGATCAATTTAGTTTGCTCTTTTGTTTGTCCGGGTTTTTGCGTCGCCTTTGCAACCTTTAATGACTCTTGTTGCGTCTGGGATGAAATATTTTTAGCCATAAAACTTATTACGAATATTACTAGTTAAAAGTTCCAACAAATTACGCGATCAAAGCACTTTAATCCAGTGATTTGCTTGTTAGTTCCAGCTTGGTGCGGCACAATATCAACATATCAAACTCGACAAACAACGGGTTTTACATAACAAATAAAGAAAGAGACTAGGCATGAGCGATTTATCTACTGCAACAAATCAAATATCCCAAATGTTAACCATGCAAGACGCAATGAACTCGCGTGTAAGTGACACTTGGAGAGAAAACAAGTATGAATGGTATCGTGCTATTTGGGTTGAATGTGCAGAAATGCTAGATCATCACGGCTGGAAGTGGTGGAAACATCAAGAGATTGATGTACCACAAGTACAATTAGAGCTTGTTGATATATTTCATTTTGGTTTAAGCTTACGTTTAATGACTGGCGCATCGGTTGAAGACATTACGGCTGAACTAGCTCAAGAATTAACACAACAAACTGACGAAAATGACTTTAAAATTGCGCTTGAAAACTTAGCGTCAGCTGCCGTTAGCAATAAATCGTTTGATGCCATTGCCTTAGCTGATTGTATGCGTTTAATGGATATGGACTTAAACGAGTTATTCCGCCAATACGTAGGTAAAAACACGTTAAACTTCTTCCGCCAAGACCATGGTTACAAAGAAGGTACTTACATTAAAATTTGGAATGGTGAAGAAGATAATGAAGTATTAGCAGATCTAGTTACTACACTTGATGCTTCAGCTGCTGACTTTCAAAAGCAGTTATACGCTGCTCTAGAAGAAAAATACCCTAGCTAAGGTAAATCACAATAATTAAAGACTAAAAGCCAATCACGTGATTGGCTTTTTTATTTAGTTTCAAAGCACTATAACTTTAACGACTTAATAGCTAGAACCAACAGAAATACCAAATGTAGTTCCCATTGAGTCGCCACTTAAATACGTTTTTGCATAAATACCTAGGTTAAAAGATCCAGTATCTTTAACAATTCCTGCTTTTAAAAACAAGCCACCGTCCATATCGATATCTTCTGAATAACAGTCTTCACAAAGTAAAATTGAACGTTCCGAGTAAGCCATAAAATTCATACCTACTTGCCCAATTACTGCAACGTCATTATCTTCGCCCAAAAAATGCATATAACCGGTAGCAACACCAATGAGTAGCCCTGCGGCATCAGAACCTTCAGTTGATACATCACCTTTATTACTCCAGCCATCACCAACAACATATTCACTAAAAGAGTCGTTATCTTTATATGACATATATTCAGCTGACATTGTTGTGATCCAATTATTTTGAATGTAGTCAACATCAACCCCAAAACCCAAAGCACTGGTCTCAATACCCTCAGCAAGCACACTATCATCAAAGCTAGTATTAAATGCCGTCATACTCCATTCCCATTGCCCATCAATTACATATTCGTCTTCCATTACAGGCTCTACATCAAATGCAAATACCTGTGAAGAGAATAACAGAGAAGCAACCGCAACTAATTTTTTCATTTTAAATCCTTTTTTCAATAAGTTATACATTCTAAGTTTGCTAGAGCAATATAATCGATTTTTAAAATACATTCAAAAAAACAAACGCTTTTTTGGCATAGTTTCTGCTTTGTTTACATTATTATATTGATCGTCAAAATTTTGAATCTGTGGAGATGCTTATGGAACTTATTCTATTTGCCATGATAGGCCTTATTGTTATTGTTGCACTTTTAGCGAGTCGTCTGAACGACAATAGCTTTCCTTTTCCCTTCGATAAAAAAGAAGCTTTATTTACGCCTGCCGAAAAGAATTTTCAAAATTTAGTTGAGCAAGCAATGGGGGCTGAATTCCGAGTACTTAACCGAGTTAAGTTGTCTGATGTCATCACTATTCGAAATGGTGTATCTACAAAAGCTGGACAATCAGCAGCTAATAACGCTGAAAAAAAATATTTAGATTTTGTTATTTGTGACCGAAGCACCATGAAGTTACTTGGCGCAATTGACCTAGTTGATACCAAAGGCAAAGGTTATAAAATCAAAAAAGATTGGTTTGTTAGTGGCGCTTTAGAGGCTGCATCTATCCCACATTTACGTATTAAAGTAAAAGCGAACTATACGGTAGAAGAAATACGTACCTGTATTAAAACCAGGATCATAGGGGATAAACGCCCAGAGCCTAAAATGAAAGGCCGCGTTATACCAGCCCCTATGATAAAAGTTAGACCTAAAAATACTGGTGTACTTACACCAGCTGCTGCTAAGTCTAATGTTGCAGCTTTAGGTAATTCAAACAAATCACGCCAATTAGGTAATAGAACGGTAGCAGCACTACCTCACTAATTTTATAGTTATATTAACATCAACCTCGGTATGCTAAATACAGGCTATACCGAGTTGTTAGTAAGCAAACCATCACGACAAAAATCCCTCCTGATTTTCCTAAATAATAACGCTATAATTGCATCATTATATTAGCTAACGGAAATTGACATGAAAGCAGGCATTATTGGCGCTATGGAACCAGAAGTCGCAATACTTAAAGAAAAACTACAAAACTGTGTTGCTACAGAATACGCAGGTTTTACTTTTTATGAAGGTCTATTAAACGATAGTGAGGTTGTTATAGTTCAATCTGGCATCGGTAAAGTAGCAGCTGCTTTAGCTACCGCCTTCCTTATTGATAAGTTCTCACCTGACTATGTGATCAACACGGGTTCTGCAGGTGGTTTTGATCACTCATTAAAAGTGGGTGATATTGTAGTAAGTAAAGAAGTTCGCTATCACGATGTTGACCTAACTGTGTTCGGCTATGAAGTTGGGCAACTTCCGGCAAACCCTGCTGCTTATATTCCTCATGCAACATTAGTGGAAGCAGCTCAAGAAGGCATCAATACCTTAAGTGAGACGTTAAATACCTCTATCCAAACCTTATTAGGTTTAATCACTACCGGTGATACTTTTATGGCTGCTGACGAAGATATTGCTAAAGCACGTAAAAATTTCCCAACAATGGCTGCGGTAGAAATGGAAGGTGCAGCAATAGCGCAAGCATGTCATCAACTTAACACGCCTTTTGTTATTATTAGATCATTGTCTGATATTGCTGGAAAAGAATCGCCATCATCGTTTGAAGAATACTTAGAAACGGCTTCGGTTAATTCTTCGCAGCTTGTACTAAATATGCTTGATGTGATGAAAAGTAAGACCATAAATTAAGACCAAATATTATGAATGAATTTTTAATGGAACATGGATTTATCAACAATTTAAGTATCTTGTTATCTGTTGTTCTATTAAAAATCATTTTATCCATCTTTCTCATCAAAGAGCCCTTACACCTTTTTAGATTCTTTTGTGATCAACTCGCTAAAAAAGTTAACAACCCCAATAATGGCCAAAACCAGCAAAAAATAGCCGGCATAGTTGGCATGTTCACCACCCTGATACCACTCATCATTATTTTTTGGCTTTTTGAAGACTTTATTGAAGTCACTTGGCTATGGCATGCATTTTTGCTGTACTTAGCTTTAGGTTCGTTCGGACTAACCCGTATTTCAATGAAAATATCGAAAGCATTAATGGTAAATAAAACCTACGAAGCTAAACAAATGCTACAACCGTTAGTGCTAAGAGAAACCGATAAACTGTCAACGCTTGGCATCAGTAAAACCACCATTGAAATGCAATTACTGCAAACTATTCAACAATGTTTTGCCGTGTCGTTTTACTTTTTGTTAATAGGCCCTCTTGCTGCATTAGCGTATCGATTAATGCTTGAAATGCATTACAGTTGGAACATAAAAAAGAAAGGATTTTCTTCCTTCGGTAAGCACATAAATTCCCTTATTCAATTACTGCAGTGGCTACCAACACGGCTTTTCGTTTTCATTCTTTTACTCGGCACAATAGGGCAAAACTTCATCTTATTTTGGCGATTGATCAACAAACACTATTTTTCATTAAATAATCATATTGCGCTATATGCACTTTCATTAGCAC
>Ga0209396_1002738_pt1 | contig 18301 bp, 10 predicted proteins | sample GOMGulsemesocosm_6_FD_184638 | JGI IMG/M metagenome (GOLD analysis project Ga0209396, IMG submission 184638) | Methane-oxidizing microbial communities from mesocosms in the Gulf of Mexico - GOM8C Gulf of Mexico (SPAdes) (version 2) | ecosystem: Environmental > Aquatic > Marine > Cold seeps...
CATCTGACAACATAACATAGCCATTTGCCTCATTCCCATCTTCTATTCTTAACACTGGAGAAGCGATGGTAGCTCCAACATTATCTACAGTTAATCCATAACCATAATCACCTATATAATTAAATCGAACGGAATAATCATTTCCATTTGTAATTCCTGCTACAGTTTGACTAAAGGCAGCTCCTTGACTTATAGTAATAGGTCCCAATATAGTAGATTCAACAGAGGAAGTTGTTTCGTTGTATAAGGTAACTGTGAATTGATCAACAGCATCATAATCATCATAATCATAATCAAAGCTAATATCAACACTAGTACTATTAATTGTACCTAAATCAACGACCAAGGCAGCATCTTGATCACATCCAGACCCTCCATAATCAATAACAGCTCTGTTGCCCGAACAACCAGTACAGAACGTACCACTTGCATCAAAAGTTTCAATTCGCCAACCGTCCGAAGCAATACAACTTACATTACCATCTATAAAATACGGATCTGAAGCTGTTAATGTAGTTAAAACACCCGTTGCTACAGATTCAAAATCTTGGAGTACAGAAACTACCGAAGGGCTAGAAACAACCATCATTGCAGTTGGGGCTGTCAATCCTATTCCAATTTCTCCATCTGAAGTAATACGAATAGCCTCTGTATTATTAGTAACCAAACTAAGGTCTTGTACATCCGAAGTACCCAACATATTACTTGCAGGTGTAGTTCCTGAGTTTCCTAAAATATCCCAAGCAGCACCGCCACCAAAAGTACTCCATGAACCACCATCATAATAATAAAAACCTGCTGCTCCATCTGTTTGAAAAACCAACAAGCCTGTTGCTGGACCAACAATTGAAGTTCGCTGTACCTGAGTCATTCTAGGTACTAAAACTCCTTGGGTTGTATTGTCTATTTGCAACATTGCACTAGCATCTAGCGTAGTAGTTCCAATTCCTACTTGTGCAGAAAGTGACATGCTAACAAATACTACAAGAATAAAATTTAATACATCTTTCATAATCTTATTTCTTTTTTGTTTTTAAAGCCATTACTCTATCCATCAACTCTTTATTCTTCATTTGCAACCCAATCAATTTTTGATGTTGTTCTTGCTTTGCTTTTACGAGAATAGGCAATAACTCATCATAGTTCATCCCTATTCTTTCACTTATTTGCTTCACATATACATCATGCTCTTGTTCACTTTTTGGTCTCCAAGTTTCATTGTATACAACTTCAGGTATAACCTGTTGTACCTCTTGAGCGATTAATCCTATAATTTCTCTTTTTTCATTTTCTGGTAGCACATAAGAGCCTACTTTCTCCTGTTTCCATTTATAGGTAACAGGTCTTAATTTCATGACATCTTTTAAACCATAATCCAAGGGCTGAATATTTTTCTTTTCCCTTGCATCTGAAGTTTGTATCGTAGTATTAACTGCCCACACATCTTTCCACCTATAGGTACTTGAGCCTAAATCCGTAAATCCATCATCATCTGGAACAATTCTGTGACTAAACTGAGTTTCATTATTACCATCGGTAATTACTTCAACATCCCCCACTCCAAAAGTAGTCCCTGTTACAGCACCATTATCTATATCTACTTCATGAGTGGTAGTACCAATTCGTCCAATAACAACACAACCATTATGATATACTTGATCCGTCAAAGCACTTCCACTTACGAAAACCCAATCAGCATCACCAGAAGTTAATACTGATGATGAACCCCAAGAAACATTCCCGCTTGCATCAGAAGTCAATACTTTATTTACTCCTTCATTACCATCTTCCAATCTTAATACCGGTGCTGTTCCTACAATATGTAATGATTCTGTAGGTAAAGAAGTTCCTATACCTACTAAACCAGAAGCATCAATACGCATTACTTCACTACTATTTGCAACTATTACCAAATCTTGGGCATCTAAAGTTCCAACCATTTCTGTACCAACGGTTGTACCTGTATCCCCTGTTAATGCCCAGCCTGAACTCCCTCCAAATGTTACCCAAGCCGAACCATCATAATAGTAAAATCCTGTAGTAGCATTAGTTTGATAAATCAATAATCCTGTAGCGGGACTTGCAATAGCATTTTTTTGTGCTTGAGTCATTTTAGGAATTAGTAGTCCTGAAGATGTACTTGTAATATCTAAAGCGGCACTCGCTTCAGGGGTAGTTGTATTAATCCCAACTTGCCCATATGAATAGTAGGACAAAAGAACGATTAAAAAGGTAAAAGTTTTATTCATAATTAAAGTGATTTCGGGTAATCTAAACTTATGCACCAAACAATTGTTTGATCATCAATGTATGCGTAACTAAAATAGGCTTATCCTATTCCAAATTAAAATATTGCCACACCCAACGAAGTATAAATTACTTTAATATTTATTGGCACAAAACTACCCTTATACAAACATATGTATACCAAAAACAGCTCATAAACTACTCACACCCTAGGGTAATACAGCTCATATTCTGCTAATTTTTTAGTATACTTGTCCCTGAGAAACAACAAAGTATCCCAATGAGTCTTAGGAAAATAATTTTATTATTCAGTTTGTTCCTATGTGTGCAATTAACAAATGCACAAAAGAAAACAGATAGCCTTAAAAAATTAATTAGCACTGAAAAAGTAGCTACAAAAAAGGTTGATTTAATATTTCAACTCGCACAATCCTTTAGAAGAAAATCTACAGATTCGGCTATTTATTATGCAAAAGAATCACTTGGTAAAGCCTCTGAAATTAATTACAACTTTGGAATTGCTAATGCAAATATTGGTCTAGCTTGGTCATATTACACTAGGAGTAACCACGAAAAAGCAAAATCACTATGTCATGAAGCCATCAAGTATTATAAAAAAGCAAAAAAAAACGGTGCTCATATTGGAAGTTGTTATAGACTATTAGCAGCTATAAGCACTAAAGAAAAGAAATCAGAAGAATGTTTGAGGTATTTATTAAGAGCAAGAGACTTATATAAAAACATTAACACAAAAGATAATGAGGTTAAAACCCTTGTTTTAAATGACATTGCTTATTTATATTTAGAAATGGACAATTACATTATGGCTATGAAATACCTTAATGAGTCCATTGCTACTGCTAAAGAAAATGATCAAACTGCCACCTTAGCAGATTGCTATAACATTCTTGCAACTATAACAAGTAGACAAAATGACTTTGATAAGGCTTTAGAGCACTACAACACTTCTAAAAACATTTATCTTAAAAGAAATGATTTATTAGGAATAGCCATATGTAACACAAACCTAGGAATAACTTATTACAGAAAAAAGTCCTATTTAAAAGCTATTGAATTCTCAGAAATAGCTAAAAAACAAGCAACGGACATACAATTTAATTTAGGTATAATGGAAAACCTTGTATACTTGGGAAAGTCACATATTAAGCTTAGCAATACAGTAGCTGCCGAAGGGTTTTTAAATGATGCACAAAAAATTAGCGTACCTACTTCTGATGTTGTTATGGCAAAATCTGAACTTGCAAACAAGCAAGGATTTTTCCATAAATCCATTAAACTATTAGAGAATCATATTAGTGAAAATAAAAAAATACTGTTTCCAAAAGAAAAAATTGAACTATATAAAACGTTATCTAAAACCTACGAAGACAGCAAAAACTATAAAAAAGCCTTAGACACCAAAAATGATTTATTAAAAATTCAAGATAGTATTAATAGTATCAACAAAACAATCCAAATAAACGTTTTACAAGCCGAGTTTGATTATAAAAAAGTTCAAGCTGACCTTAAAAACAAAGAAATTGAACTTCAAGTAGCTAAGGACAAAGCTAAAGCATCACGATTTATAAACATATTATTAACCATTGCTGGGCTACTGTTAATGAGCATAACCACCTTAATTTTCTTACGAAGAAAACATTTGCGAAAAACAAGAAAAGAAATATGGAAAACAAAGCAAGAACTTCAGGAAACAAAACAGAAACAATCTGACGGTGAAATAAGCTTTAAAAACAGGCAAATCACTGATTTTGCATTACATATTTATGAGAAAAACGAGTTGCTTCTTGATATTAAAAATAAAATAAAATCGTTTACCCTTACCGAGAACATAAAAAACAAAAAACTTAATGACTTGATTCTTTTCCTGAACAACAACCTAGAACAGAACAAAGAAAAAGTAGCACTTTACTCCGTAGCCGACAATACTAAGGACGCCTTTTACCACAAATTAAGAGAGCTATACCCAAAACTAAATGAAAAAGAAACTCGAGTTGCGGCATATGTGCGTTTAAACTTAGCCTCCAAACAAATTGGTATTCAGCTAAACATAACTAAAGCAAGCGTTGATAATTATAGATATAGCTTAAGAAAGAAAATGGAGGTACCTAAAGAGGTTTTCTTGTATGATTTTATTAAAAAAATTTAAAACTAAAACCAATTAAGAAAATTAAGAAAAGGCCAGTAACCCGATTAAAACTGACCTTTTCTACCCAAAATATAACATCAGACGGTATAAAACTGTAGGCTGCTAAGTATTCAATATGATTTACTTTTAACCCGTTAAATCCGATTTTTTAGCTTCAGTAAGAAAAAATTAGCCAACCTTTTCTTACTTCCGGCTATAGCTTACAGGGGCTAATTGTAATACTTTTAAACCTATAATACTCCATGTTAGTAGTTATAGGAAATGATTCTCTAATTTGATAATTATTCTACTGCAAAAATAAGGTTCAAACACAATTCCAACCTCGCTTTAACCTACTAATAAACTACTAGTTTTCTCATAACCACTACTAATCAACAACTAACACACTATATTTGCAGGTGTAAATACACAATAACAAAAAACATGCTTTTAAAAATATGTAAACTATTATTACTATTCATAATTCCTTTTTACTCCTTTTCACAATCTAAAGTTGACAGCTTACAACAGCTCATTTCAACAGAAACAGATGCTGAAAAAAAAGTAAAGCTACTCAATCAAGTAGCCGTACAATTTAAAAACAAGCAAACCGATTCAGTTATATTTTACGCTACACTCTCATTAGAGCAAGCTAAAAAAGCAAACTACAATCAAGGAAAGGCAAATGCGTACACATCTATAGCTTGGGCAAATTATAAAAGAAGTAACTACAAGGAAGCTTTAAAAATGTCTCATCAAGCCATTTTTTACTTTAAAAAAAAAGCAAACAACCAAGAGCGACTTGGAAACTGCTACAGGCTTATTGCTGCTGTTTACATTACTGAGAATAAATATAAAGAAGCACTCTCCTATTTACTCAAAACAAAAGACCTTTATAATTCACCACAATTAAAGAATAAAGAAATTAAATCTTTAGTTCTGAATGATATTGCTTATTTGTATCTAACAACGGACAATTATATAATGTCCATGAAACATCTTAACGAATCACTTAACAACGCTAAAGAAAATGGTTACATGTTACATTTAGCAGATTGCTATAATATATTGGCCACAATAAATAGCAGACATAAAGATTACACCGAAGCAATTAAGAATTTTTCAACGGCAAAAAATATCTACAAAAAAAAAGACAACCTAATTGGTGTAGCTATTTGCAGTGGTAACATAGGTATTACCCAATATAAAAGTGGTAAATATCAAAAAGCCATTGAAACTCTTCAAGAATCAAAAAAACAAGCAGTCAATATTCAGTACAATTTAGGTCAATTGAGTAGCCTTATCTATCTAGGAAAATCTCACATAGCACTTAATAATTTATCTGCAGCTAATTCCTATTTAAAACAAGCAACACAAAAAGCTAAAAAACACAATATTGTAACTCATGAAATATCAATAGCTGAAGCCGACTTAGCCGTAAAAAACAATAAAACTAACAAAGCAATTACTATTTTAGAAAACACAATAAGGAATCATATGCATGAATTTTCTCCAAAAGAGCAAATATCTTTGTTTGAAAATTTATCCAACAACTATCAAACTCAGCATGATTTTAAAAAAGCATTAGTAACAAAAAATAAACTACTGAAAATTAAGGACAGTATTTATAGTATTCATAAAGAAATACAAGTGAAAGTTTTACAAGCCGAATTTGATTATAAAAAAATTAAGAATGACCTGAAAATCAAGGAAAATGAACTTCAAATTTCTGAAGAAAAGACACGTTCTTCTCGCTTAACAATCCTTTTATTAATTATTACTGTAACTGTATTTACTGGTATTGCAATAATTATTTATTTCCGAAAAAAAGGAATTCAAAAAACAAAAAATGTTATTTTGAAAAAAGAACAAGAACTGCAAAATATTCAACAAAAACAGTTAGACAACGAAATTAGGTTTAAGAATAAACAAATTACCGATTTTGCTTTACACATTTCAGAAAAAAATGACCTGCTAACAAGCATTAAAAGCAAGTTAAAATTATTAGTTGTTTCTAATAAAAAAGAACTCCTTAAAATTAACGAATTGGTTCATTTCTTAAACAACAACCTAGAGCAAAACAAAGAAAAAGTTGCTATCTATTCGCTTGCTGACAATACCAAAGATGCGTTTTATCATAAGCTAAGTGATTTATACCAAAGCCTAACGAACAAAGAAAAAAGAGTAGCTGCTTTTGTGAGGCTAGACCTCAGCTCTAAACAAATAGCCACTCAGCTAAACATTAGTATTTCAAGTATTGATAATTATCGACACAACCTAAGAAAAAAAATGAATGTCCCTAAAGAAATTACCTTAAGTAATTTTATTAAAAGAATTTAAACTTTCTATTACTTCTAAAACAAGAAAAAGGCCAGCAACCCGAATTATGCTGGCCAATTTTCACCCGAATTAACAAACAACCCTTAATACCCATTTAGGGGCTGCCTTACATTAAAATTTCAACTCTTTAAAAACACTTAACTAATTCAATACATTGTTTAAATAATCTCTGACTAGTTTTGGAGCTTCTTAATAGCCATTCCAATTTCATTATTTAACTTTTCTATATCTTCTATCTTTTTTTGCTGTTCCTGAATTGCTTTTATTGCAACAGGAATTATGTCACTATAACGTACACCTAGGAAATCATTCTCTTCTTTCACTAAAACACCTGGATTCTCTTCATATTCTTTCCATTGATGAGTAACCACAACCTCTGGAATTATTTTTTTGAGTTCTTGGGCTATAAAACCTAGCCTTCTTTCTTTCTTTTCCTCAGGAATACTAAAATCTACTATTTTATCTTCTTTCCATTTATATGAAACAGGCTCCAGTTTTAAAATCTCTTCCAAACCATATTTTAATGGCTGAATAGCTGTTTTTAAATTACGATCTGAAGAGTTTAACACACCTCCGCCTGTAAAAACATCTTTCCATCTTCTAGCTGATGAACCCAAACTATAAGTGTCTGAGCTTACTGGTAATATATTATCAATACCACCATCGAAGGTAAAATGCCCAGGATTAGGAGCCAATGGAGCTTGGTCTTGAATTTCAAGTTTACCTATATTAATATCTGATTCTCCATTAGAACCTGCCCAAGAATACATCGTATCTTCTTCCCAAACATGTAAGGTATTAGTGGTAACCATATTATACCCCACCATTACAGGCCCCACATGATAAATAGGATCTGCATATGTACTACCACTAGCAAAAATCCAATCAGTATCACCTCCTCCAGCAGGAGTAACTATTTGCCAGTTCGCCACCCCATTTGCATCCGAAACTAACATTTTATTCGCTCCTTCAGAACCATCTACTATCTGTAATACTGGTGGTGTAGCCGGTACTGGCTCCGTTATTTTTATATCATCAATATAAACCTCATCATTAGCACTGGACACCGAACTGTCTTTAGTGTATTCCCACCTGAAGGTATGCGCTCCAGCTGTTACTGGATAAGAAATTGTTGTCCATGATCCCGAGCCACTCCAGTTAGCCTGAGAAGCACCATCAATTTTAAAAAACAATTTATCATAACCAGATTCAGAAGATGTTTTATAAGCAAATTCTATAGTTGCGCCACCAGCAGGTATAGTTGTTGAATATTCAATCCAAGAAGATTGACTGTCACTTATGTTACCACTTTTAGCCCCAACAACACTTCCACTAGCAGTATTAAATTCTCCAGCAGTTGTTGTAATACCCCAATTGACACTCCCTCCAGTTATAAGGGGTGCCAATGTACTATCTTCAAAACTATCATCAAACAGCGCTGGAACAGCAAAAACAGGATCTACTAAGTGAAATTTTACTGTAGGTGTTGTAGTATTTACTCCAACATTACCTGCAGTAGTTACTCTAATTACTTCTTCGTTATTAGTACCTATAACAAAATCTTGGGCATCAGTTGTTCCTAATTTATTTACTGTATCATTAGTACCTGCATTACCTGAAAAAGACCAACCCGAACCTGCACCAAATGTTGTCCAAATGGTACCATCAAAATAATAAAAACCTGAAACCCCGTCCGTTTGGTAAATCAACAACCCTGTTGCAGGAGTAGCAATTGCATCTCTTTGTACTAGTGTCATCCTAGGTATCAGTACTCCTTGAGATGTACTTTCTACATGCAAAACAGCACTGGTGTCGGGAGTATTTGTACCTATTCCTATTTGAGCTACATTAGGTAAGCTCAAAAGCATAAATAATAATAATAATATAATATGTTTCATCTTAGCTATATTTTATAACAAAAAATTATTCCTGATCAACCGCTTTTAGCAATTGTAGCATTTCTTGTTGTTGATTATTAATTTGTTCTATAATTACCTCATGTTCTTGGGTAGCTTTAACAACCACCGGCAAAAGTTCTATATACCTCATTCCCATAATCCTTGTTTCTTTTTTCACAGGCACATCAGGTTCAGCATCACTTTTAGCAGTCCATTCTTCATCTACGATAACTTCTGGAATTACGGTATTAACTTCTTGAGTAATAAACCCTATTTTTGTTCTCTTATCTCTTTCCTTAATATTTAATTTTCCGTAGACTTTATCTTTCCATTTATACGAAACTGGCCTAATATTCATAATACTTTCTATACCATAGTTTAATGGCTGAATATCACTTTTCTTTCTAATATCAGATGTTTGTATAGTGGTATTGGTTGCGTAAATATTTGTCCAAGTATAAAAACTCGTACCTAAATCTAAATTTCCATCGGTTACCGGAACTATTGCATGACTAAACTCAGCATCAGTAAAGTTTATAGATCTAATATATTCATCAGACCCGACTCCCATTGAAGCTCCATCGTTACTTCCCGCATTATTAACATCTAGAGTACCGCTAATAGATGTAGTACTAGCACCTACATTTGTACGAGCAAGCCTATAAATAGGATCAGTAACCGTAGGATCCCCTACTCCCCCAGCTAAAGCCCAATCAACATCGGCACCTCCGCCTCCAAATGAATTAGGATCTACCCAAGTTCCATTACCATTCACATCAGAAGTTAATACATAACCTGCCACTTCAGTACCATCTTGAATTCTTATCGCTGGTGTTTGAGCTGCTATATTAGGCCCTACAACATCAATAGTTGCAGAAGGTGTAGACGTATTAACCCCTATTTTTTTATCAGAAGTTATACGTACAACTTCTGAATTATTAGCTACAATACTCAAATCCTGAACATCTGTTGTCCCTAACATATTGGTTGCCGGCGTTGTTCCTGAATTACCAGACAAATCCCAACCTGAACCTCCTCCAAAAGTCACCCATGCACTTCCGTTATAATAGTAAAATTCAGAAGTGTCGGTCTGAAAGATTAATAATCCTGTCAGAGGTGTAGCAATGGCATTTTTTTGTGCTTGAGTCATTCTGGGTACTAAAACCCCTCTACTAGTGTTGTCTATTTGTAATATTGCACTAGCATCAGGCGATGTAGTTCCTATACCCACTTGTGCTAAAAGAGAAGTGCTTACAAATATTATAGCTATAAAATTTAATATCTTTTTCATCTTATTTCTTTTTAGCATTTAATTCTAACAACTGCTTGTACAACACTTTTGTTTCTTCTTGCAAAGCTACCAATCGTTGATGCTGTTCTTGTTTAGCTTTAATAATTACAGGAAGTAACTCACTATAATTCATAGCCAATCTTTCATATTCCTTCTTTTCATAAGCGCCATTTTTATCATTTTCTATTGGTAATAGTGCTTCATGATAAACTACTTCTGGAATTACTTTTTCAACCTCTTGAGCTATTAAACCCAATATTTCTCTTTTGTCAGCTTCAGCAAGAAAAAGCTTACCAACTTTTTCTTGCTTCCACTTATAGCTTACAGGGGCTAATTGTAATATCTCTTTTAATCCATATTTTAAAGTAGTAATATTTTCCTTTAGCCTCCTATCTGAAGTCTGAACCACTCCATTAGTTGCCCAAACATCTTTCCATAATTTAGTTGTAGAACCAAGTCTAGTAGACCATTTATCTTGGGGATACAAACGGTGACTAAACCTGGTTTCATTATTACCATCTTCAATATACTCTACATCTCCAATTCCGATAATCGTACCAGTTGTTGCACCATTATCGACATCTAGATTTAAAAAAGCTGGTGTAACTGTTCCTGTTCTACCAATAACAACGGAACCTGATCTATAAACCCTATCTCCTAAATTACTTCCACAACATCCGAAATCCCAATCTTGATCTCCGGCATTACTTAAACCTGAAGAATCCCCCCAAGAAGCATTACCAGTAGCATCAGAAGTCAACACTTTATTTAAGCCCTCACTTCCGTCTTGCATTCTAAATGCAGGGGATGCACCTACAATATGTAAATTGTGCGTTGGATTTGCAACACCTATTCCAAGCCTACCATTTACATTAGCTCTCATAACCTCATTATTATTAGCTACAATTACCAAATCTTGTACGTCTAAGGTCCCTACTTTATCAGTTACTACAGTTGTTCCAGCATCACCTAATAAACCCCAACCTGAACCTCCTCCAAAGGTTTTCCATATTGTTCCATCAAAATAGTAAAAACCAGCTGTACTATCTATTTGATAAATTAACAAACCTGTAGATGGACTCATTATGGCATCGCGTTGAGCTTGTGACATTTTAGATATCATTAGTCCTGAAGATGTACTAGAAATATCCAAAGCAGCACTTGAATCTGGACTTGTAGTACCAATACCAACTTGCGCATTTAAGGAGAGAATACTCCCAAGCAGAATAACATAAAAAAAGTGTATTTGTTTCATGGGTATAAATATTTGTTACAAAAGTATCTTTCATGTGAGATTATTTAACATTTTAACACTCCTATTATACTCCTAAAACACATAAACAACACTCCTAATTGATTCCTAATCACTACATTTGACTCAGAAAAACAGATATTTACAAACATGAGCCTAAAAAAGACTTTCCTATTATTTAGTTTAATATCATTTATACAAATCACAAATGCATTACCTGTAAATGATAGCATTAAAAAGCTAATTCAAAAAGAGAAAATTGAAACTAAAAAAGTTGATTTAATGGTGCAACTTGCCATTTCGTATAACCGAAAGAATACTGATTCTGCGATTTATTACACGAATCAAGCTTTAAACAAAGCATTAGGAATAAATTACAATTTAGGTATTGCTGATTCTTACAATTCACTTGCATGGGCCAATTTCAGACAGAGCAACTACGAGAAAGCTGATAACTTATGTTTAAAAGCCATTGAATATTATCAAAAAACTAAAGGTACAGACAAGAAAAAAAGCAATAGTTATAGGTTACTTGCTGCAATAAATATTGAAGAAAAAAGGTTTGATGAAGCTTTAAAACATCTTTTAAAGGTTAAAGATATATATGAAGCCCCTAAGTTTGAAAATAAGGAATCAAAAATATATATCTTAAAAGATATTGCATATTTATATTTAGAAATGGACAACTATATAATGTCCATGAAATATCTTAATCAATCTATCGCCTCAGCAAAAGCAAAGGATAAATCAACCATAATAGCAGATTGTTATTTAATCCTTGGAACCATAAGCAGCAGGCAAAAAAACTACACCAAAGCAATTGAATATTTAAACCTATCAAAAGACATTTATATAGAAAAAAACGATATGCTGAGTTTAGCTGGATGCAATTCTAAAATTGGAATTAATCATTACAACAATAAATCTTACCCCACAGCTATTGAATTTTTAGAAATAGCAAAAGATCAGTCTGCCAATATTAGTTATAATTATGGCCTGATGGAAAACCTCATATACTTAGGTAGATCACATACTAAACTTAACAATATCAAAATAGCGCATTCTTTCTTAGAAAAAGCTAAAAAAATAGCAGAAAAACACAACATAGGAACATTAGAAATCATCATAGCCGAGTCTGACCTTGCTATAAACAAAGGAGGCTATTCAAATGCGATAAGTCTATTAGAGGATTTCCTAAACACAAAAAGTCAAGCTATAAATCCTAAAGCCAAAATTGACTTATATTATAATTTATCGGAAGCCTATAGAAGCAACCGAAATTTCGAAAAATCTTTAAAAGCCAAAGATAGACTTCTTCAAATTCAAGATAGCATCAATAATACTCAGAAAATTGTGCAATTGAATGTTTTGCAAGCAGAATTTGATTACAAGAAAATGAAAAATGATTTAAAAAACAAAGATGCAGAATTACAAATTTCAGAGGAAAAATCACGCTCTTCACGCCTCACATATATGTTATTGGCTATTGCTGCAGCTTCATTATTCATCATCTCTACATTAATATATATCCGCAGGAAAGAAACTTGGAAAACAAAGCAAGAACTAGATGCTACTAAACAACAACAATTAGACAATGAAATTAATTTTAAAAACAAACAAATCACTGACTTTGCTTTGCATATATCAGAAAAAAACGACCTACTAACAAGTATCAAAGAAAAAATAAAACTAATAAGCCTTACAGAGAAAACAAAAAATAAAAATCTTAACGACCTTATTCTTTTTCTCAATAACAACTTAGAACAAAACAAAGAAAAAGTAGCCATCTATTCAATTGCCGACAATACGAAAGATGCATTTTACCATAAACTCAGTGAATTATACCCTCAATTATCTGTTAAGGAAAAAAGGGTAGCGGCTTTTGTTCGTTTAAATCTTACTTCAAAACAAATAGCAATCCAACAAAACATTAGCATTTCAAGTATTGATAACTACAGATATAATCTTAGAAAAAAAATGAATGTATTGAAAGAGGTTAGCCTAAGTGATTTTTTAAAGAATATTTAACCCACCAGTGGGTTTATTAATTCTCTCCTGATGGTTTTCGGGTATTTTGACAGTGTAATTCATTACTAAATTACTTATACCGAAGTTAGGGCTACTTAAACCTACCATAAAAACCCCTAACGATTTCTTCAGCAGGTTTATTTTGCGGCGTGAATCTTGGGTTATTCTTTCCCCCTGCTTTATCATGATGTATAAACCATTTCCATACAAAACCACCTGCAAACCACTCTTCATCCCATAATTCCTCAAATAAAACCTGAGTCGTATTTACTTGCCCTTGTAGATTTACAGAAGTTTTACTATAATCGACTTCCCATGGTTTGTGTGCCGAATAGTCAACACTTCTATACCCAAACTCAGTAAAAAGCACTTTCTTTTGTAAAGAATCAGCATGCCTTTTCATTATTATTTTATGCTTTTGCCAACCCTTTTTAAGTTCTTGTATTTGTGGTGTTTTATTTTTTGACAACGGAAAATAACCATCGATACCCATATAGTCTAATGCTTCCCAGAAATGAGTTTTTGTATATTCATCCCAATTTGCGGCATAAGTAAGCTCCCCCTTATAAATCGCTTTTACTTTTTCAATTAATCTTTTCCAATAATCAGGGCGAAACTTCACAAATTGTTCTAATTCTGTTCCTACACAGTATACTGATACTTTTTTTTCCTGAGCCACCTTAGCATAATCCAAAATGAATGACTCATATGTACGCTCCAATATTTTCCAATCTTCCTCAGATTTCATATTAATATTCCCCGTAAACTCTCCTCTCCACACCCATAATTGCGGTTTGAGCATCACTTCAATATTATTTTTATGCAATTCAGTAATGTATTGTTTAGCTCCTTCTACAGATTCCCCAAACCATTGGTCTTTGGAATTGTATTTTACTTCAGGACTATTCAGACTCTTAATAAACCCAAAAGGCATTATTGCCGCATAGTTAGCGTTTAATTTTATTACAGGGTTAATATGTTTCTGAGTTACTTTATTAGGTGAGGCAACAAATGAAACTCCATTAATTTTTTTTTCTGATTGCCCTTTACAAGAAAAATGAATCACTGTTATTAGTAATAAAACAAAAACCACAAACCTTCTCATACTGCTTTTTTTATCAAATGCCCATTATGGGCTAATTTAAATTAATTCTAAATGGTGATTTAAAAATAAGGTATTAACTTTAATCTCGACTCATTTTAAAATTAATATCCTTGACACAAGTCAATTAGGCATTATTTGCCCTTATTCTTTTGCAGTCAGGTAAACCTTATAAAATTAACTCCACTAGTGGGTCAATTTATTTTCTATGGAAGAACATATTGTAATTATAGGTAACGGAATTTCAGGAATTACCTGCGCTCGTCACATTAGAAAAAATAGCAACAAACATATTACAGTTGTTTCCGGAGAAACTGATCATTTCTTTTCACGAACCGCATTAATGTATGTGTATATGGGACATATGAAGTTTGAACATACCCAACCTTATGAAAATTGGTTTTGGAAGAAAAATCGAATTGATTTGGTGAACAAATATGTATCTAAAATAAATACGGAAGCTAATGAAATTGTTTTTGAAGATGAATCTACATTATCTTATGACAAACTAGTAATAGCCGTAGGTTCTAAACCAAACAAATTTGGGTGGCCTGGACAAAATTTAAATGGCGTTACTGGAATGTACCATAAACAAGATTTAGAAAAAATTGAACAATACGCTCCTGACAATACAACTTGTAAACGCGCCGTAATAGTTGGTGGTGGATTAATAGGAATTGAGTTAGCAGAAATGTTACATAGCAGAAACATTCCTACAACTTTTTTAGTAAGAGAAGATAGTTTTTGGGATATAGTTTTACCAGAAGGAGAATCAGCAATGATAAACCGGGAAATCACCGACAATCATATTGATTTACGTTTGGGTGTTAACTTAAAAGAAATAAAGTCCGATGAAAATGGTAATGCAAAATCTGTTGTAATAGCTGAAACCGGTGAAGAAATTGAATGTAATCTAGTTGGACTAACAGCTGGAGTATCTCCTAATATAAATTTTATAAAAGGCTCTGGGATTGAAACAGGAAGAGGAGTAAAAGTAAACAGATACTTAGAAACTAATATACCTAACATTTATGCTATTGGTGATTGTGCCGAACAACATGAAGCTATTGATGAACGAAGACCTATAGAGGCCGTTTGGTACACCGGAAGAATGATGGGTGAAACTTTAGCGCAAACTATTTGTGGAAACCATTTGGAATATAAACCAAGTCACTGGTTTAATTCCGCTAAGTTTTTTGACATAGAGTACCAAACATACGGATGGGTTTGGGCACAAACAAAAGAACAGGAAGCCCGCTTCTACTGGGAGCATTCCGATGGTAAAAAGTGTATTCATATTAATTATGATAAAAACACGCACAAATTTATTGGAATAAACACGTTGGGAATACGCATGCGTCATGAGTTTTTTGACAAAGCACTAACCGAAAAAAAATCAATAGAACATGTTTTAGAACACTTAACCGATGCTAACTTTGATCCTGAATTTTATAAACTCTATGAAAAAGAGATTATTGAAAAGTTTAATTCCGAAAACGGAACTACGCTTCAATTAAAAAAGAAAAGCTGGAAACGAATCTTCTCTAAAGCATAAACATGAAAAACATTCAAAATACAGGACTCGGTTTATTCCTAATAGGATTAACACTATTTATATCACTTATCTTTTTAGGTAAATATGAAGTCACCCCTGAATTATTTGATCAAATAATAAAAGACAAAGAAATTAAAAGTGAGTTGTTTATTAACGACATGAAGACTAATGTAGTTGGAAAAGAATTCACTAATCCGTTTGGTATTTCTTTAGAAATAAGAAGTGCATTAAACAATGCTAACACTTCACATATTAAGAATAAAGAATATGAAAAAAAGATATGGAGTAAACCTCATGTCTTGGCTTATGACATCGCTAAAAAATCAGGTGCTGGTCTGATTAAAGAAAACAAAGGGCTGTTTTGGTGGTTAACTTTTGGCTTAGCGATTATTGGTGCATTACTTTACATTATTCCTAATGTAATTACTTTGGGACCTAAAGGAATAAAAAATAATGGCATCTATTTAAACAGTGCAACTAATAGAGGTTGGATAGGCTGGTTGGTTTTTATATTCCTAGTTAGTTTTTATTTACTACTCTATTTTGCTCCAGACTATATTGTTAACTGGACTTATATTATTGACCCAATAAGCGAGGCTTTGAGTGGGAATCCTGCTGGACAATGGTTTTTATATGGGTTTTTATATTGTGTTGTAATGATCGTTATGGCTGCTAGAATGTATATTAAATACCGTCATAACAAATACCAAATTTTACGAACTACATCGGTATTATTTTTCCAAATTGTATTTGCTTTTTTAATCCCAGAAATTATGGTACGTTTTCAGATGCCATGGTATGATTTTAAAAATGCTTTCCCTTTGGATTATGATTTCTTCTTCAAATGGAACTTGAAAGAACTTACAAATAGCGACGGAATTGGCTTATTCATTTTAGTCTGGGGAATTGTATTAACACTTGTAATCGTTCCTTTAATGGTATATTTCTTTGGGAAAAGATGGTACTGTTCATGGGTATGTGGTTGTGGTGGATTAGCGGAAACTTTAGGTGATCCATATAGACAGCTATCTGATAAATCACTTAAAGCGTGGAAATTTGAACGATGGATAGTTCATGCTGTATTAGTGTTTGCAATAGTAATGACAGGGGTTACTTTATATACCTTTTTTACAGAAACCGGAAGTGTTTTAGGTATTAAAACAAGTAAAATTCAAGATATATATGGCTTGTTAATCGGTTCTGTTTTTGCTGGAGTTATTGGTACTGGGTTCTATCCTATCTTCGGAAATCGAGTTTGGTGTAGGTTTGGATGTCCTCTTGCTGCATATTTAGGGATTGTACAACGTTTTAAATCACGTTTTAGAATTACCACGAACGGCGGGCAATGCATATCATGCGGTAACTGTTCTACCTATTGTGAACAAGGCATTGATGTAAGGGCTTACGCTCAAAAAGGAGAAAATATAGTTCGTGCCAGTTGTGTTGGTTGTGGTATTTGCGCTGCCGTTTGTCCTCGTGGTGTTTTAAAACTAGAGAATGGACCTGAGGATGGGCGCATAAACCCAACGGACATATTATTAGGAAATGATGTAGATTTGATGAAGTATCTGAAATAGTTTTGTTATAGACATAAATACTAATTAGTAATTTTTATGTATATTGCTGATTATCAATAAAATATACTAGATTAAAATGAAAAAAACATATATTAGCGTTTGCTCTATTGTTATCCTACTACTAATATCTTCATGCAGACCTAGTTATATGCGTTGTCCGAAAAATAGACGATGCGTAGCTACATCCATACAAAACAATAATACTTTTGTAGCACAAATAAATATCTCACAAAACAAGCAGGAAGCTTTGTGATTTTTATATTTTTGTTGAAAATACTCCCCTCATAAATGTCAATAATAAAGGTAATTATCCCTGCTCATAATGAGCAGGATTCTATTGCAAGTGTACTCGCTGAAATTCCTTCAGTAGTTTCTGAAATACTAGTTATTAATAATAATTCTACTGACAATACTGCTACGGTTGCTGAAAAAGCTGGAGCAACAGTTTTAACAGAAAATAGTAAAGGATACGGTTACGCTTGTTTAAAAGGAATGGAATATATTGCTTCTCAAAATGAGAAACCCGATATTTTAGTTTTTTTAGATGGTGATTATAGCGATTATCCTGAAGAGCTGACTAAAATTATTGCGCCTATTCTTCATGAAAATATCGATTTTGTTGTTGGAGCGAGGGTGCCTGATCTTAGAGAAAAAGACTCCGTTACCCCACAACAAATTTTTGGTAACTGGTTGGCTTGTTCTTTAATGAAACTGTTTTTTAAAGCGACATTTACTGATCTTGGTCCGTTTAGAGCAATTAAGTATGATAAACTATTAGCACTCAACATGGTTGACAAAACTTATGGTTGGACTGTGGAAATGCAACTTAAAGCATTGAAGACCAATTTGTCCTATATAGAAATAC
>Ga0209396_1002753_pt1 | contig 18268 bp, 13 predicted proteins | sample GOMGulsemesocosm_6_FD_184638 | JGI IMG/M metagenome (GOLD analysis project Ga0209396, IMG submission 184638) | Methane-oxidizing microbial communities from mesocosms in the Gulf of Mexico - GOM8C Gulf of Mexico (SPAdes) (version 2) | ecosystem: Environmental > Aquatic > Marine > Cold seeps...
ATAGCAACGCTCTGGCGCCAGGTACAGAGCGGCGCCGGAACGCTTGCTGCGTTCCGGGTCACTGCTAAACGCGCCACACACCAGCTCTATCTGGCCATCGAGGTTCGCCGCCATGCGATGCACAGCGCCGATAAAAGCCCCTTCACCGCCGCCGACCATGCCCATCCTGATTTTTCTTGTCACGCCATGCACTCCGGTTTTACACGTATCGAGGGCCTCATAGTAAAAGAAAGACCATCGCCGCCATTTTATTTCCAGACAAAATGTAATCGTTTACATGGCGTATTGCAAGTAATACCCAGAACCTGCGCTAGGCTCTAGCCTAGCAGAGGGCCATCAGGGTCAAGCTAAGTTCTAATTTTTTGACACTGTTAAACTGTGCCCAGCCAGAGTGAATCTGGCACTCTATCTTTCGGATTCTTTCGCAAGGCAGCCATCAACATGGCATTGATACCCCAACCTGCCTTCTGAGTGTTCTCCATGCTCCAACTCACCACCAAGCGTGAAAACAGCCCTAAGCAAGCATGAGGTAGAGCCAACCTTTCCTCCAGACCTTGAACATTGAGCAATAGCCGGAAGGGGGTCTTTACACTCACGCCAGTGGCTTTGATTTTGAGCGCTAGTTGGCCTGCTTTAGATAGACCTCGGCAAACTTGCGCCCCACCATTCGTATCCCCTCAGGTGATTGGTGGGTGCCGTCGGCGCCAACAGGTATGTCACGCTCGATCACAGGGTAAATGGCGGGGCGCTCAAACTGCACCATCCACTGCTGGTGGATGACGTGCATCATGAAAGGCCTGCTGCCCGGTGCAGGGACACTGTCGGGGTCGAAGTCAGTGATGTCGTCTGGAAAGCTTTCAGCATCGGCCGTGCCTCGGGTAGTACCTAGCAGAAACGCAAGCTCCTCTGGGATAAGCCAGTTATTACGGAAGTCATCCACAATCGACAGGAAGTTGTCATCCCAGACTTCCATCGTGTGGCGCCTGTTCGCATCGGCTGCGCCCTGCTTGTAGAGAAAACCTTCGAAGGCGATGTCAATTTTTGCATCAGAGGCTGCCCTGAAGGCTGCCCCAATATTGGAGACCAGAGCGGCGCTGTTTTCTCCGCCGGATACCCAGGTACTGATCAGACTGCCACCCACTGCATACTTGATGATGCCGATATTGGAATCCGGGCAGGCGGCGTGCAGTGTCCAGGCAAAACTGAGTTCCGGCCCGTAGCGGGGCCCGTGGTCAGCGTTTTCAGTGCTCAAACCCAGACGCTTCCAGCTGCCTTCATCCCACATTAGGAGTCGGTCAGTGCCGTTTTCGTATTTTTCCGGCAGCGTGCCAGGTCGACCATACGCCGACACCATATTGGATTGACCCGCCGCGAGAAAGACGTGCAAGGTCGGGTCGCGCTCGTCCCAAGGGCACGCCAGTGTGGCACCGAGTCGCTCTTCTGGCTCGGCGCTTTCGCTGACAAAGACAGGCTCTACTGAGACTACTATGTTCTGGTCATCGAGAAGCGCAATGGCGTCTTCATTGCCTTCGAGGCCAGCGGTTAAATAATGGCATGGCCCTGTCTTACCACCACATAATACGCCGTGACCGGATTTCCATGCCAGGAATTCATAGCCAGCTTCGGGGTTGGCGACGTAGGTCTCGTCGAAATAGATATCGGCCACATCCTGGGTGCAGGTGGATTCGGCTGGACAGTCGAGTGAGCCGGAAATGGTGGACACACTGCCACCTGCAGGTACATTTACCTCGACCTTACAGGCCGCAAGTGCCGCGATTGATGCGTAAAAGAAAATCCGCTTTATCTTCATGGTGACACCCTTGTTATAAACTTTTCTAGCTAGGTAGCGTCAATGGCTGCTGAACATCCCTTTTTTAATGAGTTCAGCCTCGTCCCTGCATGACAGCATTGATTATTTGTGATCAGTGAAGTGTGCGATTTATTTCATGATTCTCACTCTTCTTAAAGTCATGCGTGCCACAGGTGAGACAGCGGAAAACCCGCCCTCCCTGCAACAGATTATTCCAAGACGACTTCCACATGTATATATCGTGTGGCATTCCATTTGGTTGACATAAAATCAATAAATCTTATGCACAGAAGACTGGTGTATCCTATTTTATCTTCAACATCACAAATGCCTTAAAACAAACAGCCACCGCTATTGGGAAGTGTTGATTATTAGAGCAATAGCCGAACAGCAAAAAGTAAATACTGATCCGTATAGAATTAGCAATCGAAGTAGAAAATATCACTCTTAATTTCCCGTAATTTACTTATGGTTTCCCCATGCTCTTGAGCTAACGCATCAGCTTTCTTACGGCCAAATCTCTCAATGGAAAATGCCAAATAACCTTCCAAGCATCCAAACGATTTCACATACTCATATTTATCTTGAATATAATTTTCATGCACAAACAACTCATATATAAATCTAGGAACAAGAATTGCATCGACCCTACCAGCCCTCAACACATTAAAGAGCGATGTATAATCCTTAAACATATGAGGTTTAACATCAATACTATTAAAATACTTATCTGCCCCCGGCAATGATCGCATTCCTCCTATGGACACACTGGACATGTCTTTTAGCACAGCTTTTGCATTGCCTTTTTTTGTGTACAACACCAGCTCTGTTGCTATATGAGGCTTAGTAGAAGTTGACAAATTGAGTTCTCGCCCATAAAGATCCACACCTTTATCAAGCTTAAACATAACCACACCGTCAAGTTGACCGGCATTGGCGAGCTGCAGGTTTCGAAGATAAGGCTGATTAATGAGTGTGAGCCTATATCCCATAGTTTCGAATACGCTCGAATGCATCAAACGCGCCCAACCCTTTTGATAAAGCTGTACTTCCTTTTTGTTTTCTGAATACATCCCGACAGTTATCGAACTACCATCTGAAACAGCTTCCAAGGAAAAAACTGTACACACAAAAAACAAAAAAACAACAAAATTGGTTTTAAGGTGGTTTTTGTCAGCACAATCCTGCCAACCAATTGAGAGGATTGTCTTTAGCATAGTCAAGCCATCCTAAAAAAACTGCACGCACAGAAAGGGTAAGGGAAACGTTTACACGGCAATAGGTTCTCATTGAAAATGGAGTACTTACAATCAATTTGGATCATGACTGCTCTAGCTTTAATAGCAGACAATAAATGCTTCTTTAACATGAAGCCACGATATCTCAAATGTGCCATGAACAGACATTAGAAACCGTGGTCTGTTCCAGGTTCTCCCATTGACCGTTCATATAAGTGTTGGCTGGGTCGATAATGCCGAGCATGTAGAAATGGAACTCGCCCTATTTGGTTTTAGCACCGAAACCCAACTTTCTCTTTGTTTCCTTGATACCAAAATTTAGCCAACCAGACTCGTTCAGATTACTCGCTTTTTTGCGCAAATTCGTGAGAGTTTTCAAACGTAACTTCAAAGCGGAACGATTGTCGGGCTCAGCAACAAGGGCTGCTTCGATTAAGCGAAGCGCTTTAACATTATCTCCTTTGGCCAATAGAGATTTTGCCAGAATCACAACCTTGTCAACCCCTCCCGCTAGCATTATCAAGTCTCCGTATACAGACTCCGGCGACTGGCTGTACATTGTCACGGGGTTACCGTCAAACCAACCTTGATATCCCTCGAATATACCGCGCACAGACCACGAAACCCACCCATAGGACTCACCCACATTGAGTTCATCGGGTAGACGAATTTCGCGCATCAAAGAATAAACATCTTTTCCCTGATTCATTCCGTTGACGGTTTTGTCATGTACATATTGAATCGCATCGCGATACCTAGTAAGCGCCTTTCGAATATTCTCTTTACCTTTAATCGACTTACCGTGACTCGGCAGTAGAATCTCCGGCTCCAAAGAAATCACGCGGTTCAGTGAACTAATATAATCGAGTGCCCAACGCGGTTTGGTACCTCGAAGCGTGTATATGTTGGGAAATGATTCATAAAACAAATCTCCCACAAACGCCGCTTTGTACTGAGGCATCCATACCGTCAGTGCATCGTAGGTTTCTGCCGGTGTATGTAACACCTGAAAAATCTTGCCACCGAGCGTAAAGTTTAGCTCCTCTTCAAACAAGGTATTCGGCAAGATGGTGGCGGCAAAATTTTCTACCTGCGTGGTTGTCTGAAGTTCAGACTGCAAGTCGAACCCAAATTGTGCGCGATTACTTCTATTAAACATGCCCTCCAATCGCTTTTGATAATGTAGAAATTCCACCATGTTTTCCTGCGCTATCACTTTAGTATTCGGTTGACGCCACAGCTCGACGCCACCTGTGTGATCGCCGTGGCCATGCGTTAGGATAATGGAATGTACAGGGCCCGAGCTTACAGCGTTTAATAATTTCTTATGGAGCGGCGCAACATTCGCCATTGATGTATCAACAACGACATTGCCTTCCTCCGTCACGATCATAAAGGTGTTCCCAAAGCCAGTGGCCTTATAAATAACCTCATTAATTTGTTGCGCTTCAGTCTGTTTATTACTCTGTTGCAAGTGAAGACTAGGGTCTGCACGACCACTCGCTAATGCCTCTGGCTTATAGTCCCCCGCTACCCCCTGAATAGAGATAAGTAAAAGTAGCGTCGATAGACATTTTCTAGATACATTTTTCATTATATTTTCCTGAGATAATTGTTATTTCATGCGCTAATTTTCGTAAATCTACATTCGTGAACAAGGGGTCAAATCAATTGACCCTTCAAGCGCGCGCTAGCTGTTTCTACGGCGCACACTCACCTCAGCAATTTCCTCTGGCATTATCTCGTGTAGAAAACGATCAAAATAGCTGCGTTTCTCTGGGCTCTGATTGAAGTGCCTTGCCCTGCAGCGAGAATACGCGTGGCAGGTCTAACGATTGATCACTCATAACACCCCCTTCCAACATCGGCACACCATCAGGCTTCAACACGCAGTTCACGGCGCAGGATTTTACCGACATTGGATTTTGGCAAGGCATCCATAAATTCAAAGTACTTAGGCACCTTGTAACCGGTTAGCTGCTGACGACAAAAATCGCGCAACTGCTGTGCGGTCAGCGTTGGGTCCTGTTTCACCGCGAAGACCTTGACCGCCTCGCCGGTGCGCGCATCCGCCACACCGACCACTGCACACTCAACGATGCTCTGGTGGCCACAAACCACGTCTTCAATTTCATTGGGGTAAACGTTAAAACCCGACACCAAAATCATGTCTTTGATGCGATCGACGACACGAATAAAGCCGTCGGTTTGAATCACTGCGACATCGCCGGTACGGAACCAACCGTCAGTATCAATCGCCTCAAGCGTAGCCTCTGGCCTGCCCCAGTAACCCTGAAATACATTGGGCCCGCGCACCAGCAGTTCACCTTCACAATCAGCACCCAACGCCTCACCCTCAGGGGACACGACCTTTACCTGCATAGATGGCAGCAGCTTACCCACGGTGCCGAGCTTATTGTGGTCAGGTGTATTACAGGTCAAGGCCGAGGCGGTTTCAGACAGGGCGTAGCCTTCAAAGAGCTGACTCCCAGTGCGGAGCTGCCACTCAGAGGCAATGGAAGATACCAGCGCGGCGCCACCGGCAATGGATCCGGTGACACCACTGAAATCAATCTCATCAAACTGTGGATGCCGCATCAGCCCGGCAAAGAGGGTATTGACCCCCGCCATACTGGTAAAGCGGTTGGCTTTCATGGTGTGCACCATGCCACCTATATCGCGCGGGTCTGGAATCAATATAGACATGGCGCCTCGCAGGCAACAACTCACCAGATTCCAGGTAAAACCATAGATATGGTAGAGCGGCATGGGGGCGATAATAATTTCCCGCTCGGCTGGGTCCACATCGAGCGCCGACCACGACTGCATGGCACTGGCAAAAATATTACCTTGGGTTAAGACCGCACCCTTGGCCACGCCGGTGGTGCCGCCGGTGTATTGCAACGCCGCCACATCACTCAGGCTGGTGTGTACCGGCGGCAACGGAGAACCATCGCACTGCGTTAGGGCGTCGGCAAGGTGCGTTACCTGATCAATGGCCACCTTAGCAATGGGCTGACTCACACACATATCACCGATGTGGGTGACGATTACACGTTCAATTTTCGTATTTGGAATCACCGCCGCGACCGATGGCAATAGATCACTGAGCACAACCAATACCCGGGCCCCCGAGTCATTAAACTGGTGGGTCAGCTCGCGCGCCGTGTACAAGGGATTGGTGTTGACCAACACCAATCCAGCGCGCAACACAGCCCAGGCCACAACGGGGTATTGATTGATATTCGGCAACTGCACCGCCACACGATCACCGGCCTGCAAACCACAATCTTCTAGCAAATAAACAGCAAAGGCTCGGCTGAAACGCTCCAACTGCCCGAAGTTCAAGTCCATGCCCAAACAGCGAAAAGCGACACGGTCAGTAAACTGGGCGCAGGCGACTTCAAAGTATTCTGCTAAGTTCTCGTAGTTGTGGGTATTAAGTTGTTTGAGCATCTGCTCGGCATAATTGGCGTGGGGGCTGGTCATATATTTCTCTCTATAAAATCTTATATTCTGTAGTTAGAGGACGTTACTGAGTTAAAACTGTAAGTTAGTTGGTTCGGCGATGAACACTCACCTCAGCAATTTCCTCTGGCATTATCTCGTGTAGAAAACGATCAAAATAGCTGCGCTTCTCGGGGCTCTGATTGAAGTGGGACTCGAAGAAGCTATAGACAGTTAACACGGTCGACATATGTTGCCGGAGTGGGTTCATGCCCTGCGGCAGGGGCATTTTTTGGCAGGGTAAGGGCACACCGTTATAGAGCACGCCCTGCTCAGGGGTGCCCACTAATTCATGCCAAGGCTCTTCTTCAGTATCGATATTTTTAAGTACACCATAACAACCGACGGAATCTGCGTTTTCCAGCCAACGTAAGAGTCCGGAATACCCAGCGAATCCCATGTGAGTGCCACCGTTAATCGTCACAAGGCTCGATCTTGGCACCCTATCGAGCACCGGTAATGCATGCACATCGTAGGGTACAAGCGCATCGATATCCGCCGCCAACATCAAGAAGGGGATGTCCGCATGTTGGTAAAAAGTTTCCGAAAACGAACTGCTCGGGCCTGCGATCGAGGCAGCAGCCTTGATTCTCGGATCACGACTCGTCGGGTGATAGCTTACTAGGGTTGTTGTAAATCCACCGAGAGAAATTCCTGTCACACCAATGCGATTCTCATCGAGATGACTGGATAAAACATGACCTCCGTCCAGCGACCAAGCAATAACGCTGTCGATCAAAAAGCTTAAATCTCCCGGCTGATTGACGACATCTTTCAGTTTTGGGCCACCGGGGGCAAGTTTGTTAGTCAGAGGAAAGTCCGCGGCAATAACGATATAACCATTACTGGCGAGGAACTCGCCTAAATACTCGCCACCCTCTCGCGTTGAAGAAAAGCCATGGGAGTAAACCAGTAAGGGATGCTTACCCTCCGGAACCTCTCCATGATCATTGACAGGATACCAGTAGGAGGCCTCAAGGGTGCGCGTGTCTGCACCCGCAAAATCCTTGTTGGCTTGCGTCGGCCGGCTGTCATCCACCAAGCGTAAATTTTCACGAATAAAACCATAGCGGTGACTGGCCAACAGTTTCGCACTTTCACTGCCCTCAGCAAGAGGCTCAGGCTGTTGACCCAGAGAAACAATGGCCACCCCGACAACTAACACCACTAATAATGCAGCGAACAGTTTTTTAATCATTATTAGGTTGCCTCTTTCTAAATCAGAATTATGAAGATAAAAAATTTAAACTCTCTGATGCTTAGCGATATACATCGAGGCCAAGATAAAGGAAGGTATTGTCAACAGCGACAGAAGATCGGCTGTCAGCAACGACCAGGTTAGTGAGTTTGCTACTGCTACACCTTGCAGCAGGTCACTCATCACCCCCGTAATAACCGCACCCAAACCTAGACCAATCAGATTACAGGCGATCAACAGAATTGCAGTCATTCGCGCTCTCATTCTGGCGGGCGATAAATCCTGAATGGTTGAGAATGCCGGGCCGTAGAAGGCCGACATCAAGAAAAACCCTGTACACATACCGACATAGAAAAAGGGTGACGAAGCCTCAAGCAGACGATAACCCAGCAGTAGCGGAGTCAATGCCAACATCAGAAAAGCCAGAAAACGAACCCTACCGCCCTTATAGCGAGCGTGGTACCAATCGCCCAGAAAACCACCCAGCAAGGTGCCAAGGGTTCCAAAGATGATAAACAAAATGCCGTATAAGGTTGCGATTTCCGATGCTTCAAAACCGCGCTCCCTAACAAGCCAAAGTTGTGAAAAATTTGCTGCTCCGATCGGCACATGTAAAAAGATGGCACCCAGCATAGTAAGCATTAGGGCTGGGCTTTGCTTTAGTGTTGTAAACAAATGGCGCCAACCTTCATTACCTGCATCATTACCTGAACCATTACCTACACCGCTACCTGAAACATCATCAACAACCGTATCTTTTGCTCCGCGTGGTGCATCTTTCATCAGCAAAAGCGGCAGGGCCAATATCAGACCGAGAGCCCCCATAATGAGAAAACAATTTCTCCAACCTATTTGTGGGCCTAGAACACCGGCAATAATGAAACTGCCCCCGGCACCGAGCGGCGGCCCTAGGTAAAAAATGGCAGTCACCAGACCTCGCCTGCGCGATGAGTACAGATCAGATAATAGCGACATCGATGTCGGTGACAGGCAGGATTCACCCACGCCAATAAACAAACGCGCGACCGCCATTTGCAAAAAGTTTTTGGCAATGCCTGAATAAGCAGTCAGCGCACTCCACACCACAAGCCCTACGGCGATAAGTCTCGGCCGGTGGTAGCGGTCGGCTAGAAGCCCCATCACGAGTCCCATAATGGAGTAGAAAAAAACAAAAATAACACCCGTCAGAAGACCAAACTCACTATCACTCAGGTTAAGCTCGTCAACAACTTGAGGACCAAAACTGGCGAGTAGGTTTCTGTCGACCATATTCAGTATGTTGAGCAACATTAAAAAACCCAGCATAAGTCCAGGATAGTTTTCAATGCCCGATTTCTTCGAGGATACACTCATAGTTTCTACGCTTTCTTTCGAGGATATACTCATATTTTTTTACGCTTATGCTGTGTTATTAGTTTTGTTAATTAATAAAGGTATGGACGAGGGGGCGGCCTTCTCAGCGCCAGAACCTATAGCGGTTAAGTAGCCGGCCAGGGTTGTGAGGCATCCAAAAAGAGCGAGCTCATGCTCGCTCTTTTTGGATGCCTAGAGACCACTTATAAAAACAGAAGTACAAGGGGTCTCTAGGTTTATTTAAGCGCGCAGTAAGCGGCTTAGAAGTTGTACCGCCCCTGAATAGAAAGGCTGCGTGGTCGTTCCGGTACACCGTAGTAACTGTTGGAATTGGTTACTGGCACGTCGCTCTTCCACATATACGTGGTCTCATCAGTCAGGTTCTTCGCGAGCAGCGCCACCATCCAGCCTTCGCTGTCATTGGCTAAAGCGATGCGCGCATTGACGATGGTTGAGGCGTCGTGTTTGGTGTTCGGATCGAGGTCCAGAGACGAGAAAAACTCGTCGCTGTAGTTGATATCCACCCCGCTGACCAACTCCATATCAACCCCTACAGGGATGACATATTGAGCAAAAAGGTTAGCGCTCCACTCCGGTGAAAACACCAACGTTTCGCCGGTCAGATCCTGACCGCCCAGCTCACGCGCAACGGTGATATTGCTGCCATCTTCGGTCAGACAGCCGGGATTGTTCGCAGGGTCCATCGATTGCGGGGTGGTACAGGTGCCACGGCTAAAGTCTTCATACTGGGCATCCAGATAAGCCATTGAGCCGCCCACCGTCAAACGCTCGGATAATCTGATACGGCCATCGAGTTCCACACCCTGGCTGACCGACTCACCGGCATTACCCACCAGCTGCGCATCCCCGACCAGAGAACTGGTCTGCAAGTTTTCGAACTCCGATCTAAACACAGCAAGGTTCAACTCTGCCGCGCCACCCAGCAGGCTCATTTTTGCGCCCACTTCATAGGTGAAAACTTCCTCGGGTTCGTACTCAAGTACCGAAGCATCATTACCTTCTATCGGCGCGCCGACCGGCGCATTGGTGATGGGGTGAACTAGGCGAATCTCATACCCAGCGCCGCTGTAGGCCTCGTCATAACCGCCGCCCTTGTAGCCGGTACTGACACTGGCGTAGACCATGGTGTCTTCATCGGCATCCCACTGGATGTTCGCCGAGTAGGTCAACTTCTCTTCGTCGCGACTGAGCCCCTCAAAGCTGTGCTGACGCAGATCGGCAATGGAGTAAAAGTTAGCAGGATCGGAGTAAACGAGGAGGCTGCTGTTACTAGCAGCCCTGACTTGCAAGCCTTCGGAGTAGGTAGCTTTATCCAGCGTCTTACTCTCCTCGTTATAGCGCAGACCCAGCGTCAAGCGCAGGGTGTCCGTAGCATTCCAAGTACCCTGTGCAAACACGGCCCAGCTTTCGCCTTCCTGATCAAAGACGCTAGGTAGACCCGCATCCTGGTTATAGAGCGCGGAAGTGCTTAAAGGTCCCGACTGTAAGAAATCTATCGCATCCAGCCGACGACTGATATCCAACTCGTTCTGCTGGTAGTAAACACCACCAATCCAGTCGATGGTCTCACCGCCAGGGGACACTAGGCGCAGCTCTTGGCTGTACTGTTCGTACTCTTCCCAGCGAGTACGGGTAATAGAAGGTGCTGCGGCAATATCGGTATCACCCGCTGACAGCAGGTCATAGGCCGAGTAGGAAGAAACCGACGTAAAGGTGGCAAAGTCCAGATCCCAATCGACCGTCAGGGCAAAGACATCCGTCCCCGTCGCTTTAGTCGTTCCAGCTTCTCCGGCGCCCTTCTCTCTGTCAGAGACAACAGGAAACGGCACGGCGCCGTCAAAGTTCTGCTGCCCCTCAATGTCCGACTGGTACACCACCGTCTGATTGGTTCCGCCTTGGAAATCACCGTGTTCATACTTGGCATTGACCTCTAGGGTATCACTGGCCGTCCAGCGCAGGCTGCCGCGCGCATACCAATTGTCGCGCTGGGGGCCCTTCTCACCGGTGGTGACATTTTCCCACCAGCCATCATTCCCCGTCGCATCGTGGCGCACCGCCAAACGGCCGGCCAGATCTTCACTTAGGGGGCCGGATACCATGAGATTGTATTGCTGCGCCCCATACTCGGGCGAGTACAGAGCTTCCACCCGCCCCTCGAATTCATCGGTAGGTTTGGCGGTGGTGGTGTTGATTGCACCGGCAATTGTGTTTTTGCCAAACAAAATACCCTGAGGGCCCTTGAGTATTTCAATGCGTTCAAGGTCCATCGCGCTTGGAACCGCGGCCAGCGGACCACGCCCAGCGTAAACGCCATCGGTGTACACACCGACAGATTGCTCAAAACCTTGGTTGGTACCGGACCCAATACCGCGAATGAATAAGCTGGGTGTTCCCGAGCCGGCGTTCACGGTGACATTGGGTGTATATTGCGTCACTTCCTGCAGCGATGTGAGGCCATTGGCCATCAATTTTTCGCCACTCATGGCGCTGATCGAAATGGGTACGTCCTGCAGGCCCTCGCTGCGCTTTTGCGCTGTGACGATGATCTCTTCGAGCAGTAAATCCTCTGCGCTTGCGCCGGTCGCGCAGGTAATGCTCATCCCGGCAATAGCCGCCGCTAAAACGGTTTGTTTAAAAACACTTTGTTGACGATTCATGATGAAGCTTCCTCATTATATTGTTGTTTTTGTTTATCTATGCGATCAACTTGTTACCTATTGCCCGTGTGCTACACCTCTTGCTCTTGTGCTCTACAGCGACTATTTTCAAGGGCGGCCCGCGCCTGCGAGTCATCGCCAATAGCCGAGACACGCAGCAGCATGACACCGCGCGCCGTGGGTGATTGAATCACTTCGCCCTGGCCTTCACTTAAGAATTCAGCTGGATTGGCATTTGGGCCAATCAGGGTCACCTCAACCTGTGTGCCAACCCTTGAGCGCTGCTCACGCTGGTTACTGATGCCGGCAAAGTTATCGGTATTCATCTGGTAAAACTGCATGGACCAGTAGCGCTCGGGCACCTGGGCGCTAACCACTACCGGCCCCTGTTCCAGGTTGTACACGCAACTGGCGTATAACAAATCTGGGCTAGGGCGCACCACCCAACGTGAGTTTTCATCGGGCTTCGGTGTCACATTCAGCTGGTTGGGGCTCGCACGCTCTGCAATCTTGCTGTACAGGCGCTCCATAATCAGGTTCGGGGCAGCCATGGCCAATGGGTATTGACCCAACCAGCCACACAGTAAAATAGCGGCAGTCCAACGTAACCAGTTCATGAGCAGCCCTCCACAGTGACCATAGGTAGCGACGCCGATTCAGGGTTCTGTAGGTAGGCATCCCCAGGAGTGTAAAGGCGTAACAAAAGATCAAAGTCGTAATCGCTAGACTGATCCGCGGCGGGCGCTCCGGACGGCCCAACAGGTAACCAGTTGCCATGCTCTTGCTTAGCACCTACGTGAATAACCCAGCGGCCATCCTCGCCCCGACTGACGTTTTCGTTATTGAACGAATAGCGCTTCTCCCCATTGGGAATCAGGAAGTTGTCCCAACCATAGGCGGTAATGCTCCACCAGTTGGCATCGTAGTCATCCCCCTCAATGCGGTAGCGACAATTCAAGCGCAAGGGCTCTCCGGCCAATGAATTCAAGACGTAGTAGATGGAATCCTCGCGAGTCGAAGCCAGTAATCCGCCTATGGCAACAATCGCCCTGTCGATGGCACCCGCTTCGGCTGAACCCGTACTCTCACTGGTGCGCCAGTCGCCATTTTTCAGGAAACTGCCCCCTAGGCCTTGTTTGATGGTGAGTACCAAAAAAAGAACCGAGGCGGCCAGACAAAGCAGCACGGCCAGCGGCCAGCGCAATGCGTGCAGCTTGTTCATCTTCGTAATTTCCCTGGAAATCATGCGCGCCACACTGGCGAGGCATCGCAAAAAGCCGCCCATATTAGTGTCGCTTTGAGTCTTGATGAGTTCATGGTTTTTATTGGATTCATATTTTTTTAATCCTGATGTCGATGGCTATCTGTTGACCAATCTACCGATATTTGTGGCTCTGGGCGTCCGAGCAAATGTGTTCGGATATCTAATTTCAAAAAAATCGTCTTAACTCGTTCGATTTAAAGACTGGCGAGGCCAGGCACACAATAATGTTTAACCTCTCTGTTCATACGTCAGCGCTTGCGTGCTAATTGAAATGGTCAACAGCAAATACCGTCAGGCTGGGTTTGACCATCACACGGCATAGACCGTTGGGTGAATTGCTCGTGCCAAGGCTCCTTTTACAGCCGCTTTTGGTCAAATCCCGCTCCAAAATCAGCGATATTTAGATGATGAATGGGTTTTGTCTGTTTTTGCTGGACAACAGGCCCCGAGTGTCGCTCGGGGAATGGCTCTGCCAAGCCAACTTTGCGGTCTGGCTTTGTGTGCATGCTCGTGATCGTAATCTAAGCTGCTCACTCGAGGCTGCTTTTGTGTGAGCTTTTCGTTGTTGCCATCCTTGAGGAAAGCATCAAAAAACGAAGTGAGGTAGTAGGCCATATCATCGTGAAATCGCTCAGAAAGTCCGCCATCCGTCCAGGCAGAGTGGCCCGCCCGGTCAAATACCTGCAAATATTTCGCCGGTGACGCCTGGTCGAAAGCGCCACCCGCCTCCATCAACTGGGGTGTAATCGCGATATCCAAGGTTCCGCCCTGGTATAGGGTTTGGTCATTGGTCATCTCGCCTACCCGATCTTGTACCGTGTAGGGTTTGTGCCAAGGTGAAAGCGCCGCAACCGCACGGATTTCGCTGCGCGTCCAATTTTCCCACGCGCCCGCAAGGCCCATGCAGGTGTAACCGCCCATCGAGTGCCCCATACAGCCGATCTTGCCGAAGTCTTCTACGTATTGTGCATAGGCACTCGAAGGCAAGGCATCGAGGACCGCGTGCATGTCATCACGTCGGTTGCGGTTGCTCTGGTCGGTCCAGTTCTCCGGATCACGCCAGGCGACATCGGGCGTCGTACTGCCTGTGTGACAGTCTTGGTGTTTCGGGGCAACCACTATGTAGCCTGTATCGGCTAGACGGCTTTGAAGCCCAGCGGTGCTCTCGGGGCAGGCGCCCATACCGTGAGAAAATACGACCAGTGGATAAACCCCGTTACCTGCCCGGCGAATATCTACCTCCACTGCGCCGATGGTCTCCGTGGTTAGAATGTCGGCGATCGCCGACCCCACTGGAGACATGGCCAGTGTCAACACCAAACAGCTTCGGCTCAAGTTTTTAGCCGCCCTACTGGGCATAACGCTATCGCCGCTCTCTCGGCGAAAAATCTTTTTTAAATCCAGTAGGGTTTTCATCATTAAGATTCTATTTTTTATTAATTAGGCATCGCAGTGACACAGCAAAGGCCGCCCATGCCAGTATCGATTTGAGATTTGTACCTAATCTAGCGATATTCTTGGTTCAGGGCGTCCGAGCAAATGTGTTCGGATATCGAATTTCAAAAAAACTTATCAACTCGATCGATTTGATGACGATCGAGGGCCGGAACAATAAGCTTTACTCTCTCTGATCATGAATAAGCGCCTGGGTGTCAACTGCCTATTGAAGCGGTAAACAGAAGCACACAACCAGTGCCGTAAAGCTGGCTTTTCGATAGGCGTAAAAAAAGCGCAACCGCCGAAACAGTTGCGCCTAAAACCCCAAAAAACTTTGGGAGAGAGAGTCTTTATCGCCGCCTTTGGCCCGTGATGGACGGGTTGCTCAATCAAGGTGACGACAGGTTAGACCGGGTTTTCCATCACCCAGCCACAGGCCGGTGGGGGGTGTTTACTTGTGATCGTAATCTAAGGTGCTCACTCGAGACTTCCTTTGTGTCAGCTTCTTCTTGTTGCCATCCTGGAGGGAAGCATCGAAAAACGACCCGATATAGTAGGACATCTCTTCATGGAATCGATCACCCAGTGCGCTATCGGTCCAGGCAGAGTGACCCGCTCGGTCAAATACCTGAAGATATTTTGCAGGTGACGTCTGGTCGAAAGTTCCACCGGCCTCTATCAGCTCAGGTGTGATGCCGTTATCGCGGGTTCCACCTTGATAGAGAGTTTGGTCATTGGTCATGTCACCGACCTTGTTTTGTACCGTGTAGGGTTTGTGCCAAGGTGACAGCGCGGCAACCGCGCGTATTTCGCTGCGCGTCCATTCACTCCAGGCGCCAGCAAGGCCCATGCAGGTGTAACCGCCCATCGAGTGCCCCATGCAGCCGATCTTGCCGAAATCCTCGACGTACTGCGCATAGGGGCCATAGGGCAAGTCGTCGAGGACCGCGTGCATGTCATCGCGTCTGTCGCGGTTGCTCTGGTCGTTCCAGTTTTCTGGCTCACCCCAAGGAACATCGGGTGTAGTACTGCCTGTGAAACAGTCTTGGTGTTTAGGAGCGACCACGATATAACCTCTGTTGGCTAGAGTGGCTCGAAGGCCAGCGGTGCTCTCGGGGCAGGCGCCCATGCCGTGAGAAAAGACAACCAGCGGATAAACCCCGTTGCCGCCCCGACGAATCTCTACCTCTACGCCGCCAATGGTCTCCGTGGTCATTATGTCGGCGATCGCCGACCCCACTGGCGACAAGGCCAGTGCCAACATCAAGCAGCTTCGGCTCAAGGTTTTAGCCGCCCTGCTGGGCACAACGGTATCGCCGCTCACTCGGCGAAAGATATTTTTTACATCTCGTAGGTTTTTCATCATAAAGATCCTATTTTTTTATTAACTCAGGCACCACAGTGACACAGCAAAGGCATTTCAAAGGCATCGCATAAGCCGCCCATGCCAGTGTCGATTTGAGGCTTGCGAGTAATCTAGCGATATTTGTGGCTCTGGGCGTCCGAGCAAATGTGTTCGGACGTAAAAATTCAAAAAAACGTCTTAACTCGCTCGACTTGAAGGCCAGCGAGGCCCGGAACAATCATCTTTAATCTCTCTATTCATGGGGCATCGCCTGCGTGTCAATTGCCTATTGAAACGGTAAACAGAAACACACGACAAGTGCCGTCAAGCTGGTTTTGCGACAGGCATAAAAAGGCGCAACCGCCGAAATAGTTGGCCTAAAACCCCAAAAAACTTTGGGAGAGAGAGTCTTTATCACCCGCGTTTTGACTCGTGATGGTCGGGTTGCTCAATCAGGTGACGCCAGCTAAGGCGGGGTTGGCCATCACACTGCATAGGCCAGTGGAGGATTTTCTCGTGCAGGGCTCCAACTTCAGCCGCTTTTGGTCAAATCCAGTGCCAAGATCAACGATAGGTAGGTAATGAGTGGGGTTTAGCTGTTTTTGGCGGACAACAGGGCCCTGGCTGTCGCCGAGGGGGGACTCGGCCAAGCCAACTATACGGCTTGGATTTGCCTGCCTGCTCGTGAATGCACGAGCAACAGAACGTCCACTGGGCGCAACACCATATTGAGTGACTTGCGCCCAGTCGAACGTCGATGCTCGATCACGAATCTCTAGTGCTGGTAATCCATGCTACTCACCCGCGACTTCTTCACTTCAAGATCGGCCTTAGAGCCGTCCTTCATGTAGGCGTCAAAGAATGAGGTCAGGTAGTAGGACATTTGATCGTGGAATCGATCACCAAGTCGGCTATTCGTCCAGGCAGAGTGACCCGCTCGGTCAAATACCTGAAGATATTTCGCCGGTGACGCCTGGTCGAAAGTGCCACCAGCCTCTATCAACTCAGGTGTGACCCCGTAATCGCGGGTGCCACCTTGATATAGGGTTTGGTCGTTGGTCATATCGCCGACTGTGTTTTGTACCGTGTAGGGTTTGTGCCATGGAGAAAGTGCCGCAACCGTGCGGATTTCACTGCGTGTCCAACTGCTCCAGGCGCCTGCGAGGCCCATGCAGGTGTAACCGCCCATCGAGTGGCCCATGCAGCCAATGTCTGTGAGGTCCGCGACGTACTGTGCATAGCCACTCGCAGGTAAGGCATCGAGGATGTTGTGGATGTCATCGCGTCGGTCGATGTTACTCTGTTCGCTCCAGTTCTCTGGTTCACCCCAAGGGACATCGGGCGTCGTACTGCCTGTGTGACAGTCTTGGTGTTTCGGAGCGACCACTATGTAGCCCGCATCGGCCACGCGGCCTTGAAGGTCATCGGTGCTCTCGGGACAGGCGCCCATGCCGTGGGAGAATACAATCAGGGGCAGTGGGTAAGCCGCGTTGTTCGGCGTACGAATCTCTACCTGCACTCCGGCAATGGTGTCGGTGGTCAGGACGTCTGCAATTGCCGATCCCACTGGCGACAAGGCCAGCGCCAATGTCAAACCGCTTCGGCTCAAGTGCTTAGCTATCGTGCTAGGCATAACGCTATCGCCGTTCCCTCGGCGAAAAATCTCTTTATAATCCTGTAGGTTTTTCATAATCGAACCCTATCTTTTATTAATGAGGCGCCACAGTCGCACAGCAAAGGCGTCGGAAAAAGACACCAAAACGCAACAGGTTGCTGCATAAATAGAGCAATCGCACGACTAAGCAGGTTGCCCTTTTTTGAGAAGGTCGACAAAAACACACCCACTTTCTGCGTACTGAATACAGCCGAGCAGATGAAATACAACACAGCAAAAATGCAGCACTGGCCAAATCTACCCAGGCTGCGCTTCTATGAGAAAATCGATGAAAGCGCGCACCCTAGCAGGCACATGTCGCGAGCTTGTCACAGCGTAGAACTCCCAGGCCTCCAGAGACCACTGAGGCAATACGCGTAGCAGTTGACCATGCTCAACCAGCTTTCGAGCGCGCCAATTGTGCCACACACATATCCCCATATCCGCCAGGCCCAACTCCTGCAAGGCCGGGAGACTAGCGATGCTGATACGCCCACTGGGTGACACAGTTTCCAGCTTGCCACTGTCTGTATGTACCAGGCGCCACCGGGAGATCTTTAGGTGCGTCAACACCTCATGCTCACTCAGTTCAGTCGGGCAGGTGGGCGCGCCGTGCTCGCGGATATAACCCGCTGATGCATACAGGCCGAGTTCTTTCAAACTGACAATCTGCCGGGCCACTAAGTCTTCCTGCTCAACCGGCCCCATCACAAAAGCGACGTCCACTCCCTTTTCTTCCAGGCTAGGGCTACCGGAAACGACATCCAGCTCAACCACGATCTCC
>Ga0209396_1002754_pt1 | contig 18267 bp, 12 predicted proteins | sample GOMGulsemesocosm_6_FD_184638 | JGI IMG/M metagenome (GOLD analysis project Ga0209396, IMG submission 184638) | Methane-oxidizing microbial communities from mesocosms in the Gulf of Mexico - GOM8C Gulf of Mexico (SPAdes) (version 2) | ecosystem: Environmental > Aquatic > Marine > Cold seeps...
CAGCAAGTCTTCGCCATCAAATAAAATCTGCCCCGCGCTAGGCTCTATCAAACGTGATAGACAGCGCACTAAAGTAGATTTTCCCGAGCCTGAAAGCCCCATGATGACAAAAATCTCTCCCGCATAAATGTCAATATTGACATCCCTCACCGCCCCAACTAAGGAGGCTCGCAGCAGTGCGCCGTCATCGCTGGCATCCCGCCCCTGTTGGAGAAATTTTTGACCATTATCGCCAAACAATTTCCACACCCCCCGACACGAGAGCTTGACTGTGTTTGTCATCGTTATTTAACCTGCAAAGTAGCGAGTGGCGTTATTTGATCCACTGCTGCCAGCGCGCTGGGTTTTTATCCATCCAATTGGCAACGATGTCCTCGAGCTTCTTGCCATCTAGATCCACTTCAGAGATCATCGCTCCCATCTCTGCATTATCGACTTTAAACGCATCGATGATTTTATGAGCGCCCGGCCACTTGTCTTTCAAACCAGACCAAGAAACCTTCCAAATGGGCCCCGTAGGTTTGCCACAGTCATGGGCCATATCGGGATTGGATCCCCAACTCGGATCGTTGTAACACTCTTTTGAATACGCGGGAAACTTAATCCACTCACCCTTGTATTTGATCGGCGCCCAATGAGGTGCATAAACCCACAACAGCACCGGTGCCTTGCGCTGGTATGCGGACTCTAGCTCGGCAAATAACGCCGCATCGGTGCCGGCATGCACTACCTCAAAAGGTAAATCTAATGCCTCTACCCGCTCGTCATCAAATCCGCCCCAAGTCACAGGTGCCCCTAAATAGCGGCCCATAGGCGCTGTCTCGGGCGTGCTAAATTGCTCGGCACAATTTTTCAGTGCGCTCCAATCAGGCAGACCCGGGCAGAGCTCGTTCATATAATCTGGATACCACCACTCCTCAGTCGCTAACATCCCAGTTTTTCCCAAATTCTCAACTTTACCGGTCGCGGTCGCTTCATCCATGGCCTCCCGACCAGTGGTTTCCCATATTTCCATGGCGACATGCAAATCACCGCTTTTCAGCCCTGCGAATTGGGCGATGTAATCGGCCTGTACGTACGAAATATTGTATCCGGCTTTTTTTAATACCTCGCCCATGATCTGGGTGGTAATCAACTGTCCTGTCCAGTCGTGCAAGGTCAGTTTTATGGGGTCTTTTGATTCAACAGCAGCTTGTGCCGAGACAGAATAGGCAATACTTAAGCCGAGTACTGCCAGTGAATTTTTCCAAGAATTTAGCTTTTTCATGATACCTCCAGAGTTATTTATTTGTTTTTATAGCAATGAATTTAACCATCCATGTGCGGTATCAACGCAGCAAGAGGACTATTTTTTCGCAGAATAACCACAAAAAGTCAACACAAATCAACATATACTAAACATTTAGTTTGGATGTATGTTGATTTAATTCGGTGTTATACTGCCCTCGATTGCGACTAAGGAGAACAGTGAAGATGAAGCAACACCAACGACAAGATGCCATTCTTAGTGTGATTCAGGCTCGAGGTTCGTGTTCTATTATTGAGTTAGCAGACATGCTGCATGTCTCAGATGAGACCATCAGACGCAATGTGCGGCCTCTCATCGAAAAAGGCTATCTACACAAAGTCCATGGCGGAGTGGTATTGGCACCACCAAGTGAAGATGAGCAACCTTTCGAGCGACGCCTGCGCAGCCATGCCGCTGCCAAAGAACAAATAGCTAATTTACTGGCAGCCATTGTCGACAGCGGCGATTCGCTGATGATAGATACCGGTTCCACCACCGCTTATGTCGCGCGTGCGCTGCGCGGCCATAAAGATTTGAATGTTGTCACTAATTGCACTGAGATTGCGCGCACCTTAGTGGTAGGTGCAGGCAACCAAGTACACTTGGCCGGTGGTCAACTGCGCAGGGATGACTCAGCTGTCTTTGGCAGCTCCGCATTGACATTTGTCGGCCAGTTCCAAGTTAAATACGCCGTTCTATCAATCGCCGCTATCTCTTTGCAGGGTGAATTTATGGATCATCATATGTTAGAGGCTGAGTTTTCGCGGGCGATGATCAAACAGGCGCAGCAGACAATCGTCGTTGCTGACAGCAGTAAATTTAGCAACAGTGCGTTAATTCAAGTTTGCTCTTTGCAACAAGTGGATATGCTGATCTGTAATCAAGCACCTCCTGCTGAGCTTTGTGCGTTATTAGAGCAACATGATGTGCAACTGGTTTTACCTTAACTTGGCAAAGGTATAAGCCTTAGTCGCTAGCCTAATCCAAACATCGGTAGGTAACCGTTAAACGCGTGAATCAAGCTATTGTTCTATCATAGCTTTTCCTACCACCGAGATCACAGTGGCACTACGCGACACCGAGGAAATCAAAATCAGACACATCACTACCAGCTAACTTATAACTTATAACTTATAGCTTATAATTTCGAAATGAGTGTCCGTGAATTAGAGAAGCTATCTAGCCATCACCGAAATACAGTGGTCACTTTGATCGTGAAAATCTTGATTTTATTGTTTTTTATCATCAATTTACAAAAGCTTATCGATATATAGGTGTTTTTTCTATTTAGTATGATCATGCCTTACCGATACCATCCAATTATGCGTATAAAAAACAGGACATCGTGATGAATATAACACATGGGGAATTTAAAATATCAACCAAAAATAACCTATTAATCACAGACGCAATGGGCCCATTCAACAAGCAATTAATCCAGAAGTTTGCTGCAGATATCGAGCAAGAAATACGTTCATTTAACGCTCATTGGGGTCAGATCGCTATATTACGTGGTAATTGTCTGCTTATACCGGAAGCAGCTAAAGAACTAGAAAAAGTGACTATTTTTAGAAAAAATAACGGCCAAAAATATATTGCGATAGTACTATTAAACACGCAATGTACGTTTATATTAGAAAAACAATTATCTGAAATCTATTTAAGTGTACAAATCCCGTTTAAATTTTTTTCTCACTATAGTTTTGCCGAAGAATGGATAACAGATAAACTAACGGCCCCTAAATCCTGTATAAATAATTAACCTACATCCCGCATATAGTGAAAAATACGCATCGCACAGACTTATTCATAAGGACTTTCTTGAGTTAAGAAACTGTTAATAGTGTCTCAATTTCTAAATCGGGTCTGTCCATAATACGATGTTGATATAGAAGAGCCCTCACCGCTTTTAGCTAAAATTTGCTGCCTATCAACACATTATCTGGGGATGTGCCTACTTTTTATCAGTATTATGTGCAGTCCCGTATTCTACGGGTTTACTAATCTCATGGAGTAACAATTGATAAAGTCACTGATAATCTCTGTGTTAATGGCCTGTATCTCGACATAAAGTCTAGCGCAAGATCTTATGTCAACGGACAACGAAAGTGAATATTACAGTGAGGGCGATGAATTAGTGAATAGGCTCACTGACGAGAAAAAAGTCAATACCAGTTTTGCTAAGTTGACCTTGCATCCTCAAAAACTAACTTGGATACGACACGTTGTATTCTATACCCAATTCCCTAGCGCAGCCGATTTAAGCAAGCAGCAAAATTATGTTCTGAATATCAAAATCCCTAAAACCAAATAAACTGAAAATTGGCACAGTTACACCCAACAGCACTTCAAATAATTTGAGAGAATCAATTGACTCTTTCAATACACAGCAGCAACTTTTCGAAGTGGGAATGCTCGACCAAGCGTTCATTTGGGCAAATCTGTTAGTCGACTAAAACCACTAACAACAATAGACTTATAGCCGTCAAACATTCAATATTGGCTCTTTAACAGTCAGAGTTTGCCGCCATTACTATGTATTTCATCTACTCTCGCATGCTTTTCATCACTGTTCTCATCCTAAATGGCGTTGCGCAAGCAGCTACTCCAAGCACTGAGCAAAGCGTTTTGATCGGCGGCGATTATAACTATCCACCCTATGAATTTTTAGACGATGAAGGCAACCCCAGTGGTTACAACGTTGAGCTAACACGAGCCATTGCAGAAGTGATGGGCATGACTGTTGAGTTTCGATTTTCAGATTGGGCCAGTGTTCGCGACGCTTTAAAAAATGGTCGCTTAGATGCGCTACAAGGCATGGTCAGCTCTGATGAGCGTAAACGTGAATTTGACTTTAGCCCGCCACATGCGATTATCCACCAGTCAATTTTTGCCCGTCGTACCCATGCTAGCGAAGTTTCACTGGCGCAGTTAAAAAACAAAGAAGTGGTGGTGCAAAAAAATGGCATCATGCATGACTATTTAATTCACAACAATGTCGGTGCTATATTATTCACGGTTGATACCCATGCAGATGCCCTAAGACAGCTAGCCGCCGGCAAACACGATTATGCATTAGTGGCTAATTTACCAGGGCTCTACTTAGAAAAAGAACTCGGATTATCGAACATAGTGCCTGTCGGCAAACCTTTCCAAGCGCAAAAGTACGGTTATGCGGTTGCCAAGGGAAACAATGCGCTATTGGCACAGTTTAGTGAAGGTTTAGCGATATTAAATAATACCGGCCGCCATCAAGAAATTTACGACAAGTGGCTAGGGTCTTTACAGCCTATAGGCTCCACCTGGAAAAAGTACGGAAAAATGGCAGCGATACTGGCGGCTATTTTGTTATTGGTTCTTAGCGCTACTGTGGTGTGGAATCGCATGCTCAGTCGGCAAGTGAACAAACGCACCGCTGATTTACGTATCCAACAACAGCAGTTAATTCAAGCCGATAAAATGTCTTCATTGGGTATTTTAGTCTCAGGAGTAGCCCATGAAATCAATAACCCCACAGGGCTACTGTTACTTAACTTGCCGGTTATTCGCGAAGCTTGGTTAGACTGCCAAGAAATTTTGGAAGAGCGCTATGAGCAACAAGGTGATTTTATGCTGGGCGGCTTAGCCTACTCCACTATGCGCAATGAAATACCGGCGATGATTACCGATATGAACGATGGCGCGTTGCGCATTAAACGTATCGTCAATGACCTCAAAGACTTTTCCCGACAAGATAGTGTTGATAGCCGTGAACCCTTTAATTTAAATGATGTGCTCGCCACAGCCATACGCTTGGCTGAAAACTCAATCAATAGCAGCACTGATAATTTTTGTGTGACATACAGTAAAACAGCACCTATCGTCACTGGCAATGCCCAGCGTATTGAGCAAGTGATCATCAATCTCATTTTAAATGCCTGCCAATCATTAACTGCGCGCAGTAACGGCATAAAAATGCGTACCTTTAGCCTGCCTGATAACCGCAACATATGCTTACAAATCATCGATGAAGGTTGCGGCATTGAGGAGCGAAACTTAACGCGCTTACTCGACCCCTTTTTCACCACCCGTCGAGAAAAAGGCGGTACTGGCCTCGGTCTTTCTATCTCCAGTGGCATTGTAAAGGCGCACGAGGGGGAATTACTCTTTGAATCGACGCCAAATTCAGGTACAACAGTGACCCTTAAATTACCTGTTGAGACCACAGCATAACTATTGCATTTGATAATAAGGCGTTAAAAACAGGCTCAATATGCTGATTTACTCCAGTAAAGTGCGCTATTTTTCCTGTTTTTGCCTTGCCTTATCTGCATTCGTAGCCTTATGCTGAGGTTTCCTGTTATCGGAGAAAGACGTTGACTGAGCAATCACTGTACCCTGAATTCGGGATTTTATTGGTCGATGATGAGCCATCATTTTTACGCAGTCTAAGTGTCACACTTGCGCGCAGCTGCGGTATCTCTCATGTATATTTATGCTCCGATGCACGTGAGGTTATGCCTATGCTGGCCGACAAACCTATAGGGCTAGTGCTGTTAGATCTGACCATGCCCTACATCTCGGGGCAACAGCTATTAAGCCAGATAACCCAACAGCACCCCGATATACCCGTAGTGGTGATTAGTGGACTCAATCAAGTAGAGTCTGCCGTACAGTGCATTCAACAAGGTGCATTTGATTACTTTGTAAAAACAACTGAGGAAAGTCGCCTGGTCGAGGGGATAAAGCGCGCGGTACGGATGCAGGAAATGCGCCGTGAAAACTTAGCGCTTAGCCAGCGAATCCTCAAAAACAGCTTAGACAGCCCTGAAGTTTTTGAGCCAATTATTAGTCGAAGCCACCAAATGCGGGCTATCTTTCAATATTTAGAATCTGTCGCCCCGAGTAATCAACCGCTACTGATTAGTGGTGAGAGCGGCACCGGTAAAGAGCTGTTGGCCAAAGCAGCTCATCAGCTGAGTAACTGCAAAGGGCCTTTAGTCAGTGTCAATGTCGCAGGCTTAGACGACAATGTTTTTGCCGATACACTTTTTGGTCATTCACGTGGCGCATTCACAGGCGCTGAGCGGGCAAGAGCGGGTTTAATTGAAGAAGCGGCCAATGGTACTTTGTTTCTCGATGAAATTGGTGATCTGAGCACCGCCTCTCAAGTAAAATTGCTACGCTTACTGCAAGAAGGTGAATATTACCCACTGGGGAGTGATCGCCCTAAACGGATACGCGCGCGAGTTATTGTCGCCACTCATCAAGATTTGCAACAGCGTTTAACTGATGGACAATTTCGACGCGACCTTTACTATCGCCTGTGCATTCACCAAATTCATATCCCAGCACTACGTGAGCGCAAAGAAGACATTCCCCTGTTGCTAGAACACTTTCTTGAATTATCAGCGAAAGAACTCGCTAAGAGCACCCCAAGCTACCCACCGGAATTGATTACTCTGTTAAATAGTCACCATTTCCCGGGGAACATTCGAGAACTTCGAGCGATAATTTTTGATGCGGTTAGTCAACATCGCTCCCACCTACTTTCTCTGTGCGTATTTCGTCAAGCACTAGGCCATACGGGAAACTCACTAATTGAAGAAGATCATACTGATTCACTTTCCCGCGCCCATTTTAACGAGAGCGGGCCACTGCCAACCTTGGCGCAAATGGACAGTCTATTAGTTGAGGAAGCATTGAGAAGAACCGATAACAATCAATCGATGGCAGCGAGGTTACTAGGGATTTCCCAACCGGCGTTGAGTAAGAGACTAAAGAAAAACGCCTCTAAACGGTTTTGATATCCCTTATTTCTCTTATCATCAGTGATTGCCTGCGCTTCATTAATAAATGATTGAACGTATGCACGAAATACCTATAACCCTAGTTATAACCATAATTATGGTTATAATTTTCATCCACTCCCGATTTCTCTAGGCTTGCGTTTAATCGCTAGCTAATCTCAAGTACAAGCTATAACAATAGTTATAGTCTTTCAAAGTAAGTCAATACAATAAATTCCATAAAAACATAATACTATCAATTACTTATCTAAACCCACAAACTTGGCAATATATTTGCAATACAACCTCTTAGTAATAAAACAAAATCAAAAAAGAGGTTTACTGTATGTCTTTATCAACCCCGACCACCCAACAAGGTGGTGTTTGGAAAAATTTAGCGCTGTGGAAGAAAATTCTGATTGGTATGATTGTCGGTATTATCGTTGGAACCATCATGGGCCCGCAAGCGGAGATCTTAAAACCTATTGGCACATTGTTTATCAACGCCATTAAAATGCTCATCGTACCTTTGGTATTCTGCTCATTAGTGGTTGGCGTAACCGCCATGAAAGACGGTGCCAAGATGGGCCGTATGGGAATGAAAGCAATTGTTATCTACTTAATAACCACCGCCGTTGCCATTACCATTGGTCTAGGTTTAGGCAGCATATTGCAACCTGGTGCCGGTCTAAACATGACAGCGGGCGCAGAAACGGCAGCCGTTGCAAAAGAAGCGCCAAGCTTAATCAACACCATTATTGGCTTAATCCCGAAAAATCCTATTGAAGCACTGGCTGGCGGTAAGATTTTGCAGATCATCGTTTTTGCATTGGGACTAGGTATTGCACTTAACCTAATCGGTCAAAAAGGCGAGCCTGCAGTTAAGGTTTTCAATAGCTTAGCTGAAGCAATGTACAAACTGACAGAGTTAGTAATGAATTTTGCGCCCTACGGTATCGCCGCACTAATGGCGTGGGTTGCAGGTAAATATGGTATTGACGTGCTATTCCCGCTGCTTAAGGTCATCGGCGCCGTCTACTTAGGTTGTGTTATCCACGTATTGGTGGTTTACACTGGTGCTATTTCAATCATTGCAGGCCTTGCCCCCATTAAGTATCTAAAAGGTATTTTGAATGCCCAAATGATGGCTTTTTCTTCGACTAGCAGCTCGGGAACACTGCCTGTCAGCATCCGCTGTGCCCGTGAAAACTTAGGGGTATCAAAAGGTACAGCAAGCTTCGTGCTACCTTTAGGGGCAACGATCAACATGGACGGTACTGCATTGTACCAAGGTGTTGCTGCCCTGTTTGTGGCACAGGCATTTGGCATTGATTTAAGCACCACTGATTACCTGACGATTATCGCCACGGCGACTTTAGCTTCAATTGGTACAGCGGGAGTGCCGGGCGCTGGTTTAATTATGCTATCTCTGGTACTGACAACCGTTGGTTTGCCGATGGAAGGTCTCGCTATTATTGCCGGAATCGACAGAATTCTAGACATGGCTCGCACTAGCGTCAACGTGTGTGGCGATTTGATGGTTTCTGTACTGATTAGTCAGTCAGAAAATGAATTAGATGAAAGTATCTACAATGCTGAAGAGCCAGTCGTAGACACTGGCACTATACAAAGAGAGCCTAAAATAGCTTAATACAGTGCTCTTTTTCGCGGGTGGTTCATGCAATCAAAATGAATCACCCGCTTTAATTTATGTTTAGCTGCGAATCCCTCACAAATATTATTTAACAACCCAGTGGTTTAAATGCCTGCAAAATTAACCAGAGAGATAGCAGTCCCTTTAGAGAGAAATATGACTCTTCCCCCAACACAGTTCTACTGTCAGCAAGCGTTTGATGCTCGCCACTTTTAAGTCTATCAAAAGAGCTTCATTTACAATTCTTGGTTAACTAACGATGACTAAATACATTTGCGCCAGTAATGCTTACCTGCTAACTTAAATCAAGAAGTCAGTCATATGCAAAAACATATCAGCAGTGCTAAACATATTAACGCTACCCACACATCACTGAAACCTGTTGATTACTAATTCATCACTACCATCTTTCAATCGTGACTCAAAATCACAGTTGAGTTTTTGTGCTAAATCTTACTGCTGCTCAGGCCGCCTTACACCAAGTATCGTATAGTGCTTTAGCTGCAATGGGCTTTGAAAAGTAGTAACCCTGGTAGCAAAAACAGCCCATCGCCTGCAGTGCCTGGCACTCTTCTAGTGTTTCTACTCCCTCGGCTATAACCGTTAGCCCAAGACGATCTGCAGTGGCAATGATGACATCTATGATGGCAGCCTCGTCAGAATCAAGGCGTAAGTTGATGATAAATGAGCGGTCAATTTTAAGAATATCCAGCGGCAAATATTGTAAATAACGCAATGATGAATAGCCGGTACCAAAATCATCGATTGAAAACGAAACACCTTGTAACTTTAAGAGCTTCATTTTACTACTGGCTATGTCAAAGTTATTCACCAACGTATTCTCGGTAATTTCCAGCTCTAACATATTGCCAGGTACTTGTAGCTCTTCCATTTTAGTGACGAGGTGATCGACAAAGTCAACTTGCATAAACTGGATAGGGCTCACATTGACAGCTAAGCGTTTAAACCCTTCGGGCAGCCCCGCACTGATCCAATCTTTTAATTGCTGCAGAGCGTTACTCAACACCCATTTACCCACTTCAATAATTTGCCCACTATCTTCAGCAATACTGATAAAGTCGCCAGGCATCAGCACGCCTTTATCTGGATGGTTCCAGCGAATCAGTGCTTCAACGCCGATCATTTGGCCATTGCGTTTTACCTGCGGTTGAAAGACCAACTCAAACTCGTCATTCTCCAATGCTTGGTGCAGACCTTTCTCCACGTCCAAACGCTGCATGGCAGAGGATTGCATTTCTGGATCAAAAAATTGAAAACCATTGCGCCCGAGTGCTTTAACGCGGTAAAGGGCGGTATCCGCACAGCGTAAAATGTCTCCCGAATTTTCACTCTGTTTGGGGAACATTGCAATGCCGATACTCGCCGTACAATATAGCGTATGACCACAAGCGTCGAAGGGAGCGCCCAATTTTTCTAATATTTCAACCGCAATATTGGCAACTATTTCAGAACTTAATTCAGCTTGTGTAGCCACTTGCGGTAATAATACGACAAATTCATCGCCGCCAAATCGCGAACAGGTACTTTTGTCCGGGAGAATATCTGTCAACCGCTCGGCAATTTGACGCAGTAATACATCCCCAACACTGTGCCCTAGTGAATCATTGATTGTTTTAAAACGATCGAGATCGAGATAGAGTACCGCACCGTAATTTGCATTGCTTCGATGAATCTGTAATGCAGAGTCCAACCGATCTATAAACAAGCGGCGATTTGGTAGTTCAGTTAGCGCGTCATAAAATGCCAGTTTATGTATTTGCCGCTCGGTTTCTTTGCGGGCACTAATATCGCGAGCCATGATTAAAATATAGCTTTGATTGTGTAATTCGAGCTTTATTCCTCTCGCCTCAATAGGGCCCCCGGCCCCACCCAGCCCTTGCTGTTGATCTTCAAACTCAACAATTTTTTGCGCTTTAAATGAATCAAACAAAGTCATTAAGGAAGTCTCAGTATAGCGGGTACTAAAACAGGAAAGTTTCTTCCCTAACAGCTGTTCTTTGTCGCCTCCCAAGCTTTGTGCGGCCTGCAAATTAACCTGCACAATTTCACTGTCAGGCTTACACAAAAACATGGCATCCCCTGCGTTATCCATTAACGAACGAGAGAAATGCTCGCTCTTAGATAGCTCTTGAACCGTTTCATACAGCTGCTCGGCAACTTGGTTACGCTCTTGCCAAACACTGGCAAAACTAGAGACTAAATCGCCGATTTCATCCGCTTCTGTATAGGGCAATTTTTTAATCACATTACCTTGTCTTAATTGCTCTACCCAGTGTGAGATACTCATAATCGGACGGGACAGATAGCGGTAAAACAGCAAGATTAAGACCGTGAGCAAGACTAAATTATAAATCAAACTAAACACTAAATTGGTGATTGCTCTTTGTGCAAAAGCACTGGAAATATAAGCACTATCAAAGTTGATCACCAATTTAGCCACTCTGTGCTCAACCCCATTAATCTGCAGCGGTGTTTCCACCTTTTCCGGTATTTTAAACAGCGCTTCACCCAGTATGACCAAATAGTTATTGCTAAGAGGCAAGCGCCTACTCTCAGCTAACACTTCTCCAAAGTCATCTACTAAAAAAGCCTGATAAATTTCTGGTAGAGAGATCAATGTTTTTGTGAGTTGAAAGGCTTGGCCTTTATTTAGATTGTAAATGGCTAGAATAGCGGTTTCTTTGTGTGAATTGATCACCCGATCAACATCTGCGACTAACTGTTTTCTCTCTTGGGTTAAATCTAAGAATAATTGCAAGCTAGTAAACACAAAACCTAATAGCAACGATATAACTAAGACAAACCGCGCTTGCTTAAACACAATTCGATTTCTTACTTTATTGATCATCTCACACTGTACTCACATAAAAACTAACTGATCTTGCAGAAAAATCGTATTCAAAAACAATTTTCACTACACCGAATACGTAAAATATAGAGGCTAAAAACACCACAATATAACTACTAGTACTGCCATTATTTATAGATATTTACTATAAACCTTATCGTACTCACCAGAAGCTTTTATGATCTTCAGTCCCCGATTAAACTGCTTAATCAAGTTTTCGCTGCCACTGAATTCCTGACTTAAGCACAGATGAAATGTATTACTTTTTTTATCAGCAAAGCGTTTGATTTTTATTTTATCTTGTAAGTTCAATTGCCGCGCTCTGTATAAAGTCGCAAGTTCACCGTTGTAAAAAACATCGACATCGCGAAAGACTACCGATTTAATCCCATTGTCCATTTCCTGAGTGGTGTCATGGGCAATCTGACTGCGCTCTAATTCTTTTTGAATTCCCCAGCCCTCAACAGCTATCACTTTAAAGTTATGTAAATCATCAAAATTAATCAATTCACTGACATCTGCATTAACTTTAAAGACAGCGACTTGATTAGCTTCACTTACTTTATCGCTAAAATTGACAAACTTCTCTCGATCAGGCCGGTAAGAACAAGTTAGCGCGCCCGCGATATAACCATATTCCAAGCTTTTCAAAATACGTTTCCAAGGCGCAGTCAGTATCTGAACAGGAATATCAACGGCGGCAAAGGCAGCTTTCGTGACTTCTACATCGATACCACTGATAACACCTTGTGCATCAATGATCATATAGGGTGGATAATTGACCGCATACAGTTCTAACTCCTTTACCTGCTGGGCGAAGCTTAACTGAGAGCACAAGAGACATGTGACAACAAACCCCTTGATAAAATTAATTCTGGTTTTTATTAACTTCATTGAGCATCCTTGATCATTATTAAACTCGATTTAAGCAGCGAGTTTCCCAATTCGATGGCTTATTCTAGACAGCGATAATTTAGCTGACACTTTGCTGAAGACAAGCTTAATAGTAGCTTGCTGAATTGTGACTGACGATTTTTGTATAATGGACAATTAATGAACTTTTATTGTATTAATTCAATTTTTTACTGTGAATTTTGTCCAATTCGATAAGAATTTCAGAGATGTTTAATTTTATAAGTGACTTGGCATTGTTTTTTTTATTTTCTAGCACAAATAACCCAGAGACGCTGACTTATACAGAGATAGTTACAACGAAAGTTTTAACGACTTGCTAGCTCATAGCTCATAGCTAGCTAACTTTAACCACTCATCCGGTAAAACGTAAATACCCTGCTAATGATTACGAGAGTGACACGACACTTTCAAACAGCCAGTTTGCTTGTCATAAATGTAACCACTAACCACTCTAGGTTATCCCGATTGGGGTGATTTGACAGTTGCTCAAATAACCATAGACAAAAGTCCTTGGTTTTAGGGTGTATTTCTTGATTGGGTAGTACCAAAAACAACCCACATTCAGCGGGCATTTGATAAGGATGGATTTTAATCAGTTCTCCACTGCTTAACAGGTCTTTCAGATAAGAGTCTAAGCCTAAATGCACTCCCATGCCCGATAGCGTCATGTCAATCGCCATGGTAGAGTTATCCGACTCAAACGTCGATTGCACCTGACTATCTTCTATGCCCATTTGCCCAAACCATTCGTTCCAACCTTCTCTGTAACCGACCGTTGAGATTAGTGGCAATTGCAACAACCTATCTACTTTAATATCTTTTGAGGTGATGTCGATATCGTACTTGGCAATGAAGTCTGGACTGGCTACCGCAACCCAATTCTCTTTCAATATACGCTGAACAGACAGCCCAGCATATTCACCGTAACCGTGGCAAATTTCCAAATCAATACCATCAAGTGACAGCGCATCATGCCAAATAATGGTTTGCAAACGCATCCGATACTCAGGGTGTTTTACTGAAAAGTCAGGTATTTTTCCGATTAACCAACGCTGTGCAAAGGAAGTGCCACAGCGAACTTGCAAAAATGAACGATGCGGAGTTTCAAACAAGTCTTGAGTGCTACTTTGTATTTTACTAAAGGCCTCTGTTAACACGGTTAAATACGATCTAGCCAAATCCGTTAATATCAACTTTCTAGACTTTCTTATAAATAGCGGTAAACCTAAATACTCTTCCAATATCTTTACCTGCTGACTGACAGCGCCTTGAGTGACGTGCAACTCCTCGGCCGCTTTAGTCAAGCTTTGTAACCTTGCTGTAGCCTCAAAAGCTTTAAGCGCATTAAGCGGGGGCATATTTTTTTTACTTCTTTGCATAACAATTATATTCTCCAAAAGCTTAAAAGTGTTGCGAGAACGCTATAGCCAACAAGCTAGTCAGGTTTTAAAAGAAAGCTGCGCACTTCTCTACTTTATCTCTAAATATGTCAGCAAAGCACGCTAGTAAAACATCAAAACACTGCCTACTAGGATCTTGGGGCCTTAGGATCAGGCAAACTACTGATACTTTTCTCTATAGCAGTAGACTTACCATTACACTGCACATTCTCCAAGGGTTAGGTCGGTGGGTTTCCTACAGCGCACATTTGAGGAACCATTCGTATACTCTCTGAGCGGTCCAGCAATAACAAATAGCACTTAATCAAGAACTTTCCACACAGAATGCATTAGTTTTTCTTTATATATTATCCTATTAATATATTAACAAAATATGCTTAGGCTGTTAGAAATCAATTCATAACACTATAAAACAACAGTCAATATAACAAAGCAATTGATACCCCTTTACTGCAAGTATTCCGCAAAATCACTTAAAAATGTCAACTTTTTTTTGTTTTCTGGCTTTTTTTTGATTGTATAAGGTAGTGTTGCATCCTGTTGATTGGCAATCTAAAAAACTGTCAAAGCTAGGTACAAGTGAGTACAGCAGCTATTTTAAGCAATATTGTGGCTTGATTAAACCACCAAAAATTCAAATAGTTTAGAAAAACTAATAAATAGCAGTTGAAATTCTCGCTTTTAGTTACGACATTTTTTTGCCATTATCAGGCTAAGTAAGCATTGAAAATAAAAAAAGCAGACATGCTACTCGGCCTCGTCTTTAGAAATTTCTTCTAGCGCTGTCGAAGCTATTTAAATCGTCACCAACGGATCAACAATATTGAGCAATCAATCTCATCAGTATCTACACAGCTTCTTTGCAATATACAAAGACGTTTTGATGGCTGCTAAATGGACATTTTCTGCTTAATCTGATCAGGCTTTTTAGAACATTAAAAATTTGGGTTTCGCCGAAAAACAAAAACACGCACTGTGGTTTTGCTCAGTAAGGTGATTCGTTATTTATACTAATCTTGAGGTTAACGTTATGTCGCAAAAATTAGAACAATTGGCTATAGATGCTATTAAGGGAAATTTAAGTCGCCGAGACTTTATGCGTAAAGCGAGTGCACTGGGAATAGCTGTTCCACTCGCCTCTTCTTTTGTCGCTCAACAAGCGTTTGCTGATGAGAAGCCCAAAAAAGGCGGCCATCTTATCGCCGGCTTAAAAGGCGGTAGCTCAACAGACGTTCTAGACCCTGCATTAAACACTTCTAAAGTCGCTTTTAGTTTTAATAAAACCTGGGGAGAAACACTGGTAGACGTGGCCCCCTCTGGTGAAGCGATACCTATGTTAGCCACTTCTTGGGAGCCATCAAACGGCGCCAAAACTTGGACCTTTAAACTTCGTCAGGGCATTCAATTTCACAATGGCAAAACCATGGATGCCAATGATGTCGTGAAAACCTTAGAGCGCCATTCAGGTAAAGAGACCAAATCGGGTGCGCTGGGCATAATGGGGGATATCGCCTCTATCAAAGCCTCTGGAAATGACACTGTGGTTATCGAATTAACCGGCGGCAATGCTGATTTACCTTTCTTGATGACAGATTACCATTTGATTATCCAACCCAACGGCGGTTTTGATGATCCCAATGCTGGTATTGGCACAGGCCCTTATAAAGTCAAAGTTAACGAGCCGGGTATTAGACACGTGGGCGAGCGCTTTGCTGGTTACTGGCGCGATGATGTCGGCCATGCTGACATCGTAGAGATTAGAGTACTCAATGATCAAACGGCACGTATGTCTGCGCTGCAATCTGGCAGTGTACACATGGTCAACCAAGTGTCACCTAAAACGGCGAAATTGCTGGCCAGAGCAAAACATTTGAAGGTCATTAATACCTCCGGTAGAGGTCACTACCCTTTCTTGATGCACGCTGATACAGCGCCTTTTGATAATAACGATTTACGTCTCGCATTAAAATACGCCATTGACAGAGAAGATATCGTCAAACGTATCCTACAAGGCTATGGATCAGTCGGTAACGATTTCCCAATCAATGCCGCTTATGATTTATTTGATACAGGCATTGAACAACGCAGCTACGATCCTGATAAGGCGGCTTTTCATTATAAAAAATCCGGCCACTCTGGCGAAATCCTCTTACGCTCTTCAGATGCTGCCTACGCCAATGCAGTCGATTCAGCACTGTTGTTCTCGCAGCATGCAGCAAAAGCGGGCATTAACATTAAAGTACAACGTGAACCCGCTGACGGCTATTGGTCAAATGTTTGGAACAGCAAGCCTTTCTGCGCGTCATACTGGAGTGGTCGCAACACTCAAGATGCTATGTACTCAACCGCTTATTCTTCCTCTGCTAAGTGGAATGATACTAAGTGGCAGCGTCCCGCTTTTGATGAGTTGCTCACCCAGGCAAGAGTGGAAACTGATCGGGGGAAGCGCAAGGGAATTTACACTGACATGGCAATGATGGTGCGTGATGACGGTGGCGCTATCATCCCTGTTTTTAATGATTTCATCGACGCTAAATCTAATAAAATTGCCGGCTTTGTTGAGGATTCTTCTGCCGATTTATCCAACGGTTATGCCCTTATCAGATGCTGGTTAGTCTGATTTATGGGCACTGCTAATAACTCTTTATCAGCCTTAATAATCAAGCGCTTAGCGCTTGGTTTATTGCTGTTACTGGCCATTTCTGGGGTGATTTTTGTCGGCACAGAATTACTCCCAGGAGATGTGGCGCAAAGTATCCTGGGACAATCAGCCACCGTGGAAGCAGTCGCAAACCTGCGTCTTGAAATGGGCTTAGACAGGCCTGCATTTGAGCGCTATTTTGAGTGGTTGTTCAACATTTTACAGGGGGATTTAGGCACATCTTTGAGTAGCAAGCGCGAAATAAGCCAGATGATTGGCGATAGATTAGGCAATACTCTATTTTTAGCGGCTTGTGCTGCGGCTATATCCGTACCACTGGCCATCTTTTTAGGCATGGTAGCGGTACATTATCGCGATGGGTTTGTAGATAAAATGATCTCTATCACGACGATTACTACAATTTCACTGCCAGAATTTTTCATTGGCTATATACTCATTCTCTACCTTGCCGTGACTTGGAACATATTACCCTCTTCTTCGGTGGTATTTGATAGCATGGCACTTAGCGAAAGACTCACTGCCATTGCATTACCTTGTCTCACATTGACGTTAGTGGTCTTGGCCCACATGATGCGCATGACAAGGGCGGCTATTCTCAACGTGATGTCTAGTGCTTACATAGAGACAGCTCAGTTAAAAGGCCTGAGTCCTTTTAGAATTATTTTCCATCATGCTCTGCCAAACGCAGTCTCCCCTATCATTACCGTGGTCGTACTTAATCTCGCCTATTTAGTGGTTGGCGTCATCGTGGTCGAAATTATATTTGTCTACCCGGGCATGGGCCAGTTACTCGTTGACCATGTGACCAACAGAGATGTACCTGTGGTTCAAGCCGCTGGGTTAATTTTCGCCGCTATTTATATTTTGCTAAATATGTTTGCCGATATTATGTCAATCATTGCAAACCCAAGATTGCGACACCCAAAATAGCTTAAACAGCATTACTCTGTTATGCCCTTGATGATTGAGGCTGTGCCTCATTCATCTCTAATAAGCCCTTGATGATTGAGGCTGCGCCTCATTCATCTTTATTAAGCCCTTGATGATTGAGGCTGTGCCTCATTCATCTCTATTAAGTCCTTGATGATTGAGGCTGTGCCTCATTCATCTTTATTAAGCCCTTGATGATTGAGGCTGTGCCTCATTCATCTTTATTAAGTCCTTGATGATTGCGGCTGTGCCTCATTCATCTCTATTAAGCCCTTGATGATTTAGGCTGCGCCTAATTCATCTCTATTAAGCCCTTGATGATTTAGGCTGCGCCTAATTCATCTCTATTAAGCCCTTGATGATTTAGGCTGCGCCTCATTCATCTCTATTAAGCCCTTGATGATTGAGGCTGCGCCTAATTCATCTCTAATAAGCCCTTGATGATTGAGGCTGCGCCTCATTCATCTCTAATAAGCCCTTGATGATTGAGGCTGCGCCTCATTCATCTCTATAAAGCCCTTGATGATTGAGGCTGCGCCTCATTCATCTCTATTAAGCCCTTGATGATTGAGGCTGCGCCTCATTCATCTCTATTAAGCCCTTGATGATTGAGGCTGCGCCTCATTCATCTCTATTAAGCCCTTGATGATTTAGGCTGCGCCTCATTCATCTCTATTAAGCCCTTGATGATTGAGGCTGCGCCTCATTCATCTCTATTAAGCCCTTGATGATTGAGGCTGCGCCTCATTCATCTCTAATAAGCCCTTGATGATTTAGGCTG
>Ga0209396_1002755_pt1 | contig 18264 bp, 13 predicted proteins | sample GOMGulsemesocosm_6_FD_184638 | JGI IMG/M metagenome (GOLD analysis project Ga0209396, IMG submission 184638) | Methane-oxidizing microbial communities from mesocosms in the Gulf of Mexico - GOM8C Gulf of Mexico (SPAdes) (version 2) | ecosystem: Environmental > Aquatic > Marine > Cold seeps...
CCTCTAAACCTCTAAACCTCTAAACCTCTAAACCTCTAAACCTAAGTATGACAATGCCTCAGCCACGGTAAAAAAGGAACCCGTGACAACCACCCTATCGCCACTATCGGCCGCACTAAGTGCCGCAGTCAGTGAGTCATTAACACTACAGAATTCGGCCACGTCAAAACGGTTAGTTGTGCGACAGACTGCCAAGGCAGCCTGCATTTGCGCCACGCTGGCCGCACGCGCATTGCCAGGCAGCTCTGCCAGAAAAACCCCCTGTACCAGCGGTAATAGCGGAGCTACCACGGCTCCCATGTCCTTATCAGCCATAATGGCCATCACAAGGTAGGTATTACCTTCGGTCTTATCGGCCGCCAAGCGTTCAGCCAGATACGTTGATGCCGCTGGGTTATGACCAACATCCAAGATAATAGAAACACCCTCTCGCTCAATGCACTGAATGCGGCCAGACAGAGACAAGGCAGCCAAGACCGCCCGATGTTTTACTGTTATAGACTCGCCCAAGCAGGCAAAGGCCTGTAGCGCCGCGACCACACTCGGCAGCGGCAGCGCAGGTAGAGGCAGATCAGCTACGCTCAGCGGCCGCCCTTGCTGATCTAACCCCGACCAACTCCAGGTCTCGCCCACAGACTCCCAGCCCAGGCCTTCCTCAGCCGAAATATAGGGCGCACCTATCTCTTCCGCCCAGGCGCGAACCGACGACGGCACATCCGCACTGGCGCAGATAGCGGGACGACCAGCGCGGAAAACACCGGCTTTTTCCCGACCAATAACAGCCAAGTCAGCGCCCAACCAAGCCTCGTGGTCCAGGGCAATCGAAGTGACAACGGCGACATCGGCATCAAGGATGTTCACCGCGTCCAAGCGGCCGCCCAAGCCAACCTCAAGTACTAGGTAATCCACCACCTCAACTGCCGCAACACTGATCGCTGCAAGAGTGCCGAATTCAAAATACGTAAGACTGATGTCACCCTCTAGCGGATCTTGTCGCGCTTGGTCGATGCGCTCAAAAGCGGCACAAATACAGGTGTCATCAACGGGCTCTCCATCGAGTCGAATGCGCTCGTTGTAACGCAGCAAGTGCGGCGATGTATAGCTAGCGACTCTATAGCCGGAAGCATTTAGCAGGCTCTGTAAACTGGTAACACAGGAACCCTTGCCGTTCGTACCGGCGACGGTAATTACCCTAGCGCTCGGCTTTAAGAGCCCCATCCGGCTTGCCACCTCACGCACTCGGCCCAAGCCCATATCGATCTCAGATGAATGCAAAGATTCCTGCCAACGCAACCATTCATCCAATGTGTGAAACCGCATCTCGACCACCTAAACAAAGACAAAAAAAAAAGCCACTCAATGAGCGGCCCTTTAATAAATATTTTGCGTGTTCACTTAAGCGGCTGGACGCTCAGTGAACTTTGACAGCAAACTACCGATACGCTCGCGCATTTCATGACGGGGAATGATCATATCAATAGCCCCGTGCTCCAGTAGGAACTCTGCACGCTGGAAGCCTTTTGGCAATTTCTGGCGAATCGTTTGCTCAATAATATTAGGACCAGCGAACCCAGCACGGGAACCTGGCTCGGCGGTATTGATATCGCCCAACAGTGCCAGACTGGCCGACACACCACCGTAGACAGGGTCTGTCATAACAGAAATATAGGGGGTGCCCTGCTGTTTCAAACGCTCAATGACCGCACTGGTTTTTGCCATCTGCATCAAGGAGATCAGCGCCTCCTGCATACGTGCACCACCGGTGGCGGAGAAACACACAAACGGAATGTCCTCTTCAAGTGCAATCGTTGCGGCGCGAGTAAACTTCTCACCCACCGCGTAGCCCATGGAGCCACCATGGAAAGCAAATTCAAACGCCACAGCCACAACAGGTTGCCCCTGCAGAGTGCCCCGCATCGCAACCAGCGCATCCTTCTCGCCCGTTGCTTTTTGTGCAGAGCTCAGGCGGTCCTTATATTTTTTAACGTCTTTAAACTTCAAGCGATCGATCGGTTCAACATCCGTCGCCAATTCCTGGCGACCATCTTCGTCCAGAAAGATCCCCAAACGCTTGCGCGCACCGATGCGCATATGGTGTTCGCACTTAGGGCAGACATCCAGATTGCGCTCTAACTCAGGGCGATACAAAACCGCCGCACACTTGGCACACTTGCGCCACAAACCCTCCGGCACCTTGCTGCTACCACGCTCGCGACCAGAGCGAACAACATTAGGAACAATTTTATCTAACCAGCTCATAGCTCACATCTCTGTGTTTAGCCCCATATCATGTGGGGCAATTATCGTTATTAACCAATACGATGAAAACAAATCTTAGTGTGTTAATTCATCCAAACCTAAACGTAATGGTTTAATTAAAGCGGCCACTGCGCTAGCAATTTCTTCAACAGGCTGCCCAGCCAAGCGCCCCATCTCAGCCACCAACAGACTACCCACAACCGCGCCATCGGCATTGGCGCTAACGGCTTTTGCCGACTCTGCATCTTTAATGCCGAAACCAACACAAATGGGTAAATCCGTAAGACCGCGGATCATTTCCACTTTACGTTGCACCTCTGCGGTATCTAGGTGACCGGCACCCGTCACACCCTTGAGAGACACATAGTAGACAAAGCCACCTGCCTGCTTCACCACATCGGCGCAACGAGCTTCGGTGGTGGTTGGCGCCAGCAGGAAGATATTTTCGATATCCACCTTCTTCAATTCATCGTTGAGCGCCACCGCCTCTTCTGGTGGAAGATCAACCGTTAACAATCCATCAACACCGGCCGCTAAAGCGGACTCTGCAAACGCCTGGTAACCCATGCGCTCGACTGGGTTGGCATAGCCCATCAGCACAACAGGTGTTTCATTGTCCGTCTCACGGAAGGCCTTAACCACCGCCATGGTAGAGCGCAGCGAGGTCTTGTGTACCAGAGAACGCTCGTGCGCCAACTGAATGGTCGGTCCCTCTGCCATAGGGTCAGAGAAAGGCACACCCAACTCAATAATATCAACACCTGCGGCCACCATGGCGTGCATGGTTGGCAAGGTCGCCTCGGATACTGGGTCGCCATTCACGATGTAGGCAACAAGGGCCTTGCGGCCTTGCGCTCTGGTATCGGCCAAGCGTTTATTCATTCGATTCATGCTGTGCTAAACCTTCACTCTATATTGCGCATTTTGGGCTTGGCGACACCAAGTCCACGTCAATTAAACGGTAATGCCGTCCATTGCTGCTACGGTCAGAATATCTTTGTCACCACGACCTGATAGGTTCACAATGATAATTTTATCTTTGCTCATCGTTGGCGCTAACTTTGCCGCATAGGCCAATGCATGACTGGACTCCAGCGCTGGCATGATTCCCTCGACCTGAGTCAAGGTACGGAAAGCATCCATCGCCTCATCGTCGTTGATCGCAACGTAATCCACGCGACCAATATCCTTCAACCACGAGTGCTCGGGGCCAACACCTGGGTAGTCGAGACCGGCGGAGACTGAGTGTGTCTCGATGATTTGACCGTCTTCATCCTCCATCAGGTAGGTGCGATTACCGTGCAGGATACCTGGGATGCCATCATTCAATGGCGCAGCGTGACGACCGGTTTCAACACCATCGCCGCCAGCTTCAACACCGTACATAGCGACACTGCTGTCTTCTAGGAATGGGTGAAAAAGGCCAATGGCATTAGAGCCACCGCCCACGCAGGCCACCAGCGCATCGGGCAACTGGCCCGCCTGCGCCAAACACTGCTCGCGCGCTTCACGGCCAATAATGGACTGGAAATCACGCACCAACAGCGGGTAAGGATGTGGGCCAGCAACGGTTCCAATAATATAAAAGGTGTCATCAACATTGGTCACCCAGTCGCGCATGGCCTCGTTCATAGCATCTTTGAGCGTCTTGGAGCCTGACTCAACTGAATGCACCTTGGCGCCTAACAACTTCATGCGATAGACGTTGAGCGCCTGACGTTTCACATCTTCGGCCCCCATAAACACTTCACACTTCAGACCTAAACGCGCCGCCACTGTGGCCGACGCGACGCCGTGCTGACCTGCACCCGTCTCCGCAGTGATACGGCTTTTACCACTGTACTTGGCCAGCAGCGCTTGGCCGATGGTGTTGTTGACCTTATGCGCACCCGTGTGATTGAGGTCTTCACGCTTCAAGTAAATCTGCGCACCACCGAGCTGCTCAGTCCAACGCTCAGCATGGTAGAGAGGAGAAGGACGGCCGACGTAGTGCGTCATATCCTTATCAAATTCCGCTTGGAAATCTGGGTCATCCTTCAAGCGCTGATACATCTCATCGAGCTCATCGAGTGCATGCATAAGAGTTTCAGAAACGAAACGACCACCGTACTGCCCAAAGTGACCACTTGGATCAGGAAACTGGGAAAAATCTATCACCGCTTTATCGGCTGCTGAACCTGAACTCACAACGTTTCTCCGTCACTGCTTCTGACTAGACAATATCTGACTAGACTGCTTCTAATTTAATTTGGCTCGAGCGATAAACGCCGAGACCTTTTCACTGTTCTTGCAACCGGCGGATGCTTCAACACCACCACTGACGTCAACGCCATAAACACGGACCGCCGCCAATGCCTGCTCAATATTGTCTGGGGTTAGCCCACCCGCCAGCACCACTGGGGTATCGGTTTGCTCAGGAATACGGGACCAATCGAAGGTCTCTCCCGTTCCACCGGGTACACCTGGCCGGTAGGCATCCAGCAGGATCGCACTGGCCGACGGATAAGCAGACATCGCCTGCAGCACATCCAGTTCGGGTCTCATTCGCAGAGCTTTCATATAGGGGCGCTGAAACTGCTGACAGAAGACTTCCGTTTCATCACCGTGAAACTGTAAAACATGCAGATCAACAACGGCCAGTACAGCCTCAATGTCTTCTGCTGAGGCATTCACAAAAAGCCCCACTACGGTTACAAACGGACCAACCGCTCGCGCAACTTGTGCGGCTTGATCTAGCGCCACATGGCGGGGACTTTTGTCGTAGAAGACAAGGCCTATAGCATCGACCCCCGCGGCCACTGCCTGGCGGGCGTCCTCAACCGATGTAATACCACAAATCTTAACCCGCAAAACACCCACACTTTTACAGAGCACTGACCCGAACAAGTTAAGTCAGTCAAAATACAAAAAGACCCCAACGAGACCGAACGGTCACAATTCGAGCGCACCACATAAATCAACGCCGAATACTAACAGATATCCACCCCAATTGCGCCTTCAAGTCAGCTTCCCGCTAACAATTCACTAGCCCGCCGAAAATGCCCCTAACGGCTCCTGCACATAGTGCGGACCTGGCAAGCGAACAGGAAAAGCCAACGAGTCAGGGTAACCAACCTCCACCAAGTGCAAACCATTAGGCTTTGCGGTCACCCCCGCACTACAGCGGTTGCGCTCAGCCAAAACTTGCTCCACCCAAGCAACCGGTTTATCCCCTAACCCCACCTCCAACAGAGAGCCCACTATATTGCGCACCATATGATGTAAAAAGGCATTAGCCTTTACCTCAACAATGAGTAAATCACCCCGCCGCGCAACGTCTAAATAATGAATCTCCCTAACAGGGCCATGCGCTTGACACTGCGCCGCACGAAAAGAAGTAAAGTCGTGCTCACCCACCAACGCCTGCGCTGCATCGCGCATGGCCTTTTCATCCAAACGACGACGAATCCAGGTCAAGCAATCAGCCCCCAACGCAGGGCGGGTATCGGTATTGCAAATCACGTAGCGGTAAGTGCGCGCATGCGCAGAGAAGCGCGCATGGAAGTGTGCCGAGACTTCCTGCGCCCAGCGCACCGAGACACTGTCGGGCAATTGAGCATTGACGCCACGGGTCCAAGCCCGCAGCGGACGCACGGCCAACGTATCAAAGTGCACAATCTGATTGGTCGCATGGACCCCCGCATCCGTACGGCCTGCGCACACCAGCGCCACCGTTTCGTTGGCCACTTGACTGAGCGCCGACTCCAATACGCCCTGCACGGTTACCGTATTACCCGGCTGCTTTTGAAAGCCATGAAAGTCCGCTCCATTGTACTCAACAGACAAGGCGACCCGCCGCATGCCTTCGGGGTAAACCTCAGCTTCGAGTATTTCGGCATTGCGGGTGTAGGGTTTCTGGGTGGGAGGATAACGATCAGTCATAAACTCGCAATTACCTGTACAAGTGTTAATAAGAACAGCGCAGCATGTTACCTAAAGCCTTCGCATTTTCCTAAAGCGGTATAGAAAAAGCCCCCAGCGCAATACGCCGAGGGCTCCAAGTCAAACAAAAAAGCAGCGGGCAATTAACTCATGCGAGCCAACAACTCATCCGCTTCCGAGCGTTGCTCGTCACTGCCTTCCTGTATAACCTCATCGAGAATATCTTTTGCCCCTTCCTGGTCGCCCATATCGATATAAGCACGGGCCAAGTCCAGCTTAGTTGCCGCCTCATCCGTATCCGCAAGAAAGTCCAACTCAGCATCCTCTTCATCGGCAAGCTCAGACAAACCTTCCAGCGCCTCTTCAGGCTCAGGCAGATCGGCCAATGCGGCATCAAACATACCCTCTTCAGTGCTCGGCAACTTATCAAACCCGAGGTCCTCAGTCAGGTCAAATTCAGGCTCAGTGGTGTCCGTAGTCACCTCGTCGTCAAGCTCCAAACCATCACTGACGGACAGTTCTAGAGTAGACGCGTTGTCGTCAGCAGCATCCACACTATCGAATTCCGCAAATTCCACCGCTAGGTCAGCAGGCTCATCAACAGATTCTTCCAGTGCCGATTCAGTGAGATCCAAAGCTGACTCAGAAATCTCATCGGCCTCCGCTTCCAAAACCGAAGGCTCTTCATAATCTACTAGCTCAGGCATCTCTAGTTCAGGCACCTCTAATTCAGGCACCCCTAGCTCCAGAAGCTCCGGAGATTCCAATTCAGAGAAGTCCGACTCAAGAGCGTCAAGCTCAACGCCACCCGACTCAAAAGAATCTAGGACGGGCACATCGTCCCCTGAACCATCAAGACCATGCGCTTCATCACCGGCCAATTCAAAACCTGAGTTCAAATCCTCAGCGGCCGCTGATAACTCACCAGCATCGACAGACTCTTCCAGTACAAGCGCCGAAAAGTCATCATCACCGATATTAAGGTCCGCAGACAGTGCATCCACCTCCTGATCGAGCGAAGCCAAATCGACATCACCTAGATCCATATCGAAGTGATCATCATCGTCATCAGCGAGCTCATCGATTGACGTCACAACCTCCAAAGACTCACCTAGATCAACAGCATCATCCAGCTCTAATGCCAAATCAAGGTCAGCCGCCAGCGAGCTCTCATCCGTGCCGACAGCGTTTAACGAAGACGCACCTGCCTCAAGGTCAAAGTCCAAATCAAATTCAGTGCCTGGCTCCGACAGGGATAATTCAGGCTCATCTTCTGCGCCCAGCTCATCCGACAAAACACTTAAATCTTCAAGAGAATTTTCGACAACCTCATCCGCATCGAGATCAAACTCAGAGTCAAGCAAGGCCACATCATCATCCAGCTCAGGCAAGTCAAAATTGCCATCCACCTCTGAATCCCCACCTAACGACAACTCATCCTGTAGGTGCGTATCACCCAACTCAAGCTCCAGTGAGAACGCATCCTCATCCACAGAAGCTTCAGCAAGTAAGGCCTCATCTTCCAAAGTCAAACCCGCACCAGCGGAAACGTTTTCATCAAGATCGAAATCAAGATCAAAACTTAAATCCTCGTCAGAAGTGCTTGAAACCTCGACATCAGCCAAATCCAGATCTAAGCCCCCGTCGAATTCGAGGCTGTCATCATCGGCCAAGGTATCACTTGAAGCAGAGTCTAGGTCCAAGTCAAAATCGAAGTCGAGAGCATCATCCAATGCCAGATCATCACCCACAACCTCATCAAGCTCTGCGGACTCTTCAGTAACCGCACTCAGCGCCTCAGGATTATAGTCTCCAGCATCAGGCAGCTGCTGTCGTAACCCAGCCGCTCGTTCATGCGCAGCGGAATCATGTGCAGCTAATACAAATGCATACTGCCCATCAAACTTCACAACGTCATTGGTCTCTGCATAGACTTCCAGCAATTTCATACGTGCGCTCAGCGCGTCACTGTCTGCGTCCAGCGCCTTGAGCAGCATTTCCTCTGCCTGATCGTATTTTCCGTAAGCAATATAGATATCCGCTTCGCCAACAGCATCACCCGTTTGTGATTCAGTAGAGACCGCCGGAGCCTCATCAGGCTCAAAGTCATCGGCCTCTAGCTCACCGAGGTCGAAATCCTCCAGTTCTGCGTCGACATCAGACTCATGCCCCATCAGCTCGGCGGTAAAGTCTTCCTCAACTTCTTCGACCGAAAGCTCTTCTTCCTGCGCCAACTCATCACTCGCAAAAAGTGGCTCATCATCGACCATTGAGGCAGAAAACTCTTCCTCAGGGCTTTCATCTTCCTTACGGCGGCGCAACACAAACACCAATGCGGCCAACAGAGCAGCCAAGCCACCAGCCACCAAGGCAATGTTGTCAAAGATAGAATCCAGCAATGACACCTTCTGTTTAGGCGCACTGATCACAACCTTTGAAGCGTCCACAACCTTAGCCGAAGGCGCCTGAGCAACAGCCTCTACGCTCGCCGCAGGGATTGCATCATTAGCGTCAGCTGCTAGCTCAGACGAACCCACTTCAGCTTCAGCTACCTGCTGCCCCGCCAACTGCAAGGCTCGCAACTCCTGACTAGAGACATCAACCAAACGCTCCATCGTTTGAATCTGCATCTCTAGTTCATCAATACGACTTTTCAGCTCACCATTATCCCGACGTGTTTTATCCAGCTCATCCAGGGTAATGGCCAGTTCGTTTTGCAGCGCGTCTGTATCGCCCCCTACCTCGCCTGCACCACGCCCAGCATCAACATTTTCTGCATCCGCTCCAGAAGCAAGCTTCAAGCGTCCTTGCTTATTACTCTGCAGGGCAGATGAGACTGGGGCACGCCCACTGCCATCTAGCTGAGCACCGCTTATATTGCCGTCCGCATCTCCGGACCACTGATCGTTCTGGAATGCGACTTCATTAACCGCTTGACGGCCATTAAGCTCAGAAATTTGCGCTGCCTTTGGCAAACGCAGTACCTGCCCCTTACGCAACAAATTAATATTGTCATTGATAAAGGCTTCCGGGTTCAAACGCTGAATAGCCAGCATGGTTTGCTGCACCGAATAACTGCGATCAGGCCTAGCTTTTAAGGCTATCTCCCAGAGAGTGTCGCTAGAGCCAACAGGCCCGTAAACACCATCCTGTATTCGCTTAGCTGGGCGCGTCGTTCGCGGGGGCCGAGTGTCAACAACAGTTTCTTCCGCCTCAGACTTTGAAGGCGCCGACTCTGCGACCGGAGGACGTTCTCGCACACTCGCCACAACCGCAGGCTGAGGGGGCTCTGGCGCAGCCGGAGTCACAGCAGCCGGAGTCACCGCGCGCGCAGTCTCGCCTCCAAAAACTGGGAGATCCATTAGCAACGTATATTCACGCAGGATACGGCCATTAGGCCATTGAGTTTCAAGCAGGAAGTTCAGGAAGGGTTCACGCACCACCTTGCGTGTGGTCACCTTAATAATTGGCCCTGAAGAGTTTTCAAGCATGATTTCAAATTTCAAATCATTGAGGAAGAATACTCGATCAACCCCGGCTCGCTGAAAGTCTTCCCGCGAAGCAACGTTTACCAAGATTTCGCCTTCGCCCAACTCTCTTAGACGCAGCAGCTTTATTTCGGCATCCAAGGGCTGATTCAGCGTAGAGTTCAGTTTGATTTCACCAAGCCCTAAAGCACTGGCCATCTCACAACCCAAAGCACCAGCCAAACTTACCGCTAACGCCAGCTTACGAAACCGCATAGAACGTTCCTTTTGTTATCTCCTTGGCTCCCATGTGCCGATAACCTCTCGACTCACAACTCGCCAGCTTCGATACTTAATTTTATTGTTGTCATCGAGGCCCACTGAACCAACCTCGAATATATCTTCACTAATGCACGTAAGTATTCATTATGAATAGCTTTTTTGCAACTCAGCCCGACTCCATGCAAGGCCACAGCAAAACAAATGGAAGCAGAAGTTTGACGCAGTCCTCAAAAAGCCACATTGATTACAGGCGCAGACAGACTAAAGAGCACAGTAAAGAGGATAGAACAGCTATAAGAACCCACAAGCTAAGTTCTAAAAAGCAAAATAAGAGGTAAAAAAAAGCCGCCTCCCCTCTACAGGGGAGACGGCTGCTTCACACAAACAAGTCAGAGGTAATTAAGACTCAATCAAGATACGCAGCATGCGACGCAACGGTTCGGCCGCACCCCACAACAGCTGATCACCTACGGTAAAGGCGTTCAGGTATTCAGGGCCCATGCTCATCTTACGCAAACGCCCCACAGGTACAGTTAAAGTACCCGTCACAGCCGTCGGCGTCAGATCACGCAAGGTTGCATCACGGTCGTTCGGCACAACCTTCACCCAATCGTTCGCATCAGCCAGCATGGATTCAATTTCATCCATTGGTACATTTTTCGTCAGTTTAATCGTTAGCGCTTGCGCGTGACAACGCATAGCACCGATTCGTACACAAGTACCATCCAGCGGAATAGGCTTGCCGTCGACGCCGAGAATCTTATTGGTCTCGGCTTCAGCCTTCCACTCTTCACGGCTCTGGCCGTTATCAAGCTGAGTATCGATAAACGGCAACAGGCTACCGGCCAGTGGCGCACCGAAATTATCGGTTGGGAAGTCGCCCGAGCGCATAGTGGCCGCAACCTTGCGATCGATCTCCAGAATAGCCGCCGATGGATCAGCCAGCTCAGCGGCAACATTGTCGCGCAATACGCCCATCTGCGAGATCAGCTCACGCATGTTCTTGGCGCCGGCACCCGATGCCGCTTGGTAGGTCATGGACGTGCCCCACTCCACCAAGTTATTGGTAAAGAGACCGCCAAGGCCCATCAACATCAAGCTTACGGTGCAGTTGCCACCCACAAAATTCTTCACGCCATTGGTCAGACCATCTTTAATTACGTTCATGTTCACTGGGTCAAGCACAATGATGGCATCGTCCGCCATGCGCAGGCTTGATGCCGCATCAATCCAGTAGCCATCCCAGCCAGACTTGCGCAAATCAGCAAATACCGACGTCGTATAATCGCCACCCTGGCAAGACACAATCGCGTCCATTGCCGCCAGCTCTTCGATGCTGGAAGCATCCTTCAACGCGGGTGCATCCTTGCCAATCGCCGGCCCTTTACCGCCTACGTTAGAGGTCGTAAAGAATACCGGCTCTATGTCATTGAAATCGTTCTCAGACGACATGCGCTCCATCAATACGGAGCCAACCATACCGCGCCAACCTACAAATCCTACTCGCATGATCTTTATCTCTTGCAAAGGCTACGGCTCAAGGCCGAAGCTTTTAAATATCGAATGGCCACGCCCTAGGGCTGACCCAGCGTATCAACCTAAAGCTTTAACGACCGCATCGCCCATCTCGGAAGTCGACACCTTGGTGCAACCTTCAGAGAAGATATCGCCAGTACGCAGACCTTGATCTAGCACATCGCTGACGGCCTTCTCGATCTGCTCAGCGGGTGCTGGCAGGTTCAAGCAATAACGCAACATCATGGAAACGGACAAAATAGTCGCCAGCGGGTTGGCAACACCCTGACCAGCGATATCTGGCGCGCTGCCGTGACAAGGCTCAAACATACCCTGACCCTTCGAGTTCATAGAGGCCGATGGCAGCATACCAATAGAACCGGTCAGCATAGCCGCGGCATCGGACAGGATGTCACCGAACATATTGCCCGTCACCACAACGTCAAACTGCTTAGGCGCACGCACCAACTGCATGGCTGCGTTATCCACGTACATGTGCGACAGTTCAACTTCTGGGTAGTCTTTACCCAGCTCTTCCATCACTTCGCGCCACAGCATAGTGGCTTCCAGCACGTTAGCTTTATCGACCGAGCACAGGCGCTTATCGCGCTGCATGGCCATTTCAAAGGCTACCTTACCGATACGGCGGATTTCAGATTCCGCGTAAACGTAGGTGTTGTAACCCTGACGCTCACCATTTTCCAGCGTGCGAATACCGCGCGGCTCACCGAAGTAGATACCGCCGGTCAGCTCTCGCACGATCATGATGTCCAGACCAGACACCACTTCTGGCTTGAGGCTAGAGGCATCCGCCAGCTGCGGGTAAAGCAGCGCTGGGCGCAAGTTACCGAACAAGCCCATTTCTTTGCGGATTTTCAGCAGGCCGCCCTTCTCGGGTCGATCGGCTGGCGGCAGGTTGTCCCACTTAGGACCACCGACAGCACCTAACAGAATAGCGTCAGCCGCATTACATTTATCCAACGTCTCGTCTGGTAACGCTTTACCAGCACCATCGATAGCGGCGCCACCCACCAGCGCCTCGTCCAGCGTCAAGCCTAGGCTGTGTTGTGCATTCACCAGCTCCAGCACCTTGCGCGCTTCCGTCATAATCTCTGGGCCAATGCCGTCACCCGGCAACAATAAAATTTTCTTACTCATAACAAATTCCTTATCCATTCGCCTTACGCGACAGCTCAGGCGAACCCAGCTGCGCTATATATTCTGTAGCATTGAGCCGCAGGGCTATTTAACGACGTCAAACAACCAGGGTGCCGACACACGACGCTTGGCTTCATAGGCCGTAATCGCACCGCTTTCGTTGAGCGTCAAACCGATATCATCCAGACCATTGAGCAAGCAATGCTTGCGGAACTCATCAACCTCAAAGGCGAAGGCCTCACCGGCTGGCGTGGTGACCGTTTGCGCGTCGAGATCAATGCTCAGTGCGTAGCCTTCAGCGGCGTACATTTCACCGAACAGCTGCTCAACCACCTCATCACTCAACACAATCGGCAACAAACCATTTTTAAAACAATTGTTGAAGAAGATATCGGCGAAGCTCGGCGCAATCACCGCGCGGAAACCGTAATCGTCCAGCGCCCAAGGTGCGTGTTCACGGCTTGAACCACAGCCGAAATTTTCACGCGCCAGCAGAACACCGGCACCTTTATAGCGCTCAAAGTTCAGCGGGAACTCGACATTGACCGAGCGCCCGCTGCAATCAACACCTGGCTGACCTTCGTCGAGGTAGCGCAGCTCATCAAACAGGTTGGGGCCAAAGCCCGAACGCTTAATCGACTTCAAAAACTGTTTAGGAATAATTAAGTCGGTATCGACGTTGGCGCGATCCATCGGTGCCGCCAAACCTTTTACCTGAGTAAAACTTTTCATAAGGGTCTCTCTATCTCTCAGCAGGCTTATAGGTCGCGAACATCGACGAAGTGGCCGGCAATCGCTGCCGCTGCGGCCATCGCCGGACTCACCAGATGAGTACGACCACCGTAGCCCTGACGACCTTCGAAGTTGCGGTTTGAGGTAGACGCACAGTGCTCGCCATTGCCTAATTTATCGGCGTTCATGGCCAGACACATAGAACAACCCGGCTCACGCCACTCAAGGCCTGCGGCCACAAAGATCTTATCCAGACCCTCTTCTTCTGCCTGCAACTTAACCTCGCCGGAACCCGGTACGATCAAAGCCTGCTTGACGCTGGCCGCAACCGTCTTTCCTTTCACCACGTCTGCCGCTGCGCGTAAGTCTTCGATACGCGAGTTGGTGCAAGAGCCCACAAATACGCGATCGACTTTAATATCGGTAATCTTCTGGCCTGCTGTCAGGCCCATGTATTCCAGCGCTCGCTCAATGCCTTCACGCTTAACTGGGTCAGATTCATCGACAGGGTTTGGCACAGAGGCGCTAACCGGCAGCACCATCTCTGGCGATGTGCCCCAGCTAACCTGCGGCATAATATCCGCGCCGTCGATCTCAACAACCTTATCGAACACCGCATCGCTATCACTGTGCAGGTCAGACCAGTTCTCTACCGCCATATCCCACTTTGCGCCCTTAGGCGAGTATGTGCGACCTTTAACGTAATCCAGCGTGATCTGATCGACCGCCACCATACCAGCGCGCGCACCCGCTTCGATCGACATGTTACAAACCGTCAGGCGGCCTTCCATGCTCATGTCGCGGAATACTTGTCCGCCAAACTCCATCGCGTAGCCAGTACCACCAGCGGTGCCAATGACGCCACAGATGTGCAGCACGACGTCTTTCGGCGTAACACCTTCACCCAACTGACCATCCACGTTGATCAGTAGGTTGCCCATTTTCTTGGCAACCAGGCACTGGGTTGCCAGCACATGCTCAACCTCACTGGTGCCAATACCATGCGCAAGAGCGCCCAAGGCACCGTTGGTTGAGGTGTGGGAGTCACCACAGACAACCGTCATACCCGGCAGGCAAGCGCCCGTCTCAGGACCGACTACGTGCACGATACCCTGGCGGCGATCGTTGATCTTGAACTCGACAATGCCAAATTCATCGCAGTTGTCATCGAGAGTTTGTACCTGAATTCGTGACACTGAATCTTCAATACCCGCCACTCCCGAAGCGCGTTCGGCACTGGTGGTCGGCACGTTGTGATCGGGTGTGGCCACGACACTGTCCACACGCCATGGCTTACGATTGGCAAGACGCAGCCCTTCAAACGCCTGAGGCGATGTGACTTCGTGAATCACATGGCGGTCAATATATATCAGAGCAGAACCATCATCTCGTTGCTGTACGAGATGAGCATCCCAGAGTTTGTCATAGAGCGTTCTTGCAGCCATCGGAACCTCACACAGGTTTAATATCAGAGCACTCGCGCAGTGTATTAACCCAAATATCAACTCCGTAAAACACGATGTTTCATTTGAGCCATTTAACCACTGCCCGCGGCGATCATCAGTTGTACAAACAAAAGCAGGCTAGGCACAGCCTGCTCCAAGTATTTTCACTAGGGTGATTTTAAAACCTACCGAGAGATAAAACAAATTCATCTTTATTATAGATTGAATTCCACAACGGAATAGGTAAGGATAAATCTATGGACACTCATAACCTGCAAGCCTTCCTCGCCGTAGCTGACCACGCTTCATTTTCTCTCGCGGCGGAGCAGCTACACCTAACACAGCCTGCGGTCAGTAAGCGTATCGCCACACTGGAATCACACCTAGGCTGCCGCCTATTTGATCGCATTGGCCGCACAATACGCCTGACCGAAGGTGGGCTAGCCCTGCTTCCACGAGCGCAACAAATACTTCAATCAGTGCGAGACACCCAGCAAGCCATCCACAACCTGTCGGGCAGCGTCAGCGGTAAACTGCGACTGGCGACCAGCCATCACATCGGCCTACACCACCTGCCCATTATTTTAAGGCGTTTTACCGAAGACTTTCCTGAGGTTGAACTGGAGCTTGGATTCATGGACTCAGAACAGGCGTATGAAGCCATCCACCGAGGTGATGCAGAGTTGGCCGTGGTCACGATGGCCCCTAGCCAGCCAAACTATATAGATGACCTCCCCCTCTGGCAGGACCCACTCAGCGTGGTCGTATCACCCCAACACCCGCTTGCCCACAGGGCGAACATTAATGTTGAGGAGCTTGCCAAGCTACCCGCCATCCTGCCTGACCTGAATACCTACACAGGCCAATTAATACAAAAACTGTTTGCCCAGAAGCAACTCAAGCTGAACCTATCTATGGCGACCAATTATCTAGAGACCATAAAAATGATGGTTTCTATTGGCCTTGGCTGGAGTATTTTACCCGACACGATGGTCGACCAACAATTGCGCAGCATTCAAGTCGAGGCGCTGCAAGCCAGCCGCACCCTAGGCTGTATTTATCACCGTGGACGCACACTCAGCAATGCCGCCAACACTTTCCTACAAGCCTGCAAAAGCGCAGGCAGCATAGAAACCAACGCTAAAGCTTAAGAAAAGCAACCGCGCGCAATGACTATTACGCACTGCACATGGGAGACTCTTCAAGTCGAAGCCTCAAATCTCGGACTGTCAGTGAAGATTTAAAGCGGAGTACCAGCAGGAATAATGAAAGCCGCCATAGAAGTATCAACATCGATGCCTATTCGTTAAGGTATGCCGACGGCTCCATGGCCGCCAGCAAGCTCGCCCGCTGCAATCGCGCCGCGGCCCGCGCCTCATAAAAGCGTACGTGTGAATCCTTTGCTCCCGCCGCCTGTTTCCAACCGACCAACTCTCGCGTGTAACGGGCAGCCAATCGCCAGGCCTGCAGAGCCTCTTCATAATCACCCGCCTGAAAAGCAGCATCAGCGGCCAACTCCATCGAATCACCGGCGTTGCGCAACAAACGCTGAGCCAGTATCAACTGCAGTTTTCGCTTTTTATCCGCCAACTCCGCCTCCACTGGCAATTGCCAAAGCTCAGCGCCCGAACGGTAACTGTCTATGGCAGCCGTTTCATGCAGGGGGTATAAACTCTGAAATAACTGCTTAGCATCCGCCGCACCATCGCTGACCATCAATAATTCAGCTAACCGGTATTGCAGTGCTTGCAACTTTTTACGTGAAACATTTTCTCGCTTACGTAATGCCAGCGCGCCACGAAAGTTATCATTATTCTGCAAGGCTTTCGACGCACTGTGATCCTCATTCACTGACCAATGCAGCACTCGACTTTGCGCCCTCAATTCATCTATCGTCAAAGCTGTCGCAATCAAAGCCTGCCGCGCTTGAGCAGGTAAACTTAGCGCTACAGGGAAAGCCCGCAGACCAGCTTGCTGGCAGAACCCCTGCACCGCACCACTAGACTGACAAGCTTGAACCAGCATCACCTGCCGCTGCGAGCAACTGTCTCGCTGTTCCACAATGGTTAGAGTTAAGCAGTCACAGTCGATAGTCTGACAAGCACTACCTGAGAGGACATCGGCAGACCAGAAAACAGAACACCAAAGAAAAAGCAAACGGGGGGATAAATTTTGAACAGAGACAAGCTGAAAACAACCAAACGAGCGAGCCAAACAAGACAGGAATTTAACGCCTTTCATCCCGCCACCTCCTTTTTATTATCGGGGTGTGAACTACTCGAACATTGAACCACTTAATACTGGGCACTTAAGAAACTGATCTCAAATCCATCAGCTGACTTAAAACAGCGCCTGAACCAACTTACCCCCTTAACAAAAAAAACACAAACCCTTACACACCCAGTGAATTTTCGGCTTCAGCTTTTTCCCAGCCTAACCAGACACACAACATTGCCAATAACGCACTCAAACTACTCACCAAAAAAGCCAGTAACGGATCAATCGGCCACAACCAACCACTCAGCAAGGCTCCCACCGCACCGCCAGCACCAAAGCCAACAGCACTGTACAGAGCCTGCCCCTGCCCTTGAGTACCACCTTGAAAATAACGACGTATAAATTCGATGGCAACCGCATGTGCACTGCCAAATGAAAATGCGTGCAGGAGCTGGGCAAATAACAACACCGCCGCCACATCAGAAAAAAGCGCGATAAGACTCCAGCGCAGGCATGTTAAAGCCAAGGTCACTAACAAAATAGCGCGTAAGCCTGCGCGTTGCATCCATTGCTGCATGATCAGAAAAATACCAATTTCAGCCACAACCCCCAGCGCCCAAAGCGCACCAATAACCGTGCGGCTGTAGCCAAGCGCCTCGAGGTAGACGCTATAAAAAGTATAATAAGTGCCATGACTAAGCTGCAACAGAAAGCTGCATAACAAGAAAAACACCACAGGCCGTTGCTGGAGCTGCTTAAAGAACTGACCTCTCTGCGTCGTTCGCGCCACACTCTTTTCCTCTCGAATCGACAAAGAGCTAAACCAGATAAGCAACAACAAAAACAGAGCCAACCAAGGTAAGTAAGCTATAGAGTATGCATCAAAAAGAGCCCCCAGCCCCACAACCGTCAGCACAAAACCCACCGATCCCCATAGGCGAATACGACTATAAGCGTGCGGTCGCTGGACTAAATAACCCAAAGTCACCACTTCAAACTGCGCTAACACAGCATTCCAAAAGAAACTGTAGCAACCAATAGCAAAGGCCAACCAAGCAAAACTCTGCTGCCAGAGTAGAATCAAAAAGAAAAGTGCGGCGAGAAAGCAGCCCCAACGAATAATCGATAGACGCCGCCCAGTTTTATCACTAAGCCACCCCCAAATATTCGGAGCAACAATTTTTGTGGCCATTAATATCGCGCTAAGCGCACCGATTTCTGGCGGGGAAAAAGACAGGGACTGTAGATAAAGCCCCAAAAACGGCATC
>Ga0209396_1002758_pt1 | contig 18239 bp, 16 predicted proteins | sample GOMGulsemesocosm_6_FD_184638 | JGI IMG/M metagenome (GOLD analysis project Ga0209396, IMG submission 184638) | Methane-oxidizing microbial communities from mesocosms in the Gulf of Mexico - GOM8C Gulf of Mexico (SPAdes) (version 2) | ecosystem: Environmental > Aquatic > Marine > Cold seeps...
AGTTTCCCTAAAAATCCAGGGTCTGCCTTGAGCTGCTCGACCTATCATGACGGCATCTGCTCCCGTGTAGTCCAAAACCTGTTTTGCTTTTATAGGAGAAGTAATATCACCATTAGCGACAATAGGTATGGACACTGAACGTTTAATATCCCTGATGGTGTCGTATTCTGCTTCACCTTTATACATACAAGCCTTAGTGCGACCGTGTACGGCTAAAGATGCGATACCATTTCGTTCAGCTATTCTTGCGATTTCAACGCCATTACGATTATCAGTATTCCAACCGGTACGGATTTTTAAAGTAACTGGAACATCTACAGCATTCACTACAGACTTTACAATTACTTCAACTAAATCCGGGTATTGTAATAATGCTGAACCCGCAAGTTTTTTATTCACTTTTTTGGCTGGGCAACCCATGTTGATATCAACAATTTGGGCGCCATTAGCTACATTCAATTGTGCTGCCTGTGCCATTAATGTTGGATCAGAACCTGCAATTTGTACTGCACGGATCCCTGATTCGCCACTATGGTCCATACGGTGCATAGATTTCTCTGTGTGCCATACTTTTGGATTTGACGATAACATTTCAGATACAGCTAAACCTGCGCCTAAGCGTCTGCAAAGTTGTCTAAAAGGTCTGTCTGTTACACCTGCCATCGGCGCAACTATGACATTGTTTTCCAGTTTATAAGGGCCTATCTGCACTATGTTTTATGGCTCACCATTCAAGGGGCGCTAATTCTACTTTTTTTTCAGCAAAAATCAAAGGTTATATTTTGAACAAAAGTGTTTTTTTTTAATCTTTATCTATTGACTTTCTATAAGCCCAAGGAAATTGATTTAATTTTGTGATTTATAGGTGTTAACTCATAGAATTTAAAGCTTGTACAATAAATTTACCTAGAGATTTTATCCTGACATTTGAATCCAGGGCGAGTTCTTTTTGTGTAGAAGGCGCTTTTTGTAGGCATTGATTTAAGAGTTCATTGCCTGCCGACGCATTATTTTTATCAGCATACTGAATTAGCTGATGACAATTGTAAAATTGATGTGTGTTTTTTGTGGATAGACTAGTACAAGCAGTTACAAAAAATAATAAGGATAGAGTAAATAATCAGTGTCTAAAATTCATAAATAGCCTTATTTTTATTAGATGAGTTAGCCACTATTACTAATAATCGACTAACTCAATAATGCTCTAATAATAAGCCGTTTTATTTTTTAATGCCACTCACTCTGACCCATTCGCCATCGATTTCAACAGGGGCAAGATCACATAAAGTCTGGTATACGTCACAAACCGATTGTGCTTGGTCTTCTAAAATACCCGATAAGGCGAACTCAGCACCTGACTTCCCTAATCCCAGAATAACTTGATGTAGTTCACGAAGCGGTGCAGCAAGTATGTTAGCGACAACGACATCCGCTTTAAATTCAGGCTGATTTTCTGGTAAATACACTTCTAATTGATCCTTTACGCCGTTACGTTGTGCATTATCAAGGCTTGCATCTAATGCTTGTTGGTCTATATCAATACCAATGACACGTTTAGCTCCTAATTTGATAGCTGCTATACCTAAGATCCCAGAGCCACAACCAAAATCGACCACTGTTTTGTCTGTCAAATCTAGTGACTCTAACCATTTTAAGCATAATGATGTCGTTGCATGTGTACCTGTGCCAAAGGCTAAACCGGGATCTAACATGACATTAACAGCACTTGGGTCGGGTACATCTCTCCAACTTGGACAGATCCATAAACGTTCACCAAATTTAATCGGGTGAAAGTTTTCCATCCATTCGCGTTCCCAGTCTTTATCTTCAAGTTGCTCAATTTTGTAATTGAAGTTGTCTTTTAGTTCAGGTTTTTCTTGTAAGTGGTCAATAACTAGCTGCATATCATGGCTGGCATCAAAAAGGCCTATAATGGTAGTTTGCGCCCAAAAGATAACTTCACCTGGTTTAGGTTCATATACTGGATTGTTGTCAGAATCCATAAAGGTGACAGAAGCACTTCCTGCTTCAACTAAATAATCACTAATTGCATCGGCTGTGGTTTTTGTTGCTGGTATACGAATTTGGATCCAGGCCATGGTATTATCCTCTTTATATGTGAACCTATGCACTAAAACACTTGAAACTCTCTGTTATTTTTTACTTAAGAGTGTATTTTTTGCAACTGTATTTAAGTGCTCTGAAAAATAATTATTCTCAGATGATAAAATTTAAATATTCATTAAAAAAGGCCGCAAAGCGACCTTTATATTTTTTTACATCAGCCTATGAGAGGCTTTAATAAAGTCGCGCAGCAACTTTATCCTTTAGCGTCTAAGAAACTTTTAAGTAAATCAGAACGAGAAGGATGACGCAATTTACGTAATGCTTTAGCTTCAATTTGACGAATACGCTCACGTGTTACATCGAATTGCTTACCTACTTCTTCTAAAGTATGGTCAGTATTCATATCAATACCAAAACGCATTCTTAATACTTTAGCTTCACGTGCTGTAAGGCCTGAAAGTACGTCTAGTGTTGCACCTTTTAAGCTTTCCATTGTTGCAGCATCAATTGGAGATTCAATTGTTGAATCTTCAATGAAGTCACCTAAGTGTGAATCTTCATCATCACCAATTGGTGTTTCCATAGAAATTGGCTCTTTAGCAATCTTTAATACCTTACGAATTTTATCTTCAGGCATTAACATGCGTTCTGCTAATTCTTCTGGATTTGGCTCTCGACCCATTTCTTGTAACATTTGACGTGAAATACGGTTAAGTTTATTAATCGTTTCAATCATATGTACTGGAATACGGATTGTACGTGCCTGATCTGCAATAGAACGTGTAATTGCTTGACGGATCCACCACGTTGCATAAGTTGAAAACTTGTAACCACGACGGTATTCAAATTTATCAACTGCTTTCATTAAGCCGATGTTACCTTCTTGGATTAAATCTAAGAACTGTAAACCACGGTTTGTATATTTTTTAGCAATTGATATAACAAGACGTAGATTTGCTTCAACCATTTCTTTTTTAGCACGGCGAGCTTTCGCTTCACCAATACTCATTCTACGGTTGATGTCTTTTATATTTGAAATTGATAAACCACAGGCTTTCTCAATGATATGTAGCTTTTTAATACAACGACCAATGTCGCCTTCACATTCGGCTAACTTATCAGAATAAGACTCACCAAGTGCAACTTCAAACTTTAACCATGCATTGTTTGTTTCATTGTTTACAAAATGCTTAACAAAGGTCTTTTTAGGCATTTTTGCATATTGAACTGCATGTTTCATAACAAGGCGTTCTTGAACACGGACTTTGTCCATTGTTTCACGCATGTTATTAACTAAACGATCAAACTCTTTAGGAATTAATTTGAAAGTTTGGAATAATTCAGCAATTTCAGCAAAAGCAGCTTTGGTATCAGCATGGTCGCGACCATTTGCTTCTATTATATCGCGTGCTTTTGTATTTAAATCTCTTAGATTCTCAAAATTTTCACGAGCAAGTTCAGGACAAGGGCCTGTATCAACTTCTTCTTCGTCTTCGTCATCATCACCGTCTTCATCTTTAAGTTCTTCAGTACTTAAAGCTGAACCAACGTGTGTTGCTTGGACTGCTATTTCGTCTGCATTAGGATCAATAAAGCCATTAATGATATCGCTTAAGCGAATTTCTTCGGCTTCAAATTTATCCCAACGATCTAATAGATATGTAATTGTTTCCGGGTATTCTGCAACTGAAATTTGAACTTGGTTGATGCCATCTTCAATACGTTTAGCGATTACAATTTCGCCTTCACGTGTTAATAGCTCAACAGTACCCATTTCGCGCATATACATGCGGACAGGATCTGTTGTACGACCAATTTCTTTGTCTACCGTAGCAAGTGCGGCAGCAGCTGCTTCAGCAGCATCTTCATCAGTTGTAGTTTCTTGCATCATTAATTCATCGGCATCAGGTGCGCTTTCGCTAACCTTAATACCCATGTCATTAATCATGCTGATGATATCTTCAACTTGATCTGAGTCGATGATGTCTTGTGGAAGGTGATCATTCACTTGTGCGAATGTCAAATAACCTTGTTCTTTACCTTTTTGTATGAGGAGTTTTAGCTGAGACTGAGGACTTTGCTCCATAGAGATTTTCTCTTCCACTTAGATAAGTTGATGCGTCGCGCGCAAGTTGAAATTAATTAAAATCATCAAGCGCAGATGAATAGAACAGTATAACACAGCATTCTAATATCGGCTAGGCCTTAATTAGTCCGCAGGTTGTTCTTTTTTTGAGTTTGCCATTGCTAGCACTAATAATTGATATTCTTGTCTTTCATCATTTGTTAGCCCATGGGTTTTATCTTTTATTAATAGGGTCTCTGCACGATGATTTAAACACTGATCTTCAATAAATTTAAATGTATTTTGAAAATAGGCTATTAATTTATCTTCATCTATCTGATGCTGCCATGCTGCGAGCTTAGTTAATGCGCTATATTCTGGAGTATCCCTATATAATTCTAAAATTTGACCTGTGGTGATCCCGTTATTTTTCAGGCTTAAAGCTTGTAAATGTTTAAACAATGCAAGCCCGGGTAGACCAAGCTCAATAAGCTCAGGTAAATGCGGGATTTCGCGTGATAATTCTGGATGTTGTACTATTAATCCAATAGCGATGCGCATAGGAGTCATTTTGAATTTTTTTTGTAATGTTTTTTGTTGCCTTGGATTATTTAATTTATGGCTTAATTGTTCTTTTGTTCTGCCAATTAGACGTGCTAATTGTTCTAATAGATTTTCTTGATAAAATTCACTTTTTACTTTTTCTATTAAAGGTAAGGCTAAGCTGAGAATTTTAGATTTACCTGCATCTGTTGTTAAGTCACATTCAATTGCTAATTTTTCAAATAATACTTTTGTAAAATCCCTTGCGTGACTTAATCGTTGCTCAAAATCGTCTTTGCCTTCTTTTTGTACTAATGTGTCAGGATCTTCTCCATCTGGTAAAAAGGCAAACTTTAATTCTTTACCGTCGGCTAGGTAGGGCAGTGCATTTTCTAGCGCACGCCAAGCGGCATCACGACCTGCTCGATCACCATCATAACAACATATAACGCGATCTGTTGTTCTAAACAAGGTGTGCATATGCTCAGCTGTTGTTGCCGTGCCTAGTGAAGCAACAGCATATTCAATACCTTGTTCTGAAAGTGCAACAACATCCATATAACCTTCAACGATTAAAACTTGTTCTAATTTTTTAAAAGCTTGTTTTGCTTCGTATAAACCATAAAGTTCAAAGCCTTTATGGAATATGCGTGTTTCAGGAGAGTTGAGATATTTAGGCCCGTTATTTTTATCATCACCATCACTTGGCATAATTCGTCCACCAAATCCGATCACTCGACCTCTTTTATCTTTGATGGGAAACATTAACCTATCTCTGAAAAAATCAAAGGATCTTCCTGGTGTTTTTTCAGTTGCTAATTTCAAGTCAATAAGTTGTTGTTTTTGACTAGGATTACGAGCGAATAACGAGCATAAACCATCCCATTCACTTGGTGCATAGCCAATCAAATATTTTTTGACCGTTTCTCCGCTGAGCCCGCGACCTTTAATATATTCTATTACTTGACTTGAATTTTTATGATGTTTTAACTGATGTCCATAAAAGCGCGCGGCTTGTAGCATAAGTTCATAATCAGAGCGTTTTTGCTCTGAGCTTATTTTTGGACCTTTGGAGTAATTATCTTGTTCTCTAGGGACTTCCAAATGCAATAATGAAGCAAGCTCTTCTATTGCGTCAACAAATTCTAGTTTTTCATATTCCATTATAAAGGAAATGGCATTACCGTTAGCGCCACAGCCAAAGCAGTGATAAAACTGTTTATCTTGAGAAACGGTAAATGAAGGGGATTTTTCATTATGGAATGGACAACAGGCTTGGTAATCTTTTCCTGATTTTTTAAGGCCAACGGAAGAATCAATTAAATCGACAATGTCTGTACGAGCTAATAAATCATCAATAAAATTACGTGGGATTTTTCCAGCCATAAATGTCTAAGCCATCAACTTTTAAGTAAGTAAATAAAGTGGGGTCGGTACTGTGAAGAATAACCAAAAATTGCAATTTGATCTAGATTATATACCTAAATCATTTCAGGTTGTTGCAACTGAATTGGTTTAAGTCTAAAAATGAAAAAACCGAGCATTAAGCTCGGTTTTTAGTAGCAATTATGTATATGCTATTCTATGCGGTTAATTTCTGCTTTATTAAACCTGAAATCTTACCCATATCGGCACGACCTTCGGCTTGGCTTTTAATTAACCCCATAACTTTACCCATATCTTGCATGCCTGCTGCATTACAATCAGTAATAGCAGAATCAATAAGTGAAAGAATTTCTTCTTCAGTTAAAGGTTTCGGTAAGAAACTTTCAAGTACACTTATTTCACTTGCTTCAATATCAGCTAAGTCTTGACGACCTGCATCATGATACTGATCGTGGGCATCGCGACGTTGTTTAACCATTTTAACGATAATAGATGTTATTTCAGCATCAGTTAAAGTTATACGGTCATCAATTTCGCGTTGCTTAATTGCAGCTAGAGCCATACGTATAGTACCAAGACGTATTTTGTCTTTGGCGCGCATAGCATCTTTCATTGCATCTTTTAGCGTTATTAATAAACTCATCTACAAGACTCTGGGAAAAGTTTTAGTATAATCTAACGCGACGTGCATTTTCGCGAGATAATTTTTTCATAAGACGTTTAACAGCTGCAGCTTTTTTACGCTTACGTTCTGCAGTTGGCTTTTCATAGTGCTCACGACGACGAACTTCTGAAAGGATACCTGCTTTTTCACATGAACGTTTAAAACGACGTAATGCAACGTCAAACGGTTCGTTTTCTCTTACTTTGATTACTGGCATTAAAAATCACCTAATAGCTAATGAGATCAACTCATACCGATCAATAATTGACCGTTTGGTTTAAAAATGGTGCGGTATTGTAATCCGAATCACCTTTTGATGTAAAGGTTAATTATAGTAAATATATTAATAGCTGGCAAAATTGAATCAAGTCAGTAAAATTGCGCTCTGATTTATGGTTTTTTATAATATTTTGCTCTTTGGTGAGCGCTGGGAGTAACTAATAATGCGAATTTTAGGTATTGAATCGTCATGTGATGAAACAGGTATCGCTATCTATGATGATGAAAAAGGATTATTAGCTCACCAGCTATACAGTCAAATTAAAGTACATGCTGATTATGGCGGCGTTGTGCCAGAATTAGCATCAAGAGATCATATTCGTAAAGCCCTACCTTTGATTGAAGCGGCATTTAAAGAAGCAAATTGTACCGCTGAAGATTTGGACGGTATTGCTTTTACTGCTGGGCCAGGGCTTGTTGGTGCAATTTTAGTGGGTTCTTCTATCGGTCGTTCATTGGCTTTTGGTTGGGATATTCCTGCTGTTGCAGTGCACCATATGGAAGGGCACCTATTGGCGCCGATGTTAGAGGAGAAAAAACCAGATTTTCCTTTTGTTGCATTATTAGTATCCGGTGGGCACACTTTATTAGTTGAAGTTAAAGGTATTGGTCAATATCAAATATTAGGTGAATCGGTTGATGATGCTGCAGGTGAAGCTTTTGATAAAACAGCTAAATTGTTAGGTTTAGATTATCCTGGAGGTCCGTTACTGGCTAAGTTAGCGGAGCAAGGAGAAGACAAAAAGTTTGTATTTCCTCGTCCAATGACTTCTAAACCAGGGCTTGATTTCAGTTTCAGTGGTTTAAAAACGGCGACAGCGATCACCATTCGTGAACAAGGTGGTGTGGATGGCTGTAGTGAGCAAACTAAAGCTGATATTGCCCATGCTTTTCAAACTGCGGTTGTTGATACCCTTGCAATTAAGTGTAAGCGTGCATTAAAACAAACAGGTATTAAACGACTCGTGATCGCCGGTGGTGTCAGCGCAAATAAAGATTTAAGAGAAAAGTTTGAGCTAATAATGCAAGGGATGCAGGGGGAAGTTTTTTATCCTAGAACAGAATTTTGTACTGATAACGGTGCAATGATAGCTTATGCCGGTATGCAAAGATTAAAAGCAAAACAATATGCGCCTATGGATATGAAAGCATATCCAAGATGGCCAATAGATTCATTACCACCAATTTAATTTAGTCAAAAAAAGAATGCTAGCGAGTTATAAAACTAAATCTAGTTTTCACTCGCTGATTTAAGGTAAGTATTTATACTATAAACTATACTTTTTTAACTTTATTCTTATCTTTTACTTTAGGTTCTTCGCCTTTAAGTAAACGTATAATATTCTCATGATGTCGAAAAATAATTAATACACTTAGCATTAGTACTGGTATGGTATATAAAGGTTTAATAAACCAAGTATAAATAGGTGCTATTGCTACAGTTAATAATGCAGCTAGTGAAGAGTATCCCGTAAGCCAAATAATTAATATCCAAGTTAAAACCAGTAACCCTGCCAATGACAGCCCTATAGGCAACATCGTACCAAAGGCTGTTGCGACTGCTTTACCACCTTTAAAACCAAAAAATACCGGGTACATATGACCTAAACAGGCTGCAATACCTATAAATCCTAAGTAAATAGGTTCTACTTTTAAAAAATAAGCGCCCCAGACTGGAATTGTACCTTTGAGTATGTCAAAAGCGAGAACAAGAAGCGCAGGAAGTTTACCTCCTAAACGGTAAATATTTGTCGCTCCTGGATTTTTAGAACCAAAATGCCTCGGGTCGGGTAATTGAAATAACTTGCTGATCAGGATTGCAGATGAGATTGATCCCAAAAGGTATGCAAATATAAATATCAATCCGGCTATCACTGTAATCCTTATATTTAAATTAGTAAAATTGGGCTATCATCTGCCGCTTATTAATTTGTTTGGCGCAAGGGTACGTAAATTTTTCTATAAAAGGTATCCGACCAGCTAAGTTTAGCGCAGTTATAAGAGAATAACCTAAAGTTTATTCACTACATTAGTTCTAAGAGTATGCCATATATGGATAAAGTATTTATAAGCCAATTACATGTTGATACCATTATTGGTGTTTACGATTTTGAAAAAGAAACAAAACAAAGTTTATTTTTTGATATTGAAATGAAGACAGATATTCGCGCTGCAGCCAGTTCAGATGATATCAATGATACTGTTGATTATGCGGTTGTAAGTGAACGCATTATTAAACATGTCACAGCAAAGCCGGTTGAATTACTAGAAACGCTAGTCGAACAAATCGCTGAATTCATTTTATCTGACTTTAACGTTTCTGAAGTCAAAGTCAGAGTAAGCAAACCTGCTGCAGTGAAAGAAGCAAACACTGTTGGTGTTGAAATCATTCGTTCTTTAAATAACGTGAATAATTAAGGTAAGTGAAGTCAATGGCAAACATATTTATCAGTATTGGTTCTAATGTTAATAAAGAATCAAATATTGTAAATTCAATTAAAACATTGAAAGTGTATTTTTCAGATTTAACTTACTCTGCTGTATTTGAAAGTGAGTCTGTCGGTTTTGATGGTCATAACTTTTATAATTTAGTTGCTCGTGCTAATACAGATATGTCATTAGAAGATGTATGTGTATTGCTAAAGAAAATAGAGCGAGATAATGGACGTTTGCCGTCAGATAAAAAATTCAGTCCAAGAACGTTGGATCTGGATTTGTTATTTTTTGATGATGTTATTTGTGACAATCCAGCACAATTACCAAGAGATGAAATTACTAAAAATGCTTTTGTTTTATGGCCATTAGTTGAAATAGCACCTGAATTTGTACATCCAATTAATAAAATGCCAATAAGTGATATTTGGCAAAAGTATGATAAAACGCAACAAAAACTATGGAAAGTGGAGTTATCTTTTAAATGAGTATTATTGAAATAATTGTATTGGCCTTAATTCAAGGTTTCACTGAATTTTTACCTATATCAAGTTCTGCACACTTATTATTACCCTCGCAAATCTTCGGTTGGCAAGATCAAGGCATTGCATTTGATATTGCGGTTCACGTAGGTACTTTAATTGCTGTCATAATGTACTTTCGCAAAGAAGTGGTTGATATTTTATCTGCTTGGTTTAAATCGTTAGGTAGCATTGAATCAATGAAAAGCAATGCAACAGATGATAGTAAACTTGGTTGGTGGATAATATTAGGTACAATACCTGCTGCATTAATAGGTTATTTAGCAAAAGACTTTGTAGAGCTATATTTACGAAGTGCCTGGGTGATCGCAATAACTACAATTGTATTTGGCCTATTGCTTTGGTACGCGGACGTAAAAGGAAAGCAAACAAAAACAATTTATCAACTCAATTGGAAATCAGCTTTAATATTAGGTTTTTCTCAAGCAATAGCGGCTGTTTTTCCTGGTACTTCTCGTTCTGGTATTACTATTACAGCAGGTTTAATGTTGGGGTTAAATAAAGAAAGTGCGGCACGCTTTTCATTTTTATTAGCTATTCCAATTATTTCAATGATGGGGCTATATTATTCTCTTGAATTGGCTTTGAGTGATGAAGTTGTTGATTGGGCTACCTTAGGATTAGGCGCTCTATTATCATTTCTTTCAGCATATGCCTGTATTTATCTATTTTTAAAGATAATAGAACGTATGGGAATGATGCCATTTGTAATTTATCGCTTATTATTAGGTCTAGGATTATTTATATTTTTACTTTATTAATATACCCAAGCCACATCAATATGTGAGTTTCAGGACTGCTGAGCAATTCATGATCTAGGCGCATATTGAAGTGGTATAACTAAAGGACAAGCCATGAGACACTTATTGTTATTAGCAACACTATTGTTATCAATTATGACAGGGTTAGGATGTAGTAATCATTTTAATGACTTAAAAGAGAAAAGAGTTGTAGCAGTAAGTGATCCTCAAATACAGATCACTAGAAAAACAAAGCTGACTTGGTATGCCGACTTTAAAATATATACAGGTACACAAAGTCCAACAGAGCAGCAAAAATCAGAAAAATCTGAATTTACACAATTAATAAAACAAAAAATAGAACAAGAAATCATAAATAAAGGTTTTAATTTTAGTCCTGAAGCGGGTCAAGAGGAAACACAATATCAAGTGGTTGCTTTAGCCGTTGCAGACGATAATTTTACAAGCTCTGAGTATTTAGATTTGTTTCAACTTTTTCCTGAGTTAAGCAGTGATAGTGATTTAAAAGAAGGAACCTTGATTGTTGCTATTGTTGATCCAGTACAAAGAAAATCGGCATGGAAAGGCTCTATTCAACTATATTTAGAGCCTAGCCTAGATAAAAATACTCGTAAAAAACGTATTTCAACTTCAATTGTAAAACTATTAAAAAGCTTAAAACCTAATGACTAATTTACGAGTTAAGGTTTTTACTCAAAAGGTTAATGATCTAAGAACCTTTCTAATAAAAGTAATTTTTCAGCCATAATTGCTTTACCAATATCAGGGCCTTTAATGCCCTGAGCAACAAACTGTTTAGCTGTTACGCTAACGGCAATTTTATATGATCTATCTAATATTACACATTTTTGTTGTGTAAATTTTTCGTTGCTTTGCATTGATTGTATTAATCGTTCAAAACGATCAAAACGACGCCAGATATCTACTTTATTAAACAGTTCAAGCATTTCTTTGGCATTTAGATTGTCAGCTTTTAATAAATCAACTTGGTAATTGCTTTTTAAAAGTAATAACTCTTTAAATTGATTAGGCAGTTTTAATTCACAAATCAATTGTTTAACTTGTTGTACAGATAAAAAATCAGCTAATTGACTAAAAAGAATATCACTTTCGATTTTGGTATTTGTCAATCTTTGACTTAATAATTCTGATTGTGTGTGTGAAAACAAGCCACAAAGAGATGGGCTAATACACGTTAAAGCTTTAATAGAATCAAGCACTTTTAAAAAAGTGAAAAAGTTACCATCAGATAATGACTTTTCAAACTCCATCCACACACGTTCTGGTGTAAGTGCATTAAGTTCGCCACTTTTAACCATGTTTGTCATCAATATGATGGTTTCATCTGCTATTGTGAAACCGAGATGTTGATAGCGTGCAGCAAAGCGGGCTACACGCAATACTCGTAATGGGTCTTCACTAAATGCAGTTGATACATGACGAAGTATTTTATTATTGAGATCTTCAATTCCCTTGTAGGGATCAATTATTTTTCCATCGTCATCTTGTGCAATTGCGTTTACGGTAAGATCGCGTCTAATTAAATCTTCTTCAAGTGTAATATTAGGATTAAAGTCACATATAAACCCTGTATATCCAGTGCCTTGCTTTTTTTCTGTTCGCGCTAATGCATGCTCATCCTTAGTTTTAGGATGCAAAAATACAGGAAAGTCTTTACCGACTTGTGTAAACCCTTGTTGTTTCATTTGAGCTATAGTGGCGCCGATAACAACATAATCACGTTCTTTTATTGTTCTATTGAGCAGTGCATCACGAACTGCACCACCAACTAAATATATTTTCATTTTTAAATTTAAACTTATCAGTAATGAAATCATTTTATCAGATTCTAAATTGATTGCGTGTATTTATAGCGTATTGGTTAGTTGTGGATAGGATGGGTTTTCCTTTTTTAGTAACTAAAGCGCGTTTAATTTAGGTTTATAGTTTTTTTGTGAGTAGTTTTTTGTCATTATAGACTCGCTATTTTTATTGAGGATTTTATTTGTGTATTTGAGCTTTTTTGGTTTAGTCGAAAAACCGTTTTCTATTGCTCCTAATCCTGAATATTTGTTTCTAAGCGATAGGCATAAAGAAGCTTTAGCACATTTAACATTTGGTTTAGGAGATGCGGGAGGCTTTGTTTTATTAACAGGTGAAGTGGGTACGGGTAAAACAACGGTAACCCGATGCATGTTAGAAGAGTTACCTGATACAACACAAGTTGCTTTTGTATTAAATCCGTCTTTATCTGAGTTAGAGCTACTTGCGAGTATTTGTGACGAGCTTCGCATTAGATACAAAAAATCAGATGCAAGTTTGAAAAATTTAACGGACAAAATAAAAAATAGATTATTGAAAAACCATCAGTCTGGCGGCCATACCATGCTGATTATAGATGAAGCGCAACATTTAGCTCCCGCTGTATTAGAACAGTTAAGACTTCTGACAAATTTAGAGACTAACCACAAGAAATTACTGCAAATCATCTTGGTGGGTCAGCCTGAATTACAGCAATTATTAAAACGTAATGAATTACGTCAATTAGCACAAAGGATCACTGCGAGATATCATCTTTTACCTTTAACAGAAGCGCAGGTATTTGCTTATATTCAACATAGATTGCATAAAGCAGGTACAGACACCCCCATATTTGCAACTAATTCTATTAAGTTGATACATCAGTTAACCGCTGGGATCCCGCGGCTAATTAATTTATTATGTGATAGGGCACTCATGGGGGCTTTTGCAAATCAACAGCAGCAAGTTAATAAACTCATAGTAAAGCAAGCAGCAACAGAAGTATTACCTTTACAACCAGAGCAAACGCCAAATAAAATTATCTCTCCAATAATGTTATCTATGGCTGCATTATTATGTATTACAGCAGGTTTTGCGTTGTCTTTTATTTTTTAATAGATTTACTACGTATCTCTATTAAGGCCACTACGTGGTATATCTTTTTTATAGAACAAACGAATGCCCTTTTCAATATAGAATTAGAGGCTAACAGAGCCTGTTTTTACGGGAATTTGAATTAGAATAGGATTTTATTTCATGTCATATTTATTAGATGCATTAAAACAGTCAGAGCAAGGTGAAGTGAGTCGTAAGGCACAATACGCAGCAGAATCGGCTCAAGATTATTCACAACAAAAAGATTTGAATTTTTATCGTAAATTGGCTTTTTCGCTGCTGGCAGTGTTAGCTTTTGTTGTTATTTTATCAATTGGCTTTATGGCGGGTAGATGGTTTCAAGGAACAAAGCTTCAAAGTGCTTCAGGTGTAAACCAGCAAGCTGTTAATGAAATTAAAAATCAAGATCCAATAACGCAAACTCAAGTGGTGCCAGCACCAGTGAAAATGCAAGCTGCGCCTATGATAGTACAGCAAGCACTGCCAATGCAATATCAACTAGTACCAGTTCAAAATGCAGTACAAACAAATTCAAATCAGCAACCGTTAATGCAAAACACTTATTCGAATAGTCATAGACAAACTCCTGTGCAAAGTGTTCAACAAGAACAGATAGATTACAGTCAATATAAAGTAGTAGGTAAGCCCATCGAGAACCCTTCATTTGAAGATCAAAGTTCGAATCAGCCTGCTGAAGATAATGAAATAGCACAATTGCCTACATCATTAAAAACTGCATTTGCTAATGCTGTAGCAGCAATTGAAGCACAAGAGAATGATAACTATGAAGTAACGACAGCTACAAAAGATTCAGCTATGGCACAACCCATTCAGTTATTACCAGATGTAATACAAAGCTTAATCCCTAAAATAACATATCAAGCACATATTTATGCAACTGATTCAAGCAGACGCTGGATTAAATTAAATGGCGCTGAGTTGTATGAGGGTGATAGTTTTGGACCAATTAAGATCTTAGAAATTGCACCTGAAATTACGCTAATGAGTATCGAAGGCTATCGTTTTAGTTTGCCCGCTATGGATAATTGGCTACCTTAAATGAGCGCGAAATATTCATATGATTTTTATATATAACGTTCTAATTGAAGTTTATAGTCACTTTTGTTAATAGCTGTTTCTATGGCATCTAATATAAACTCTCCAGATAAATCAATATCAGTAGCCTCTATATGATGATTAAAATGTGCATTAAAAAAACAGTGCACGATAGGTGAGGTTGCTGTATCTAATTTAAATTCTTTTACATAGCCAATTTTACCTGTTTTTAGTTTTACTAAACTTCCAGCGATATAAACACCATTACTTTTAATGACGGTTTGTAATAAATCAGGATCAAAAAACTCAGGAGATTGAGTCATTAAATATTGATAAGCGGAGGTAATATTTTTAGGTTTATTACCTTCAAAACCACTGAGTAGGCTGTCAAGTTCATCAATAATTGAAAAAAGCTTTGAAATTTTAGGTAAAGTTGAAACGTCTAAATTATTTGGATAGCCGCTTCCGTTTAATAGTTCCATTTGTTGATAGCATAACTTTAAAGTTAAATGTGGTGCTCCTCCGCTTATTTGTAAAATTTTCATGGTCAGTTTGACATATTGTGAACGCTTTTTATTAAGTTGTTCAGTTAATAAGCTTGAGTGTTTTTGGAGTTTTATGGGCAGTAATAACTTGCCTAGATCGTGTACTAATCCCGCGAGTACAACGGGAATAGACTCTATAAAATTAATTTTTTGAAAAACCATATGCTGTGCAAGCATGACCGCTACTCTGATATTATGATCAGTTAAATTATTTGTATTCGTATTAACGCGAATTAAACAGGCTAAACAGTGTGGGTGGCTGCTAACTGATTTTAAAATTGCCTCAGCCATTTTCTCAAGTGCTAAAATATCAATTGGAATATTCTCTAATACACGTTCTTGAGTATTACAGAGTGTTTCAGTTAACCTTTTTTGTAATTTTTTTGCTTTAACAAGTTCCTGTTCAAAAGAAGCTTTCAGCTTTCTTAGTTCTAATTTTTCTTTTGGTTTTCCTGGTTTGTTTTTATCTTCACGTTGCCTACTTGTATCAATAATAACTTCAATCACGCCTTCTCGTTTTAACTCCGCAATCGCTTTATTATCTCTGACCCAACCCGTTTTGATTATTTTTACTTTGCTAAGCTGCTTGGAAACTTTTTCAACATAGGAACCAATAGTAAGTTTTGTTATCGATATTTTTTTTAAGTTATTCATTTAATTCAAGAAAACCGTTTTAAAAAAGTGCATTAGTTCAATGTTAAAATCTTCTGGTTTCACTGAATTTTCAATTTCATCGGTGCAATTTTTTTTGGATAAATCAATATCTTTAATTTCAGTATGATGATGATGTTTTGCACTATAAAATAATTTAACACAAGGTTTTAAAGGATTTTTAAAGTTACTTTTAGAGACAATCCCCAATTTTTGACTCGCTAATTTAACTAAAGTGCCAACAGGATGAACACCTATACATGCAATAAATTGATTTAATAGCTGTGCGTCAAAACAAGTAGGCGACTCTTTTTTTAAAATTTTGAAGGCCTTAATTGGTGGCATATCATCTTTATAAACGCGTTTTGCGGTTAAAGCATCGTACACATCTACAATTGAAATCATACGTACATATTGGCTTATTTCATCTCCTTTTAAGCCAAAGGGATAACCGTTACCATCAAGACGTTCATGATGGTAACCAGCGATATCTACAGCTATTCCTGATAGGCCTGCTTCTTCAAGCGCTTCTTTACTATAGCGGGCATGATTTTTCATTTTATCAAACTCACTATCGGTAAATTTTCCCGGCTTATTTAATATTTCATCCTCAATTTTTATTTTGCCAATATCATGCAACAAAGCACCTGTTGCTAACTCATGAATTATTTCACGATCTATATGTAAATGTTTGGCAAAAATAGTCATCAATACTGAAACATTAATGGAATGCTCTAAAAGATAAGCATCTTTTTCACGAATACGGGTTATGCAAGCAAGGGCATCTTGGTTACGAAATACAGAATCAATAAAGCCATTGGCAACTTCTTTGAAGGGCTCTATTTCAATTTTACGGCCAGCTTTAATATTATCAAATGCTTTATTTTGCAGATCTTTGGCTTCATTATAGAGTTTTTTAGCTTTGCCTATTTCTTTTTCTAGGCTAACACTTGCATGTGTCGGGTCATAAGGGGCATCAGGTACTTGTTCTTTAACTTCTACTTTTTCATCCTGTTTTTGAACGATAGTTTTACTCGAATCAATTTCTACTTCAAGAATTCCGGCTTTGATAAGACCGTTAATACTTGATTGTGTGCGTACCCAACCTTGATTTTTAACCTTAACTCTGCCGTTTTGTTTAGTTACATTGTTGACAAACATTCCGGGTTGTAATTGATCTATCGATAGTTTCTGTAACATAAAGGTTTGCAGAGCCAAAGCTAAGTAGATAAATTAAAACTAGCAAAATATAAGGGATAATTCCAATTTAATAACCGAAATTAAAGCATGAAAGAGTGTGATTATAGGACTAGGAGGGATTTACTCCCTCGCTAGTTTTATAACTATTAACTTAAAGCTGAGATTTAATCTTCTTCAGCTAAAGTCATTAGCGATGTATTACCGCCAGAAGCAGTTGTATCAATACTCACTGTTTTTTCAGTTACTAAACGATTAATCAAAGTATCGTAATATTCAGAACTGATCACAGGTAGTATTGCACCTTTACGTGCAGCAAGTTGCTCGCTAACAAAACCTTTGCGTTCACAGCCACTACCTATAACAGAACCTGCAAGTTTAGGGTGGGCTAGCAGTGATTGTAAGTGACTTAATTTAGTAACTTGCAATACACCTTCAGCTACGCCAGTAGAAATTAACTTATCTCTAAATGCTAATGCTTCATCATAGAATAAGTCAGAAACAACAGTAATCACGGTATTACCTGTTGCTAATGCCGTCACGATAGATAATACCCAGAAATTAAACGAAGTATCTTTATCTGCATAACATGCAACACAACCTCTAGGCTCTAGGTAAAGTATATTTGATTCACCTGTTGGACCTGGTAAAACGGTGGCTTTATTTAGGCGTTTTTCTATGTTGTTCAACTGAATACGTGCATCAGCTAAAGTAAGCGCTAAATCATCCGCTAAATTATTTACTATCTCTACAGTTGCTACCTTTGCAAGTAACTGACGTAATGCAGAAATACGATCATTTAAAGGTGCCATGCGCCATGTATTCTCTACTTCCATTGCATTTTTTAGTAGCTTATTCACTTGCTCCTGCGCTGCTGGCAAGTTAGACATTTCAGTATCTGTTGCTTTAAAGCTCGTTGATTGAATGCTTTTTGGCGATGCTTTTTCAGTTACCAAACGTGTTAGGTAGTTTGGACCGCCAGCTTTAGGACCGGTACCTGATAAGCCTCGACCACCAAATGGTTGTACGCCAACAACGGCACCAATCATATTTCGGTTAATGTAAACATTACCGGCACGAGACATTTTAGCTAAGTAATGTGCTCGCTCTTCAATGCGAGTATGAATACCCATA
>Ga0209396_1002759_pt1 | contig 18231 bp, 13 predicted proteins | sample GOMGulsemesocosm_6_FD_184638 | JGI IMG/M metagenome (GOLD analysis project Ga0209396, IMG submission 184638) | Methane-oxidizing microbial communities from mesocosms in the Gulf of Mexico - GOM8C Gulf of Mexico (SPAdes) (version 2) | ecosystem: Environmental > Aquatic > Marine > Cold seeps...
ATAGAAGGTATAACACCTGAGTACGGTAGATTTGGTGTCAATATCTGTCCTTCTTTATTGAGGGGAAGGGGATTTAAAAAAATTTATAAGGCTATAAAACGTTGTGATAAGGACGTAATAATAGTTGAAATAACCGAGTGTTCTGAATTTTATTATGATCCCCATATGTTAGAAAATATAAGTAAGATAAAAAACTTGGGGGTTCATGTGATACTTGACAATTTTGGTTCTGGGAATAATAACATCGACTTGTTGGACAAGATATCTCCTGATGCGATCAAAATCGACCGATTCTTTGTCAGTGATTTGGAACATGATTTAAAGCAGCAAAAGTTCGTTAAAGATATTTTATCACTAATGGAAGGTCGAACTAAGATCGTCGTATTTGAAGGTGTTGAAAGAGAATCTCAAAGTCAGATTCTGAAGGGGTTGGGTGGCTATCATCAGCAAGGGGATTTTTTGAGTCGACCTTGATGTAATCGATATTGCCTTTCACGCGTAATTACGAGTGAAGGGCAATATTATGCGTGACGACTCGAGTATTTCCCTCGATAGATTTAACTAACTAAGTCGAGTAATTGAGTTGTACTGTCCACGTTACAGTAACCAAAATTCAATGCCGCCATAAATGCACTATGAACATGGATTGCAGGGACGGTGACACCATTAAATTCAAGATCCAGCGTTGCACAAGCATCATGAGCGACATGACATTCATATCCAAGGTCAACAGCTGCACGGGTCACAGCATCGATACACATATGACTCATTGCACCCACAATAATCAGCTTCTCAACGTTAAGGTCTTTCAAGATATTATTTAATTCAGTGTCACGAAAACTGTTTATTTGATGCTTCAAAATTACGGGTTCACCTTCTATTGGCGCGACACTCGTATGAATTTTTGCACCTTCAGATTCTGGTAGAAAAAAGGGTGCATCATTTGAAGGAAATTCATGACGGACATGAATGACAGGCAAGCTTTGTTTACGGAATGCTGCTAATAAAGTCGCGGCATTAGATGCTGCAGTTTCAGTACCTGATAGTGCCCATTTAGCATCTGCATATGTTGAGTAATAGTCATTTTGAAAATCAATTAATAATAATGCTGTGTTAGACATAATAAGCTCTCTTGTGTTGTTTCGACGTTTTGTTAAGGCTATTATGCAAAATATAAATCAACGACACCTATGGCGTTATTGCCACAAAGTAGGGCAAAAATGACAAGTAGTATCCGTATTGTAATTATCGACTACCCTAATGCATTGCAAAGTGCAGTTCATGGTCTTAAAGAACTATTTTTAATCGCGAATAAAATAATCATAGATAGTCAGTTTGATATGCAATTTACTGTGGGTGTTGCTCAGTCTGATAGCGAGTTAGGTCGTAATCGTCAAAGTGATATTGTGATCCTGCCTCCTAATTTGGATGGTCATTATTACCGAGCGCCTAAACCAGAAGTATTGCAATTTCTGCATGATGCCCACAATAAGGGGGCGATATTATGCAGTGCTTGTGCTGGGGCATTTATACTGGCCAAAACGGGATTGCTAGATAACAGACCTGCGACGACGCACTGGCAGTTAGCCGAAGAGTTTAATTTTCTGTACCCTAAAATATCTCTTAACGTCGAGAGCTTGCTTATTAATGATGGGGACATCATTACGGCGGGCGGTCTTATGTCATGGATTGATTTAGGATTAGAGATAGTGGCACAATTTACTCGGCCACACATAATGCGAACACTTGGGAAATATCTTATTGTAGATACAGGGAAAAGAGAGCAGCGTTATTATGGTAGCTTTACGCCAAAATTTAATCATGGAAATCAACGGATTCTACAAGTACAACACTATATTCAAGCAAACTATAATCAATCATTAAATATTTCTTTGTTAGCGGGTTTAGCCTGTATGACTGAGCGAACATTTCTACGCCAATTTACTAATGCTACAAGCTTAAAGCCGATTAAATATATTCAAAAAGTGAGAGTTCAAAAAGCATGTGAGCTACTAGAGTCTACAACTCAAAGCTTTGAGCAGATTGCTCTGAATATAGGATACGATGATGTAAATAGTTTCCGTAAAGTGTTTATGACCATTATTGGGTTAAGTCCGTCGGCATTTAAAGCGAGATTTGTTTGACTCTATTCTGTGGATAAACGAATAAAGATCAGCGACGACTTTGTTGATGCTTGTAGCATGTTGGGCGAAATATGATATATAGAGAGATGGTGTAAGAGAGTCCTAGTGTCACTAGGGTCCCTAACTGTAATGTAAGGAAAAGCCATGACATAGGAGCATTCAGAGATAAGATAATGTAGACACAGTAGGTCGCGATCAATATATTTATTGCAGCGTAGATTTTGATATGTTTTTTTGTCCAAGATGAATTCGAAATCAACATACCTGCACTAACACAAGCTGTTAGCATCTCGTTAGTGAAGCCTTGTTCAACTTGAGAGACTAGCACCAAGGCACTAGAGAGAAACAAGAATAAGATATGGTGTATGTAGATAAGCAGATTACGCCGTAGGATCTTAAAGTCCATAAGCATGAAAATATTGCTTGATAATATCAGTCCATAGAGTACTTCGATGCTAGGAATTATCTGGCTGATAATCAGAACGAACGCTATCCAGAAATGAAGGACCAATGAAATAAATCGAACTCGTTTTAATGTCATAACCACTCGATGTATTAATGGTCGTTTGATTTCGCATTAGCTTAGCATGGTGTGAGCCAATATTATCCCAGTGATCCTTATATGTTTCTTATATATTTCTTATGCATTTCTTATGCATTTATTAATTGTGTATATCTCAAGATGCATCAACACCGAGTGTCTGTACTTCTGTAATTGCGGCTTTTATCTTGAGTTCAATAATCAGAAAAATACTATCGTCATTCAAGTTTGATTCAATGATTAGAATATCACTGCTTAGAAAGTCAACGGCATTTTTTACCCCTGATATTTTTTCCATTACTCCTCGGAAGTCTGTGCCCAGTAATTGACTGGCTGATTGCATTGTTTTTAGTGCGCGAATTTGATTGTTTAATGCATTGATTTGGCTTTCGTAATCGTTAACATCAGATTTCCATTTTAAATATAATCCGAGTGCAGTTGCTAAACCGATTAGACCGAAAGGACCTAAAGCGAGAAGATAATAATACTTCTTCTTTGTGGCCTCTTCTTTATCTTTAGCATAGTCTCGTTGCCCCTGTAATTTAAACATCTGTGTTGTTAAGTCAGACTCGATGGTTGCTAGTCGATTAAAATAGCTAAGTATTTGCAATGACGCTGTTTGTATTTGGTTAGTGGTTTCGTTTACGTCGGACTGTAATGTTATCGTTTCGTGTTTAACATTCTCTATTGCAGTCTGTATACTTGGTAACGATTGATTGTTCGCAAGCATGGCATCTATTTCATTTAGCTCGGGAACGGACTTTTTGACAAAGCTAATAATGGTATGTTGTGTGGTTTGAACTGTCGATAGTATCGATGAAATAAGGGTTATTGATTCTGCCTGTATTTTCTGGGCCGCGGATGGCAAGCCAGAAAGGTGTGAAATTTGTTTTTCGGTAGCCTGCAAGTTTGCAATTGCTTGTGATAAATAACCATTCATTTGTGAACCTCCTGCATTTTATGGTTAGCATAAAACACGTGATCGATCGGAATTTGAATTATTTTATGAAGTATGGGGGAATGTACTTTTATTATTCGGATGAAGTTAGCATGCACCTACACTTGTAGGAACATGCTCAATTATTTATGCCGCGAGCGCTTCTGCAGCCTCAACGATTGCTTCACCTACTGTTTGCCCTGGTTTGGCTACGATAATGGTTACGCCAGCCATCTGTCCTTTTATGGTATCAATATCCTTAAGCACTATTTTTATTATGCCGTTAGTTGCGGTCAACATCATTTCGCGCACGATACCAGTACTTATGATCCCTAATTGTAAATCACTAATCATACTGCCTAGATCACTCGCTAGGGATCCCCAAGCATTTTTCATTTGAGTTGCGGCAGTAACCGCATTGTTAACTTGGTTTACTAGGCTTTGATAACTACTACTAATCCCCGAGGCTAATTTAACCTCTGCTTCAAGCATTGATTCTTCTCTTAATAAGCGGGCTTTTTCGTCATTCAGGTTTTTCAATGTGATCGCAGCAGCTACCTCGCCACCTATACCTCCTGTTACCATACCGATACCACCTACCACTAGCGGAGTGGTGGTTCCTGCCGTGACAAAGTCAGCAACACCGCCAACGACGATCATAAAAACACCGCCTGCAATAGTAAGACCACTCACGGCGATACCTGCAATTGCGCCATCTATTTTTCCTTGGATATTATCTAATTGTTTTTGATCTGACGCTAAGACACCATTATCTCCGTTAACAGCGGTATTAAGATTACCGACAGTTTTTGAAAAAGATTGGGAATCATGACTCAGATCCTTGGTTAATCCTTCCAGTGATGTTTTCACCCCATTTGCATCTTTCTGGTATTCTGTCGCTTTCACTTTGAGTACCGTGAGGAGCTCTACCCATTGCTCTTCTGTTGACCCTTCAGGCAATATTGTTGGAACTGCATTGTGTAGCGTGTAGTAATTATCAATATTGGCTATGTTCTTAATAATATTTGGTTGTATATTGTTTAAATAATTGGCTGCGTGGCCTTGGGCTGTTGCCAGTCCATCATTAATTTGTTTTTCGTAGAGCGCTAAATTTTGATTACCTGAAAAATCGACGCTTGGTTGCTCGTTAACGCTATTCGCATAGGTTTGGATGATAAGGGACTGGGCTGATTGCCCTTTGTTCGCTTTGTCTATATGACTTGCTGCGACACTTGGATTGCTTTTTTCGACACTTGGATTGCTTGTTACGACATTGAGATTAGACATATCAAATTCCTCTAGTAGCCTCGTATAGTGAATGGCTAGAGTTTCCTGAGGCCATTGGAAACTTAACCGTTGATTATCGTTGTGCGATATAAAAACTCTATTTTTCGTGGTGTTAATAACACTACACCCACTAACTATTTGAATGATATATTTATTTTTAATTTACATTAAAATTGGTTTATTAAACTGGATTTCACCGAGTTCCAAGTATTTGTGATCACTTATTCTCGCGCTTAGTGGTGTATAACTCCTCCAACCTCTTGGTTGATATCATTGATTTTACGGTGCAAGCTAAAATAGTTTACCCAGAAATTGGGGCGAGTAGATATTTGGTTATCAGATGAAATATTTGATAAATAGAGAATGTTCGGTCTGGCAGGTAAATCCTTATAATAAAAAAGTCCTGCAATGAATGCAGGACTTTTTTATCCACTACGAGAATTAGAAATTTAGTATTGTGTCTAATAATTTTAAGAGCTCATTAATTAATTCAAGCATGCTTTTTCCGTTTAAGGCATTACGGCTTATGGGCGGGGATTCTAGCATGTGTCGTTATTCTGCCGCTATTTTTAATTAATTTGGGTTAGGGTGCACGGTTCGTTAAGATAAATTACTATTTTTCTTGTAGTTAATTTAAAAACTAATAGTATCAACGAAGTATGGTTTATCTGTCGCGAAGGTAGCCCCCTTTTTTAAATACATAGGAAGTAAATAATGACTAAATTAGCAGTGATTTTATCTGGATCGGGTGTTTATGATGGCTCAGAAATAAATGAAGCCGTTTTAACTTTATTGTCTATTGAAGAGTCTGGCTCGACTTACCAGTGCTTTGCACCAGATATGGAACAAATGCATGTCGTTAATCACTTAACTGGCGAAGTGATGGTTAATGAAAGTCGTAATGTATTAGTTGAGTCGGCAAGAATTACAAGGGGGGATGTAAAACCTATTACAGAATTAAATGCGATTGATTTTGACGGGTTAATCGTTGTAGGTGGTTTTGGTGCAGCTAAAAATTTAAGTGATTTTGCAATTAAAGGCGCAGAATTTTCAGCAATTAATGAGTTCATTAAAGTTGCCACTGACTTTAAAAACGCACAAAAAGTTGTTGGCTATATGTGTATAGCACCAATGCTACTGACTGCAGTATATGATGATATTACCCTAACGATAGGTAATGATGCTGATACCGCAAAAACACTTGAAGGACTTGGTGCTAAACACGAAGTGAAAGATGTGACCAGTGTTTCTATTGATATTGAGAATCGAGTTGTAACAACGCCAGCTTATATGCTTGCGAATAGTCTTTTAGAGGCAAGAGTAGGGATTAAAAATTTAGTTGATTCTGTTGTGTCGTTAAGTCAGTAATTAAAGTTTCCATTGTGTGATATAGATGGAAATAATTAACGCCGTAATCCTAAACTACGGCGTTAATCTATACCACTACACAATATTCAGTAATTAGGGTATCGTTCCCACTCTCATCGTAAGTAACCTTTGTTTGCTATATTGAACTTGAACCCCCTAAGAGGTTAGAAAGCATATAACAGAGTCATATTCGTTTCAGTATCTGTGCTTTCTTTATCGTCGAGAGGGGAATCGTTATAACGCACAATAACGGCAAATTTCATTGCTAATGCGCCAATAATATTTGCTGTAATTGATGTTTCAGAGCGCCCTTCGAAATCTTCGCCATGCTCGACAACAAACATCTGCTTAAACTTAGAGCTTTTAGATATCTTAGTTTCAAAGTTCATTACTCCATGCGCAATCCAGCTGTCTTCAGTATCATAGCCAGCTTCAGCTGCACTCTCACTGTCTAAACGTTTATATTTATAACCAGGACCGACTTCAATATTAAGCTGAGTCTTGCCATTATCAATAAACTTATGGCCGTAACCGGAAGAAGCTGTTGAGGTAGATCTAAAACCGGTGAAGGGGTCTATTTCATGGTTTGCGGTCACAAATATATAGCTTAAATTGGATAATTTATAGTTGCCCTGGATCCGGCCAAAATAACGTTTTCCTGTGACTTCTCCTGTATCCTCCTTGTATAAAGCTTCAATTAAATACTGATTTTCCCAGTTATCGAGTTCGTGCTTCATATCTAAACGGCCTTTTATTGAGGTCGTTTCTGTATTACCTGTGGTTAACGTCGCTCCTAGCTCTGCATCTCCACCAAAGACCTTGTTTTCCCCGACGAGACCTGTATTGGCTTGAGCTGAAAAAGGTGCCGCCATTAAAATAGCAGATGCTATCAAAATCTTTTTCATTGTGGTTTTACTCCGAAAGATAAAATCCCTTAAACCTTAGTTTGGTAAGTTTTTAATTATTTGTTTTTAATTATTTGTTTTTAATTTTGTTATCAGCGCTCGTAATCGTAATCGGTGAGATTAGATGGTGTATTTAGACGATAATCAACACAACCAAATATCTTTTCTGCAGTGGATGTACGGCCAATGATCACGGTAGTAATTAGTATTAATACCGATGGTAACAACCAACTTGCATTGGCATTATAAAGCGGCAGATACCGAACAAATAATGCATTAAATTCGAGAGGCATTTTACCCAAAATATTGATCGCATCTAGGGTGCCAAACAGGGTTGCAGTGATTAACATACCGCTGTGGGTAAGGCGTGATACTGTGAATATCGACGCAGTAAAAGAGGCCAATGTTAGTGCGATAGCAATCGGACATAATACTAAAATAGCAGGTAGACTAACTTTTAGGATTTCGTCTAGACCAAAGTTCGCAATAACACCAGTAAGCACGACAATGATTGCTGCTGTGAAACCAAAATGGGCTTTAAAGGTATCTTGGTAATATTCAGCACAGGCATTGGTTAAGCCTACCGTCGTCGTTAAACAGGCCATGATAATAATTGCGGCAAGTAAGTACTGACCATATTGACCAAATGCCTCTGCTACATAGCGCGTTAGAATAACGCTACCATTCATGCCGTGTTCTGCGATCGTGGCTGATGTTGCCCCAACATAGCCCATCACGATATAACAAGCACTCATTAAAACAGCATATATACCTGCAATCTTAATTGAGCTAGATGCAATATCTTGCTGGCTAGTGATCCCTTTTGCTTTGATTGCCTGGATTATAACCCAACCAAAACCCACTGCAGCAATTGCATCCATAGTCATATAGCCTTGAATGAGACCGCTAGTGACAGCGCTATGTTGATAATCGCCATACGGGGTAGTAGGCAGACCTAAAGGATGAATAAATGCGCTGAAACCTAATCCACACAGAAGTAAGATTAAGGCTGGTGTTATTATTTTTCCGATATAGGTAACAATATTGCCTGGCTTGAAGGCAAGTAATAAGGTAATAGCAGAAAAGATGATAGAAAATAGGAGAAGATGGTCGCTTTCTAAAAATGGTTTTATGCCCATCTCATAGGCAACTGTGACCGCTCTTGGCATGCCAAAAGCTGGGCCAATTGCGGTGAATAGTAACACCCAAAAAGTTGCCCCTAACCAGTTAGGTAGCGCTTTGGTTAGGTTACGAATATTACCAATACGCCCTAAAACAATGATAGTAAATGTGGGTAACCCAACGGCCGTGAGTAAAAATCCCCCCATTGCAGAAGATAATGATGTGCCAGCATTAAGTCCCATCGCTGGTGGAAAGATCAAGTTACCAGCACCGAGAAAGAGTGCGAAGGTCATAAGACCGATGACGAAAATGTCTTGAGTTTTCAAACGTTATACCTGCAAAATTTTGACGTTCTAGATAACCATCGGCAGTGTTTACACAATGGGCTATACGTCTGTGATTGAGTTTGATTCCGCAGATTTGCTGAAAAGAAGATATGTAATTTGATCGTATCCCCCGTCAGCTAGGCTGACGGAAGTTTACCCGCCAGCCTAGTAAATAATCACTAGGATAATAGCGGTAATAATTCGTTTTAGTTGTTTTATAGCCATAGTCGACGAGTCGGCCCAGCCATGTGTTACTTGGGTCGATGCTAAGTTTTTTTTAATTGTATGTTCAAACAAGTCTGAGTACATAACTTAACAACTTCTAATATGCTATCGAATTAATGTTATAACATATACAGAAAACGTAGAGTTGTATATAAGCTTTCATCATATTTTTGTTAAACGCCGTAATCCAAAGGACGACGGCGTTAATTTATACCATTACACAATATTCAGTAACAGATTATTTACCTTGGCTGAATAACCAGAGGTGCAAAGGTCGCCCTTGCATTACCTCCTGAACCATAGTGGTTTGTGTATGTTTCACCTTCTTGTAAGGTGTAATACGCATCCACAAAATCATCGTCATTAGTAAACCAAGCATCAGGTAACGCTTTGATTATTCCGTTAGTAATCGTGGCTATAATAGCAAAGCCTTGTACTTCAGGATCTGGGATCGATTTTAAAATTGTCTCGGCAGCAGATACAAGCAGTGTCGCAAGCTCTTTGTAATTAGTACCGTCATCATGCTCCATCAATATAATATCAGCTGCAGCCCAACGATAGCGCTCCCAATGAATGACGACTTGATTTGGGTAGTATTCTTTCTCTGCATAATCAAGATAAGGCATTTCAATGATATCAAGCACTGGCTCATCGCGGGTTGGGTTAACGCCATTCACTATCGCGTATACCTCAGCAGCACCTGATATCCAAGGTTCCTGATCGTCCTGTAAGCTTATCTGCTTAATTAAGGTCGTCGATATCGGCTTATCTCCAGATTTAGACGCGCTTCGCAGAGGATAGGCCGACTTGAGTTGTTTTTCTGAATTTGTGTTTTGAGCTAAGATCTCGCGCATTACCGCTAGCCCTTCACGTATCGTTTGTTGTTTATCTAATTCAACCACGAAAACCGGTCTGTCTGGCAGCTGATACACATCTAGCAGCTGAATATCACCATTTAGATCATAGGCTTCAATATTAGCCCAGTCTTTATCATTTCCTTCTGGCTCGAAGGCAAATAATGGTGATACGCCTTGCCGCCAGTCGCTCAGCATACTTGCATCTGCGAGACGAAATTGAACCAAGTTAGGATTATCACTGCCCTTAAAAGCAGATTTATTCAGCGCTTTATTCGATAAACCTTTTGCCGAACGAATTGCTTGCTCACTTTTATGTAATGCTTGAGTTGCAACCCCACTAGATTGCAATACTTGATCCGCATTAACAGTTAAATTATATCGATTGATGTCAGATTGTAGAGTCGGCAAGACTTGAGTGTATTGTCGGCTCAGCTCCAATGCTATTTCACGTTTAGCACTCGTAACACTGATACCTAAGTCTGGTCGCTTCTGAACTATTTGTTTTGTATCGTCAAGTTTCGCTGCAGAAGCAAAGGAGGAATTAATTAAAGTGAAAGGCGCTACTACGATCAGCATCGCTAAAGTCATTTTTTTCATATAATGTCCTTATTAATTGTTACTCATTTAAACTACTTTTGAGTTCATCGCGAATCGTATTGATAACTATTATCACTGTCAAAGGCTTTGTTTCAACTTTGTTGATCTAGATTGTTTTTTCTGTATTTTGGACTTTTTAGTGTGATTAAAGTCTGTATTCACTTATGAGTACCTCTGGTTTGTATCCTTATATTTATACGCACTTTATAAATATAATTCCATAGCAAAAAAATAAACGCCGAATAATAAATAGCGTTCATCTCATAGGCGGAAATATGAATAAAAACATTATTATTTGTTTAGATTATTCATGGAGAAAACCAGACGCTAAGTTGGTATAGATTTACCAAGGGCACAACCTGAACGATTGGATTTAGACGTATCAAAACGCTGTTATTGCAATTCATTGTGTATACAAATACTTACAAACTAATGATGGAATTGCCCTCATTTAATCATTAAAATCGCCTACCTCAAAAATATGGGTGCATCGCTGCCCGTGTTAGAAAATACCAAAAGAGTTAATTATGTTGAAGAGAATTCTCGTTACTTTATGTGCTTTATCCCTTGTTGCTTGTGGCGGCGGTGGAGGTGGTGGAGGTACGACGACTAAATCCAAGAAATCGGAAAATCCAGAAGCAATAAATGTGTCATTCCAAAATTTAAACGGGGATGTGATTGAGCTTGGTGATGAATTGAAGGGAGCATACACATTTTTTTCTGCAAGTATGCCTGTTGAAAAAGACGCATCGGATATATTTTGGGAGATAGGCGGTAACTTCGTGCATAGAGGTGAGCGCTACCGTATTCCAATGGATAACAATTATGTCGGCCTTGAAATACGTTTTTGCGTTAACCCGATCAACCAAGGGGATCGTTTAAAAGGCAATAAGACCTGTTCAACACCATTACTTATCGATAGTAAATATGTACCAATGACGCCTAGAGTCTCAATTCCTAATGCAGCAACCAATAATACAGTTGGAGCGCCGCTTAATGTGTGGGTGTTTGATAGTAGTGATTATTCAACGTCGATTCAGTGGTACCGCAATGACAAACCTATTTTAGGCATAACGCAAAAGGAATACCTATTAACGAGAGATGATGAAGGTCAGGTAATTTCAGTTTGCGTGTTCGATAAAAAAACAAAAATTAAGTTAGCTTGCTCAAGTAAAACTAATGCTATCCAACCTCAGTCTGGTGAGCAACCAGACGTTGATTTGACGCCGCTACCTCGTGATATTGAAGTAGGACAAAACTTATATTTAAATTATGATTTTTCAGACCGTGATGGTGATAAAGAAGATACCAGTAAAGTATCGTTTAGTTGGTATCAAAACGGAACTCGCATTGCCGCTACTCGCTCGTTAACGCTTAAAGAAAGCATGGTCGGAACTAAGATCAAGGGTTGTGTGACAGCGTATGCTCAAACTGGGTGGCCTAAAAACAGCGCTCAAACGTGTACACCTGAGGAAACTGTTTGGGCAGTGAAAGACTCAAAGCCACGTGCAATGGATGTGGCTATAGAGGGGCTGCGTTTTGGTGGTCATACCCTATCTGGTCAATACAAATATTTTGATTTAAATAATGATCCTCAAACCAGTAGTCAGTATGAATGGAGCATTATTAAAAATAGCATTGATACCCTTGTTAGCCGAGATCAGAATTACACTCTGGCAATGAGCGATGAAGGTAAAGATAATCAAATTCGCTTCTGTGTTACTCCTGTAAATGCAAAAGAGCAGGGGGACACTGAGTGTGTTACTCAAGATATAGCCTGGTTTGAAGGGCATGGTGAATTTAAAGAAGGCGGTATTATTACGCCTGAATTAGTTGGTTATCCTGATTTTTCACTCTCTTATTGGAAATCAGCTTCAACAATGGTTCCGATGATTATTGCATTAGATTTTACAGATAATAAAGTGAAACCCTTGGCTGTGGATGACGCGAGTCCTAGTTTTAATAATTTCTATCCAATATCGCTGTGCGTTTCTGTTGATGAGGAAATTGAAAATAAAGATGATATTTGTCGAGAAATGACGGTGAATGATAAACTAAAAGGTGGGATGATTTTTGATTTGAAAGATACTCGTCGTGTAGGCATGAATTACAAGCGTGAAGTTTATGCTAGGGTAGCCGGTAAAGATTATCGCATTCGCCGTCCGTATACATGGACAGAGTTTAAGGAATTGAATTTAGGCAGCGAACCTGGATTCGATTCTGCTGAACCAAGTATTCTCCGAGAAGGACTTGGTACGGTAGAAGGCGTTAAAATGACGCCGATACAAGCTAACGATTTTTGTTTACGTACTTATGGTGCTCCAGGGCTGATTAGCTCCGATATTAATTTTAGTGACGGTACTATACCTGGGGGTAAACATCATTGGCCTCTTTACCTAACGATTCAAGGGTATGTTACAAAAGAGTCTGATGGAATATATGTTGTTGATTCGAATAAGTACATCCCCGCGGACATGAATAGAAAATATGCTTTTACATGCTTGACGTTGTAGATTAGTCTTTATTAAAATCGTTGCCTACTCTATCTTTTCACTCTTGTAGGCAACGTGTTGTGGCTAAGTCAAACGAGCCACAAGTTCACGTATCGTTGGTCGTATGTATTATGCTGTTGCTATCGAGCCATTGCTGGTTTGGGGTATAATTGTGTAACCAATTTGGGAACTCAGTGGCTGGCATAGGTCGGGCAATGCCATAACCCTGCGCCGCATAACATCCCATTTTTAGCAACATCAAACCGTGTTCCGTTGTTTCAACACCTTCTGCAATAACTTCGCGATTAAAGGAATCTGCTAGCGCCAGCACGCCATTAATAATGGCATAATCATCAGGGTCGTCGAGCATGTTTTTGACAAAATTCTGGTCGATTTTGATCGTATTAGCAGGCAAGTTTTTTAGGTGAGTCAGTGAGGAATAACCCGTACCAAAATCATCCAGAGCGATATTAACGCCTAATATATCCTGACAGGTATTGAGAATGTTACGGATTGTATTGAGGTCCCCCAGTGCGCTGCTTTCCAATATTTCTAATTGTAAATATTTGGAGTTTAAATTGGGGTGGCTTGCTAACGCATTTTCAAGTTGAGTCAAGAATGTGGATGAGAGCAAGTGATAGGACGCGATATTGACACTCACCTCAATAAAAATACGTTGTTTTTGCCATGCCACAATTTGTTTTAATGCTTCATTAATAACCCAATCTCCGATCCGGTTCTCTAATTTAGACCCTTCAATGATCGGTAAAAATTCAAGCGGTGGGATCAATCCTTTCTCAGGATGCAACCATCGAATTAACGCTTCAACACCAAATACTTCTCCGGTATTCATATTGATTTTGGGTTGGTAATACAAAACAAGTTCATTATTTGAGAAGGCTTGCTGTATCTCATCAAGTTGCAGGTGTTTTTGAATGGTCAGTTGATCGTGCTCGGGATTAAACAGATGGAATCGATTTTTTCCGGCTAACTTTGCTTGATACATCGAATAGTCAGCGTGACGTAATAAAGTATCCAAATCGGCATCATCACTTGGATATAGCGTGACTCCAATCGAGACACTGATATTAAAAGTGTGTCCAGCGATGATATAAGGGAGGGCAAGAAAATAATTAATCCGTTGCAGTATCTCGTTACAGTGATCAGATGATTCTATATCACCCAGCAGCAAGACAAATTCATCACCTCCCTGGCGTGACGCGGTATCTTCATCTCTGATATTGGTTTTGAGACGTTGGGCGACGGCGATGAGTAATTGATCGCCTATGTCATGGCCATAGCTATCATTGACGGGTTTGAAATTGTCCAAATCGAGAAAACAAACACCGAGCATAGTGTCAGTTTGTTTACTGTGGATGATGCTAGACCTAAAACGGTCAGCAAGCAGTGAGCGGTTAGGTAACTTGGTGAGCATGTCATAATGCGCCATCAATTCCAGCTTTTGTTGCTGTTGCTTAATCTCGGTTATATCAGAAAATAAACCCACGTAGTGTAACGTCTCATCATCATCATTCGTGAGGGAAGAAATAGACAGTCGCGCCGCAAAGAGTTCGCCGTTTTTCTTTTTATTCCAGACTTCACCATACCAGTGGCCTTGCTCAATGAGGTTATGCCACATTTCAATAAAGAAAGCAGGACTTTGCTTGTCAGAAGACAGGATATTCGGGGTTTGACCTAATACTTCGTGGCGGCTGTAACCAGTGGTTCGAGTGAAAGCTGGGTTGATATCAATAATTTTACCCGTCGAATCAGTAATCATCAGCCCTTCATTGGTATCGCTAAATACACGGGAAGAAAGCCTGATCTTTTTATCCGACAGATTTCGTTCAATCGCTATCACACTGAGCTGAACTGCGAATTCGAGCAGTTTGAAATCGTGTTCTGTTGGCGTACTTGGCTTACGTTGGTAAATTGCAAAGGTACCAAGAAGTTGGTTGTTTGACCCGATAATCGGTTCAGACCAACAAGCGGCTAGTTGAGCGTTGGCTGCTAACGCTTTAAAATCAGCCCAATAGGGATGAGTTTGGATATCCTCTACAATCACTCTTTTTTTGGTGAATGCTGCAGTACCACAACTGCCGACGCTATCTCCTATTTCAATGCCATTAACGGCTTCACTGTAATCATCTGGAATGCGGGACGATGAAAATCCAGCATTAAGATGCGTACCTTGTGCATTTGCCAGTAGCACAGAACACAGTGTTCCCGTTTGCTCTTGTTCGATAAAATTAACGATATGTTCCAAAATGATGTTTAATGGTTCGCCTTTTAATAATTTTTCTAACACGGCACTGCGTGCATTATCACGTAGCTCTATGTGTTTTCGCTGCGATATATTGGTATGAACGCCTGTGCATCTGATCGGTTTTTGATGTGTATTCCTCTCTGTAAACTCACCGAAGGTGTGGATCCATAACCAGTTTCCATCTTTGTTTTTTCTTCGGTATTCAAGTTCAAATGGAATGCCGGTTACTAAGGCTTTTTGATATCGATTGGACGCAGATTGAAGATCATCAGGATGAATTTTTTCTCGCCATTGCGCCAAGGTCGATTGAATATTGGCTGGCGTGTACTCTGACAGTTGTTCGTATTGGCCGCCAAATAAAATTTCACCGCTCTGTACGTTTAGCTCAAACCAAACTTGACCTGCTGACGTTAGCGCCAAGTTTAAGCGTTGTAAATTATCGCCCAATTCTTTAGTACGTGCCGCGACAATATTTTTAAGCGACGCTTGGCTATGCTTTATACGCATGATTAATATGGCGAAAAAGGTGGTTAAAATCGTAAATATCACGCCGAACAGAGACATTACGACAATCGACGTGAAGTGAACCCAGCCATTGATGGGGGAGACTTTTAACATCCAAGTTACGTTGGCAATGTTGATACTATTTGCGACAGGATTCGCTAATAGTGGTTCTGGTGAGTGCGATAAAATTTGAATTTTTTCGGTGTCTGGATGTATATGCGATAACTGATATGCGAACCCAGCCTCTACCAGTGCTGGTAGGTCTGCAATTTCAAATACGTCTGGAAAGTGCATTAAAACAGTCACGAAACCCCAAAAATACGCTTCACCGTTTGGGCGGTTCAAATAGATAGGTAACCGTCCAACGGCTCCATCCCCTCCTTGGATTAAATTAGAAGGTCCAGCTAGGGTCAATTTACCGCTATCTCTGGCAGCAAAAGCCTCTTTATTCCGACTCGGGGAGCTGAGTAAGTTATACCCAATCGCTTGTTCATTCCCTGTTAACGGCGCGATATATTGGATAATACCATCAGGAGCAAGTTGGAGTGCCGCGATGCCTGGATAGAAAGGCAATATTTCAGTTGCGAACCGAGTAAAGTCAGCTTCATCAACATGTTTATTTTGGATCAAGGCTGCAAGTGGGAATGTGGCAGATAATACCTGATTGATATGACCCTCAATGATACTGGCATAACTGCTCGATAAGTTTTGAGCGGATAAGCGTTGTTGCTGATGTTTGTAACTATGAATTGCGTAAATCGTAATAATAGATAGCGCGATTGAGACGGCAAAGATAAGTTGTATGATTAGTGATGTTTTTATTTCTTTCCACATTTTATTATTTAAGGCGCGCAACGCCAGTCCTTGCTCTATGGTTACAGAAAATTATGCTCCTATTCTTTCCCTTTCTACACGGATATTGTCAGTTTTAATTGCGTTTCTTGTCTAATTTTATCGGAGACCGTTTGTTATTAATACCATGATGACGCTGAGGATTGTAGAGGTATTCAATATCATTAAAGATATTTGAGTTGAAACTTTTGGTTTTAAACTGTTTTATGTCGTTTGTTTAACGGCTTAGGGTTTGAATTCATTCTGTTTACCATTGATAGAGTATGAGAGTAATGTTAAGTGAATTCACACTATTGATTGAGTTTCAAATGATTGTAATCGGATCTAGGTTGTAAAATTCTTGAAGGTTGTGTGACTAATGTCACTTACAATCTAAATCTAGCGATGCTTTATGTAATGATATGAAAATAAAGTATATTCCAGACTGTTATTTAATAATTAATTATTATTATAAATAAATATTTGAAAAAATATAATTCGATTATATAAAATAGTTGTCAAGGGAGGCGTTTCACTGAAAGCCCCCTTTACAGCACTTTTACTTATTTTGTATTGCTTCTTTCGGAGGATATATTATGAACACAATCGATTTAACCCCTCTTTACCGCAGCACTATTGGTTTTGACCGATTAGCACCTTTGTTTAGTCGCGTATTGGGTGCTGATAATACTGTACCAACTTATCCACCTTACAATATTGAGATTCTCGACGAAAATAAATATGCGATTACAGTCGCAGCTGCTGGATTTTCTGAGAGCGAACTCGATATCAATGTAGAAAAAGGTCTCCTTACTATTTCCGGAAATAAAGTAGATAAAGAGGAACATAAATACCTTTATCAAGGCATTGCTAATAAGGCATTTAAACGTAAGTTTGATCTTACTGATTACGTAGAAGTAACAAGTGCCAATCTTGAGCACGGGTTATTAACTATTCACTTGGTTAAAGAAATTCCTGAGGCTATGAAACCTAAACATATTGCCATAAACCAAGAAGAAAAAGTAATAGAACATCAATCTGAGGAAAATGTGAAAATTAAAGCTGAAAAAACGGTTTAATTTAGCATAAGGGCTACGTAGTGGCCCTTTTTCCCCTCGTTTTTACCTTGATAAGGGAACTGATAATGAACGTAAAATTTTTTGCTAGCTTATTAATTATTTTTTGTGGCCTTTTCACACAAGTAACTGTCGCAGCACTCCCGAATGTTGATGCCAATGGCTCGGCACTACCTTCGTTAGCACCTATGTTAAAAAAGATTAACCCAGCAGTGGTAAATATTTCAACGTTTTCAACGCAACAAGACAGCTACAATCCATTATTAAATGATCCTTTTTTTAAACGGTTTTTTAATATACCTAAGCAAAATAAGTACCAAGCGCAACCAAAAAAGCGTCAACAAAGTGCGGGTTCTGGTGTGATTGTAGATGCTAAAAATGGCACCGTGATGACTAATTATCATGTTATTAAAGGTGCTGATGACGTACAGGTATCTTTGATCGATGGCCGGAGTTTTCACGCGAAGGTGGTTGGTTCCGATCCTGATTTAGATATTGCAATTCTATCTATTAAATCGGATAACCTTGTAGAGGTTAATATTAGTGATTCAAGAGAGCTCGAAGTCGGAGATTTTGTTGCGGCTATAGGAAATCCGTTTGGTTTAGGTCAGACAGTAACAACGGGGGTTGTAAGTGCACTTGGTCGAAGTGGCTTAGGTATCGAGGGCTATGAAAATTTCATTCAAACTGATGCGTCAATAAATCCAGGTAATTCTGGTGGTGCTTTGGTTAATTTAGCTGGTGAACTTGTGG
>Ga0209396_1002764_pt1 | contig 18213 bp, 13 predicted proteins | sample GOMGulsemesocosm_6_FD_184638 | JGI IMG/M metagenome (GOLD analysis project Ga0209396, IMG submission 184638) | Methane-oxidizing microbial communities from mesocosms in the Gulf of Mexico - GOM8C Gulf of Mexico (SPAdes) (version 2) | ecosystem: Environmental > Aquatic > Marine > Cold seeps...
ATTCATTTGATTTAGAGTGACTAAACCGAAACGAATTTGCCTTGTTATTGAACATCGAGTAAAGCTCTGAGTAGGGAAGAAATTTAATCAAATTGGTATAAGGCTATGTACTGATGCCAAATGCAGCTTTTGTGATAAACTTGCCGAAACTTAATGGTTATCACGGTAACCTCTTTCAATATGCTCGACTAACAAGCCGATATCGACTTTATTTTATGACAATGTCTCCTATCAACTATCAAGAATTAGCTGAACAAATTAAATGCTGGGGAAAAGAGTTAGGTTTTTCTGATCTAGGCATTAGTGATATTGACTTATCGGCTCATGAAAGTGTCTTAGAACGCTGGTTATCCAATAAATACCACGGCAATATGGATTATATGGAGCGCCATGGTTTAATGCGTGCTCGACCTGCAGAGTTAGTTCCCGGTACAATTCGAGTCATTAGCGTACGTTTAGATTACCTACCACAAGATGCTAAATTTTCCAGTATCTTAAAAGATAAAAATAAAGCCTATATCAGTCGATATGCCTTAGGCCGTGATTATCATAAATTAATGCGTAAACGCTTACAGCAATTAGGCAAAAAAATAGCAGAACACTGCAGTGACTTTAATTGCCGTCCATTTGTTGATTCAGCACCAGTCATGGAACGACCATTAGCAGAAAAGGCGGGCTTGGGTTGGGCTGGTAAACATACATTATTAATTAATAAAGAAGCTGGCTCATGGTTTTTTCTTGGTGAACTCTTTGTTGATATTCCGCTGCCAGTAAGTAGCAATGAATATAGTAAAAATGCGGTTAAAGTCATTGAAACACAGACTAAAACCAATGATTGCGGTACTTGTGTTGCCTGCATTAAAATTTGCCCTACTAAAGCGATAGTAGAACCTTATACCGTTGATGCTAGAAAGTGCATTTCTTATTTTACTATTGAATCACCCGACGCCATACCTAAAGAGTTAAGACCTTTAATGGGTAACCGTATTTATGGTTGTGATGATTGCCAACTCATTTGCCCTTGGAATAAATACGCTAAACTCAGTCTTGTTGATGACTTTCAGGCAAGAAACAACCTTGATGATATCAGCTTACTCGAGTTATTCGCTTGGTCAGAAGATTACTTTCTCAATACTCTCCAAGGCTCACCAATAAGGCGTATTGGTTTTCAAAGTTGGCTACGTAATATTGCGGTCGCCTTAGGTAATGCTCCTTATAGCGATACTATTGTTGCAGCATTAACCGAAAAAGTATCCCAGGCGAGTGAACTAGTTGCCGAGCATATTAACTGGGCACTCACTCAACAGCACAATAAAAAAGAGTTGAGTGAGAAAGTTGCTGCAGAGCAAGCGAAAAACCATAGGTTAACACTACGCTTGATCCGCTCAGTTGAAAAAGGTTTACCAAGGGATGCTTAGCCGCTAAGCCTTTTTATTATCCCCAAGTGAGCGATGAATTAGTCTTTGTAATATTAACTGACTTTTACATTATTGAGCATTTCAATATCTGCTTTAGCTTCATCTAGCTCATGTTGAAGTTTTAATAAATTTTTTATCGCTTCATTTTTTTCTGAGGTTACTTTTGTCTCTCGTGCTTTACTCTCTACCAGCTGCTGCTTAGTTTTGGTTAAAACCGCCATGATATTAGCAATGTCACTATTTTGAGCAAATTTTTGGTCGTCACGGGCATTAACAAAGTCATCATCCGCCGAGTTTAAAAGCTCTCTAGATTTAAAACTAATATAATTGATCACCAAACGAACAAGAAAAATAATGCCGGTTAACAAAAGAACGATAAGGTATTGGTTTTCTTCAAACGACGCTAAAGAGGTTGATATCTTGGTAAAAAAATCGCCTTGAGCATTAATAAAATCAGTGAATAACTGATGATGCCAAACCAGCCAAGTAATTATATAAATAGCAAAAAAACTCGGTGCGGCATGTTGGTTCTCGGTAAAGTTGAGTATTGATTTTAGTGTTTTCTTATTAATCACAAAAAGTCCTTTCTTAAGTTTGATTATTGGTTCAATTTACAGGGATATATTTAAGTAAAGCTATACAGTAACGTATCCTCTACATACCTCTAGCTATTTGGTTTTTTCTGGTTTTTCTCTCGCCTTTGTTGACACAAAAGCGTCACTTGTTGTTTCTTTTCACTAGAATAGCTACGCCAAGCGGTTATCTCTTCAATGTAGCGAAAACACCCTAAGCAAAGATCATCACCATCTAAGCAGCAATTACGCACACAGGGGCTATCAGTTAACTTTATTTGATTTTTGTTATTCAAGATGATCCCTAAAACCTTTAAATGAATCGACTCAATAAACTAGGCGACCGAATCAGCATATTGCGAGATAGCTAACACTGCCTCTTTGGTTTTTGAGAATAAAATTATTTGTCTTTCATCACTGTTATCTACCGCTTTAGTTCTGAGTAATTTCCACCAAGACTGGCATAAACTCGATAAATTCTTTGCTGCAAGTATCTTACTATTAACTAATAATCTTTGGATAGTTATCTCTATTTCTGTAGCGTTATTACCCATAAATTCTTGGTACAGTTGTTCCACCAATAACGTATTTTCAGCCGTATATTCTTGGAGCATGAAAATCGCTAATTCAGCAGAGCCTTGATGCTTTATGTAACGCTCAAAATTGAAACTGTCTGATGAATCTTTTACTCGGGGTTCAGCAATATGAGGGCGTGTTACTTTGGTGGCGCTTACGCTCTCATTTTTCTGTTCTTTTATCCATGGCATCATTGCCACGGTTAATTCACTTACTCGACTTTTTGCATTTAACTTACCCATAATCCAGTGAGAATAGTCAGCTGATTTATTGCTAATATCTATAGCGCTTTCCAAGCTAAAAACACCTCGAATTAAGGCAAGTTGATCCAATTTTTTATCATCAATCATAAAAGTTGTGAAAGGCTGACAGTATAATTCTGTCATTAATATTGCAAAACGACCACTTTTCCAGTTTTTTTGTAGCATCCGTTCGCAGGTAACAAAGGTGATTTGTAAGCCCAGACTTTGCAATAATTGTTGCAAACGTTGATATTTATCAGGTGATTTGACTGCCAATAATACCTCTATGGGCATAGAAATATATTTTGCAGACAACTTTATACAAGCACTTTCAATATCAGCTAAATAGTCGGGTAATGACAGCAAAGAATAGTGCTGTTCCTGCTGATTTCGGGTAATCGCTAACGGTAGAGTAAAACTAAGTTGGTAGCCCTTATCTGTTTCTTCTTTATTAACACCTTCACCATGTTGGTATCGTAATAAGGTGTTGAAGTAGTCTACGATTTCACTTCTTTTACCGTTTTCTTCATTAAAATCTTGTAGTGATTCAGGCAATTTTTCTGCCTCATCTTTATATTGAATTTCACCACAGAAAGATATTTTTTGTTGGCCGTCATTAATATCAACCAGAGTTAAGCTTAATGTTAACTGGCTATCTGTTTTTTGAGATAATAACAATCTGATAAAAACCTTCAGCAGCTCAGAGAATAACTCTGCATCAAGGTTGACCTCGGTAAGAACTTTGTCATCAATACTCAATACTATTTTGTTTTTACAGATAAGTAATTTATTGTGTAAATTAAATAAAATGCCCTGTATATGGGCAGCAAGGTTAATATCATTTAACGTCAGTACCGCATCACTACTTTGTAAGTATCGATAACAACTCGCTTGTCTTAGTTTTCTTACTAAATCTCGACCTTGAAGATGAGCATGATATAAACAATTATTCTGTTTGTTAACGCTATTTTCGTTGCCTGTATTTATTGTTGAAACTGCGCTATTCCCTAATAAAACCAATTGCTTTATCGCGTCTACATAAAGTGCTTTACCACGCTGTTGCTCGAGTAATAATTGTGATTCCGACTTTGATAAAGCGCTATACTCAACTAACTCCAGCTCACGTTTTAATTGCTCTTTATTCATGTTAGCTTTACTGATTTTTTCTTTTAGCTGCTGATTTTCTTCGGCCAAGGCTAGGAACTGTAATTCACTATAATGCCGAGAATTTATATGCCGTATTTTTTTAGCTAATAACTCAAATTCAGCACCATAAAAACGACCTTTTTCAGTTGTTACTAATGAGTCTTTTTCATTATTTAAAGCACGTTCAACCAAGGTCACTGCATCTAGACTCGCAGATTTTATACGCCGACGAGTTAGCCAAAGTAATCCTGCCACACACATCAAGGTTAACGAAAAGGTAACAAATATCCATAAGGGGGATCGATTTTCCGATATGAGCTGTGCATTCGTTGTTACATCAAAACTAGCTGCTGAGTTTTTGCTTGCGACATTTCCTGATAAATCATCAAAAATATTTTTTAGTTGCAACTTCTGAGCAGTGAGTTGCTGTTGATAGTCATGCATTAAGTGCAAGTCATTTTGCCAGTTAGACAATATTTTACTTTTTAATATCATGTCTTCAAAACGAATTAAGTCTCTGACAATATCAGCCATTCCTTGGTTTTCAGATTGGTGATTAGCCAGTGCTTTAGCATAATCGGCAGTCAAATTTTCATCTATTCTATTATGTAAACGCCCAAAAGTTTCAAGAGGAGTCAGTAAACTCAATAGTTTTAGCCTTACGACAATATCCACTAGCTGCTTTTCTATTTGAGCTAATAGTTCGCCATTCTTTGAGGGTGTTTTCAAATTACGTAACTGTATTTTTATGCCATCAAGTAAGGTATCAATTTGAATTAATAACTTATTTTTTAATAACTCATTATTATCATGGTTTGATTTAATGCGAGTAATTAACGCTGTAGTAATAATATTGTTACGAAACCATTGTTGATAAGTCGCTTTAAACTGAGGGTTTAGTAATGATAATTTTTCGCTTTGTAGAGAAAGTGCTTGCTGCAAGCTAATAAATTTATCCACATTAACGTTTTGTAATATGTCATCAATGAGCTTATTAGTATTAATTAGGTAGGCTTGTTGCAAAAAATGCGTTTGTAACGGTATAAGTTGATCTGTTATTAGCGCTTGAGAAGACTTAGTTTGTTGAGAGAATAATAATAATCCTGAAGAGAGTGCAACAACAACAATCAGAAATATTACTATAAGGTATGCCGAAAAGTATTGATAAAATGACTTAGACTTATTCTCGGTTTCAATAGTTTGATTGCCGATAAAATTATTCCCGTTGTTATTCGTTTTAATCATACTCATTACTTGTCAACATAGTGCCGTTCCCTTGAATTTTATTTTATACTATCTCTCATAGTAAGACATCAAGCATTACAACTTCAGCACGCTCTTTTTCACCTATCTATACAACAATTTTATTTTCTCAGCCCTATCGTCGCTGGCATATAAACACTGCCTTATCATAGAGAGCAATAAGTGTGATTTATTCATTTTGCTCTAATGAGTCGGGTCGTCAATATTGATAAGATCAGCCAATGCTTTCATTGAATTTTCACAAAAAACTTGAATACCATGCTCACGTAAAAGTGCCGTTGTCATGCCTTCACCGTTAATCTTTTTTTGAGAGAAAGTACCGTCGTAGATAGTATTGCTGCCACATGAAGGGCTCGACTCTTTTAATAAAGCGAATTTAATATTATGTTGCTTACATAACAACAATGCTTGATGTGCTCCTTGAGTAAAGTGCTCAGTCACATCAACAGATTCAATAGTCATAATTTTTTTTGTACTTTGATTTATTTCTGCAGGAGGTCTAGGTACGGGCAAGCCCGAAATGACCTCTGGGCATATAGCAATCAATCGCCCTTGTGTTTTCCACTGTTGCAATAGCTGACTCGAAAGCCGTTGAACTATACCATTGTATCGAACACGCTCACCTAAAAAGCAGGCACTAATTAAAATTTTTTCAATAGACTTATCTTTTATTTTCATTGTGTTGTCATCGCCAAATGAAGTGCCATTAACTGCTGTATATTCACACTATCTTGCCCTTCAATCCAACATGATTGACTATAGTATTCAAAATTCAAGACAAAATAGCCGTCATTCCAGCTAAAGCGAATATTCTCTCGATCTGCGCCAATAATTTTCTCTTGTATAACCACTGGATTTATTGGCAAAAATAGTAATTCAATTAATTGACTAATATTGTCTTGATACCAATCGTTTCTAAATTTCACGTTCAAGTGATCTTCTTGATACGTTAACGATTCAATACTTTGCGAGGGTGTTAAAGGGTTCATAATGTTCTGTTTTAATATCTTATAAAATATCGTTAATTATACGACTAAAGTTTGATGTTAATCAGTGGTTTTAATAAAAAAATCAACGACAAGTTAGCTTATTTTTCATATACTCAAAATAGATAATTTATCTTTGTAACTCAACTATCATGCTTGCATTGTATTCAAGTTACAAAACCTTTGAACCAAAGAGAGTGAAACTATGAATAAACTTATGCTTGCTGTTGCAACAGCAACAGTTATGATGGCATCTCCTGTATTTGCTGGTGATGCAGCAGCGGGTAAAGGCAAGTCTGTAATGTGTGCTGCTTGTCACGGTGCTGCTGGTGTTTCTGCTGTACCAACTTACCCTAATTTAGCTGGTCAAAAAGAAGCTTACCTAGCTAAGCAACTTAAAGATTTCAAATCAGGAAAACGTAATGATCCTACGATGAAAGGTATGGTTATGGCGCTTTCTGATGCTGACATGGATAATCTTGCTGCTTATTATGCAGCGATGAAATAAGCGATAGCTATTCAAGTCCTTTAAAAAAGCCCCCTGCTTAACTTAGTTAAACAGGGGGCTTTTTTTGATGCCAAATATAGTAGGCAAGATATAAAACTTTACTAAAAATTAACTGTTTTTCACTATATTGTACTACCTACAGAAACTCAAAACGGCTGTAATGACAACCGTTTTGAGTATGAGTTAAGTAAAGCTATAACTGCGCTGTTAGCTTTGATTTTTTATCTTGCTGTTCATCTGTTTTAGTTATGACCTTACTAAGTGTGTTTTTAGCATCATCTAACTGACTATTAGCAATAAGGGCCGCAGCATAGTTTAATTGAATATCTACATCTTTACCTTTTGATAGTTCAACGGCCTCAGTGGCGTACTTCAAACCAGCCTTATTATCGCCAGACCCAAGAAGAACTTGGGAGTAAGTATCAACAATGTTAGCAACCTTTGGCGCTAATTCAATAGCCATTTGAGCGTGTTCAAGTGCTTTATCAATATTTTTTTGCTCTAAATATAACCAAGCTAGATTATTATGAGCAATAAAGTTTTTAGGTTGCTTTTTAGCAACATCGTCATAAACTGCAATCGCTTTATTAGTATCATTTTCAAGGTATATACCCGCAAGCATAGTTTTGATGCGATTTTCATTAGGATTAATGGTTAAGAAGTGCTCCAAGATTTGTATAGCTTTAGCATTATCTTTATTACCTAAATGCGCTCCTGCTAAGTAAATAGCATTTTGGCTACTCGAGTAAGTTTTATAAAGCACATTTAACTTAGGGATAGCTTGTACAAATTTCCCTTCAAGTAGAAGAATACGTCCAAGCATACCTTGCTTAAGTGCATCATTAATATCTTTAAGTTTTAGGGTTTCATAAAGTGTTTTCGCTGGCGATATTTGCTTACTATTGAGCAATAATTGCATTTTAACTAACTGTAATACTAAGTTGTCATTATGATTATCAAGGCCCCTTTTAACTACAGTTAATGCACGTTCATAATCTCTTTGACCAGCATATAAATCTGTTAACAGTACTACGGCTTCAATATGATAAGGATTAGCTTTCAACCACTTCTCTAGTGTTTGTTGTACTTTTTCGCCATTATTTTGTTTTTTATAGGTGAATAACAATACTTGCCAATAGCGCTTAGGTAATTTTTCGCTACCCGCTTTTGAAACAAGTAGTTTTTCAGCTTGGTCTAATTGCCCCAAACTCACCATAGCTTCAGACACCAAGATAGCTTTACTGATATCCGACTTATCCAGTTCATAAGCTGCATTAAGTTTTGCTAACGCCATTTCATTACGGTAAACACCAAAATAGTGTCTCAATGCCTTATTATTACTTGGAGCAATGGTAATTAAATAGTCAGCACGTTGTTTACTCAATGGAGTGTTTTCTTGCTTACGTGCAATACGTAATTGTTCAGAGAGTGCAAAAAAGTTATCTGGCTGTATACTCAAACTTTTCTTGAGGTTTTCTTCTGCTAGCACAAATTTTTCTTCTTTTATTGCGATACTTGCCAATAAATTATAACTTCCCATTTTATCTGGATATTGACTTTGCCATTTCTCAGCAATGCCCTTAGCTTTATTAATATCTCCCTTTTGTAAAGCAGCATATGCGATTGCCAATTCCGCCTCAATAAGCTCAGGATTTAACTTTACCGCATCTTCCAAGTTTTCTATGCCTGACGGGTCATTCATCATTAATTTTAAAATACCCTGACGGGCATTATGAGAAGCACTTTCTGAGTTATTCTGATCACTTTGAGCAAGTAATTTTTTAGCTTCTGTCGTCGCACCTAACTCTAATAGCTTGTAACTTAACGACGATAAAAATTGAGAATTACCATCATCCTTACTATCAAAATCACCAATCGTTGTACTTATTTCATCAATTAAACCTAACTCTAGTTGAGTAACGGCAAGCATACGACGTGCTTGATGATCATTAGGTAAGTACTTAACAACCGAACTTAAATGACGATGACTTTTCTGCCAATGTTTAAGGTAAAAAGCACTTGCTCCTGCCACTAGTTTTAAATTAAATTGATTAAAATCTACCGATAATGCAGCTTCAGCATGCTCACTTGCTTTGGCAAAATCTTTGTCTTGGAAGCGAACCATGGCTTTAATATAATGAGCAAAAGGTTGGTTTTTCACTCTAGCTAATATCGCGTCTGCATGCCCTTCAGCTTCCTCAGTGTGATCCGCTTTAAGTAGTGCATTCGCTAATAATAGCTGCACCATACCAAATCGAGGCTGCAACGCTATAAAGTGTTTAAAACTGTCCACTGCTAGTTGATAGTCTTTAGTCACCATAGCCACTTGACCTTGTAACATCAGTGCATCTACTTGCTTAGCATCTACAGTCAGAATTCTTGAGGTAAGTGTTTTTACTTCATCATATTGGTTTTCTGATAACTGAAAGTAAGCAGAAGCAAGCATTGTATAAATGCTTTCCTTGGCAATAGACTGCGCTAATTCAACACTTTGTTTTGCTAATTCAGGTTGCTCACTTCTTAGTGCTGCGAGTGTTTGATAAGCTAGATAATGACTTTTATCTTCCGCTGCCAAATTTTTAGTGGCTGTACTTAACGCTAACACATCATCATCGCTATCCGTTAAAATATAAGCTCTAGCAAGTAAGGGTAGTACTTTATTATCGGCATACTTTAATGAATGCGCGCGCTCTAATTCTTTAACAGCAGCGAGACCATCACCTAAGTTTAAATAGGTCTTCCCTAATAGAAACCGCGCTTCTGCGTTTTGAGTATCAGCTCGGATGGCATTCTTTAATTCAATAATACTTTCATTAACTTTATTTTGAGTAAGGTAACTTCTAGCCTTTTCCAGATGAGATTCAACAGAGGCTTGTTCGCTACAGGCAGATATTGCCAGAGCGATACTTAAACAGAGGGAGGCTTTTACAAATTTCATGTTGAATTTCCTTTTATTATTATTGAGCTAATACCTTCAGGTATTGCACTTACAAACTCGTTATATACCCGTTACCATTCAAGATGCAGGTTTCAGAGTGCTTGAGAAATTTTAATTCAAGGCGCTGTGATGAAAGAATTGTTTTTCCATTGTTAGTCACAGCAACGATGAAGTAATATTACTCAAGCGCTTCTTCGATGGGTTTAAAGTATACTCAGATTATTTTAATTAGCTAAAGCTATCTTAATTTGTCCTGAAATCCTACACTTTTAACGGTTATGGATATTTACTTAATTTTTTTCATACCTGAACTAATGTTCGGCATCATATTCTTGTATATAAATATTAACACTTCAACGTGTTAGCTTGGGCCTTTTAAAGAATTACTCGGCTAACAACAAAGCTAAAACTTGCGCTGTTTTTTCCTGCATTAACGCAACATCACCTTTCGATTCAACATTTAAACGAACCACAGGTTCCGTATTACTACTGCGTAAGTTAAATCGCCAGTTACCGAATTCCATGCTGATACCATCTGTTTTATCAATTACTTGTGCTTGTTCTTGATAAAACTCAAAGACACGGGCAATGGCTGCTTTAGGATCAGCTATTTTATTATTAATTTCACCTGAAGACGGATAAGCGGCAATACGCTCTTTTACTAAACTCGATAATGGCTGTTTGCGTAGACAAACTAGCTCAGCGATTAATAACCAAGGGATCATACCACTGTCACAATAAAAGAAGTCTCTAAAGTAATGATGAGCACTCATTTCACCACCATAGATAGCATCTTCACTGCGCATACGCTCTTTAATGAAGGCGTGACCGGTTTTACTTTGAATGGCTTGACTACCCGCTTGTTCAGCTATGTCTATGGTATTCCAAGTTAACCTTGGGTCATGAATAATTTTTGCTTGTGATTTATCGCCTTCAACTTTACTTAAAAAGTTATCTGCTAATAAGCCAACAATGTAATAGCCTTCAATAAACTCGCCATTTTCATCGAACAAGAAACAACGATCAAAATCGCCATCCCAAGCTATCCCCATATCAGCGCCGTATTTTATAACGGCATCGCGCGTCGCAGCGCGGTTTTCGACTAATAAAGGATTAGGAATACCATTAGGAAAAGTTCCATCAGGTTCATGGTGAACTTTAATAAATTCAACCGGTACATTCAACGCATTAAAAGCACTTTCAATAGCATCAAGGGCAGGACCTGCCGTCCCATTACCTGCATTTACCACCAACTTTAATGGCGTAATGTTTTTGTTATCAATATAAGTTAATAAATGCTCGGTATAAGACTGGCTAATATCGACAGTACTTAGTGTGCCTTGTGCATCAACCTCAATGAATTCATTTTTCTCTGCAAGCGCTTGAATATCAAAAAGACCGGTATCACCACTAATAGGTTTTGAGTCTTCTCGTACTAGCTTCATACCATTGTAATCAATAGGATTATGACTTGCGGTAACAACAATACCGCCATCACATTGTAAGTGACTGGTCGCAAAGTAAATATGTTCTGTGCCCGCTAAACCTAAATCAATAACATTAGTGCCCCCTGCCATTAAACCTTCCGCTAATGCTTGCTTTAACTCAGCACTGGTTAAGCGAATATCACCACCGACTACAACCGTTTTTGCTTTGGTATGCTGGGAAAATGCTCGACCAACGCGATAGGCAACATCAGTATTTAATTGTTCGCCTAATTTCCCGCGGATATCATATGCTTTAAAACAGGTAATTGCAGAAGGGCCTGATGTTAAGGCTACTTTAGAAGATGACATGAAATGATTTCGTCCTTGGTAATTGTATAATGTTATTGTAGAAAGTAAGGTTCAAAGGTAGCAATTAGCTTGATTCGATTTTTTCTTCTAACGCAGCTAATTTAGCTTCCAATTCAGATATTTTTGCGCGTGTTTTGATCAAAACTTGTGTTTGTACATCAAATTCTTCGCGCGATACCACATCAAGCTGTGATAATTTACTCTGCAACACTGATTTTGCTTTATCTTCAAAATCATTTGCCATATTTTTTAAGCTCGGCGGGATAGACTCTGTTACTTGCTTGGCAATTTCTTCAATTTTTTTAGCATTGATCATAATAGTTTCTCATCAAATTTTCACTTGATCTCATTGTAACTGTTTTGCACATGACTAAAAACAGGTAAAATCTACCGCATAAGAGTTTATTCGCATAAAGTAGCTAAAAATAAATGAAACTAAATCCCGGACAGAATGAAGCGGTAAAATTTGTAAGTGGCCCATGCCTTGTGTTGGCAGGTGCTGGCTCGGGTAAAACCGGTGTTATATGTCAAAAAATTGCTTATCTCATTCAAAAGTGTGATTACAAAGCACGTAATATTGCCGCGGTAACGTTTACCAATAAAGCAGCGCGTGAAATGAAAGAGCGTATTCAAAAAATGTTGGGGAAAGATCTTACTCGTGGTTTAACCGTTTCTACCTTTCATTCTTTAGGGCTTGATATTGTTCGCCGCGAAATTAAAACGCTAGGTTACAAACCCGGTTTTACGTTATTCGATGATCAAGACTCCCTCGCATTACTTAAAGAATTGACTATTGACGAACTTGATGGTGATAAAGATTTACTGAGTCAGTTACAAAGCAAAATTTCCAATTGGAAAAATGACTTATTTTTGCCTGATGATGCCCTAAAAGCAGCAAATGATGCAGATAGTAGTGAATATGCTGAATTTTATCAGCGTTACCATAAACATATGAAAGCTTATAATGCTTTAGACTTTGACGATTTAATCCTTATTCCAACACTGTTACTGAAAAATTATCCTGAAGTACGTGAGCGTTGGCAGAACAAGATTCGCTATTTATTGGTGGATGAATATCAAGATACTAATGCTAGCCAGTATGAATTAGTTAAGAATATTGCAGGTGAGCGTGCTCGCTTAACCGTAGTAGGCGATGACGATCAGTCTATCTATTCATGGCGTGGTGCTAAACCGGAAAATTTAGTATTACTTGGTAAAGACTTCCCGACATTAAAATTAATTAAATTAGAGCAAAATTATCGTTCAAGTGGCCGTATCTTAAAATGCGCTAACGTATTGATTGCTAATAATCCTCATATTTATGATAAAGCTTTATTTAGTGAGCTTGCCTACGGCGTTGAGCTAAGAGTAATACAAGCGAAAAATGAAGAGAATGAAATTGAGCGTGTGATTGGTGAACTCATTGGTCATCGCTTTATGAATCGTAGCCAGTATAAAGATTACGCAGTACTTTATCGTGGTAACCACCAATCACGATTACTTGAAAAGGCTCTGATGCAAAACCGTATCCCTTATAAAATAAGTGGTGGTACGTCGTTTTTCTCCCGCTCTGAAATCAAAGATATCATGGCTTATTTACGGGTACTGGTTAACCCTGATGATGACAATGCATTTTTACGTATAGTTAATGTACCTAAGCGTGAATTAGGGCCTGCGACCTTAGAAAAATTAGGCACCTACGCCAACATGCGTCAAATTAGTATGTTTGCTGCGAGTTTCGAGCTTGGTTTAGAACAAACCTTAACAGGTCGCAGCTTAATGAAGATGCAAGCTTTCACCCAGTGGCTCGTTGATATTGGTGATCAGGCAGAACGCGGTGATACAGCTGCTGTTTTGCGTTCTATGATCCGTCAAATAAATTATGAAGACTTCCTTTATGATACCTCTCCAAGTGCTAAGGCAGCCGAGATGCGTATGAAGAATGTCACTGAGCTATTTAGTTGGGTTACGCAAATGCTCGAAGGCAGTGATGACGAAGAGCCGATGACTTTACCGCAAATTGTGACTCGTTTAACCTTGCGAGACATGATGGAGCGAAATGAAGAAGAAGACAGTAACGATCAAGTTCAGTTAATGACACTACACGCTTCTAAAGGGTTAGAGTTTCCTTATGTGTTTTTAATTGGTATGGAAGAAGGCTTATTACCCCATCAAACCAGTATTGATGAAGGCAGTGTTGAAGAAGAACGCCGTCTTGCTTATGTTGGTATTACTCGTGCACAGCGTGAGTTAATATTCACCTATGCTAGAGAACGTCGACAATTTGGTGAAGTTTCTCGTACCGAAGCAAGTCGATTTCTACATGAATTACCGCAAGATGATTTAAATTGGGAATTAGGCGCAGTAAAGAAAAAAACAGTAGAACACGTTGAGCAGTCAAATAAACAGGGCATAGCAGATATACGAGCACGCCTTGCTAAGGCAAAAGAAGCTAAAAAATAAACATATAGCCGCTACCAATCAAAGTGCAGGATTTCAGTGGGAATTAAAATGGCTTTAGACAAGTAAAATAAGTAAAGCATAGTTATTCTATGTTTTGTTTATTTAACGCAGTGTAAAGTCATTTTAAACCCATCGAAGAAGCGCTTGAGCAACATTACTTCATCGTTGCTGTGACTTACAAAGACGCTATATGGATATAGCTTATTAGAGAATGCAGGAGCACATTCCCCTGAATAACCATTCTTTCATCACAGCGCCTTGAATTAAAATTGCTCAAGCTCTCTGAAACCTGCATCTTGAATGGTAACGGGTATAAGCAGATGGCATACACTATAAAGTAAAGTTGACCACTGTCATCCCCGTAGTCACTGAGCGGGAATCCATTATCTTAATCACTTATTTAACTCTAGTGGCTTAAAATAATCGCTGCAGAAATAACAGTGGCTGCAACAATAATACTATAGATTATTCGCCGATTACTTGTACGCTGACTCGCCAACATCACTTGCATTAGTTGGGTTTGTTGGTGTTGGTTTTCACGACTAGTTTTTAAGTAGTCATAAATCAAATCGGGCATTTCTGGCAGTTTTTCATTCCAAAAAGGTAAGTTGGCTTTAATTTTACTAAAGACAGCCTTAACGCCCATTTGCTCTTTAACCCAGTTTTCTAAAAACGGTTTCGCTGTTTGCCATAAGTCTAATTGTGGGTAGAGTTGACGACCTAAGCCCTCAATATATAATAGGGTTTTCTGTAGCAAGACCAGCTGCGGCTGTACTTCCATATTAAAACGCCGTGCGGTATTAAATAAGTTAACCAATACTTGGCCAAAGGATATTTCTGACAAGGGTTTATTAAAAATAGGTTCACAGACAGTGCGAATAGCAAACTCAAATTCATCGACACTGGTGTTGGCTGGCACCCAGCCTGAATCAACGTGCAATTGTGCTACTTTTCGATAATCACGATTAAAGAAAGCAACAAAGTTTTCAGCTAAATAACGCTTATCTTCACGGTTTAAGGTACCAACTATACCGCAATCTATCGCTATCCATGTAGGGTCTTCAGGGGTAGTGGCATCAACAAAAACATTGCCTGGGTGCATATCAGCATGAAAGAAACTATCACGAAATACTTGGGTAAAAAACACCTCAACACCACGTTCAGCCAGTAATTTCATGTTCACGCCAAGTTGGTTAAGGGTATCAATATCGCCTACACCTATGCCATAAATACGCTCCATCACTAGAACATTTTCAAAGCTATATTCACTAAAAATTTCAGGTACGTAAAGCGCTTTGTCGTATTCACTGCCTTGTTCAAAATTACGCTTTAGCTGGATGGCATTAGCGGCTTCACGGTTAAGGTCCAATTCATCTAAAATGGTTTTACGATATTCTTCGACCACCTCTTTAGGGCGTAAGCGCTTCCCGTCAGGTAACCAACGCGCCACAATACCAGCAAAGAATGACATCACTTTAATGTCGGCTAATATAGTTTCACTGATGTTAGGTCTTAATACCTTGATTACAATATCTTGCTCTTCACCATCACTTAATAAGGTTGCTGTGTGAACTTGTGCGATAGAAGCTGATGCTAATGGGGTTAGTTCAAAGTCTTTAAAGTGTTGCTCAAAAACATCAATGCCCATGGCGGAAATGATCAGTTCTTTTGCTTGCTCGCCTTCAAATGGTGTTACTTTATCTTGTAATAAGGCTAATTCATCCGCTAGCTCAGGCGGTAATAAATCACGCCTAGTCGATAACATTTGACCAAATTTAATAAAAACGGGACCTAACGTTTCAATGGCTAAACGAAAACGTTGCTCAGGGGTTTTATCTTTATGCTTGTTTCTCAGCCAAAATAAGCTTTGTCGACCAAGTTTTGCATACCAAGGCAACATACCCGCAGGTACCATTTTGTCTAAACCAAAGTTCAAGAAGGTTTTAACTATTTGATAAAGACGTTGGCTACTCACGGCGATTATTATTTCCTATGCATTATTAGTCGAATGGTTAACTATGATTTAGCTGACTTTTCAGCGATATTTGAGCAGAGCCTATCGATACGTACAGACAGAGAGTCGACCTTACTTGCGAGATCTCTTGTTTGCTGATTAAAATTTTCTATTTGACTAGTGGTTACCACTAATCGTTTTTCATGTACTAGGTACTCACCAATATCTGCTTCTATTTGCTTACCTGCTGCAGATATTGATTTAGTAATTTTATTACCAAACTGTAATAACTTATGGGTCGGTACATCACCCAGATGTCTCGCTAATTCAGATTGCCAGTCTATGGCAAGTGATTGAGCAATGTTAGCAAATTGCTGTGCTAATTTGATATCACCGTGAACATCTAATTCATCTTGCTTGATCAATAACGTCAAAGACTGATTAGCTTTTATTTTTTTAAGGGTATTGATACTAGTATTTATAGTGCAGTCGCTAGACTCAACATGCGTTCTAACGATAATAGCTGTTGCACTTGAAGTACTATTGACGGTAAAAGATAATGGAAATGTCAGCTCTGCCAATTTTAGCGTTAACGTTTTTTGGTTTATCGCGTTAAAAGAAACCAATTTATTGTTATTCAACGCTAAAGCTTTATTAATAATTAATTCAATGGTTGCCGTAGCAACTTGTGGTAATAATAGACTGTCACTCACTTTGGTACTTGCTTGAGTATTTAGTTGAGTTAATGCCTGGTTATTCGAAACTGACATGATTAAAACTTATAACCTTTATGTAAGGCAACGACCCCACCAGTTAAGTTTTTAAACGTAGTTTGTTCAAAACCAGCGTTTTCCATCATAGTTTTTAACGTTTCTTGATCAGGGTGCATACGGATAGATTCTGCTAAGTACTGGTAGCTTTCGCCATCTTTGGCTACCAATTCACCCATTTTAGGCAGGATATTGAATGAGTAAAAATCATAAGCTTTATTCAATAATTCATGCTCTGGTTTTGAAAACTCCAAAACTAATAAACGGCCGCCTGGCTTTAAAACGGAATAAATAGAGCGTAAGGCTTTATCTTTATCAGTGACATTACGAAGACCAAAAGCGATTGTTACGATATCAAAGGTATTCTCTTCAAATGGCAGATACTCAGCATTAGCTTGCACATATTCTATATTTTGCACTAAGCCTTTATCGCGTAATTTATCACGACCAACATTTAACATTGAGCTATTAATATCAGCTAAAATAACTTTGCCTTCACGACCGACTAACTGTGAAAACTTAGCCGTTAAATCTCCCGTTCCGCCAGCTAGGTCCAAAACCTTATTACCCGGACGCACGCCACTCGCGTCGATGGTGAAACGCTTCCACAACCTGTGTATACCAAATGACATTAAATCATTCATCACATCATATTGCTTAGCCACCGAGTGAAAAACGCCTGCAACCATCGAAATTTTATCGTCTTTTTCAATGGTTTTATAACCAAAATGCGTGGTGTTTTGTTTATCGGCTGAAGCATCAGCATCTGCTGATATTTTCGGGCTGGTCGATAAGTCACTTGCTTGAGAGTTTTGATCTGTGGATGACATGATATTTTCACTTAAAACATTATTAAAACGATAATTGACGACAGTTTACTGTATGCATGCTAAATCACCAAATACCCCACTAACTTTTTATTGATCTAACTAAAGTAAAACTATGATATTTAGGCTGTGAAGGCTAAAAATCCATATCACAGGCAATACACCCACGTAATAAAATAACGATTATGAAATAAAATTACAAAAATCATTGCAAATATAGAGCAGCTACTCTATACTTCTCTTCGTTCCCTTATGCGGACGCTTGTTGTAATAATTGAATATTCTAGCTTTCCTCATAGCTAACTCACCGATGGCCTTTGCTATCGGTTTTTTTTTGCCTGAAATAAAACAGGCGATAACCATGGTTGCTGTGATTTATACGAGAATAACCATTATTTCATCACTGCACCTTGAATTGAAATTTCTCAAGCACTCTGAAACCTGCACCTTGATTGGTAACGGGTATAACTAGCAGTCAAATAAACTTTTCGCCGGTATTCAGTCTTCACTCAAGCAACAGATAACTTGTTACAATAACGTTAATATTTGTTATTTACTCAAAACTAATTGCATTATATGGTGCTCTACCATGTAAATAGTTACTGCACTCCGCAATACTCAAAGGAATAGTTTTGTCGTTATTTATCCAATCACTCAACCATCAGATCATCGATGGTGATAATCGTCGCCATTTATTAGACAAGGTAAACTTATCTGTAGCGCCCGGTGAATGCGTTGCATTAATGGGAGATAG
>Ga0209396_1002765_pt1 | contig 18213 bp, 14 predicted proteins | sample GOMGulsemesocosm_6_FD_184638 | JGI IMG/M metagenome (GOLD analysis project Ga0209396, IMG submission 184638) | Methane-oxidizing microbial communities from mesocosms in the Gulf of Mexico - GOM8C Gulf of Mexico (SPAdes) (version 2) | ecosystem: Environmental > Aquatic > Marine > Cold seeps...
AAAATTGAGACTCTTCACAACTTACTAGCACCTTCTCTTGTGTTTGATACTATTTCGTTTACATGCCTTAACCTAATTGCCTAACGGTTTACATTAGAATATTTGATCATAAAAAGCGATTATGAGAAATTGTATTGTTCGCTAACGCTCATTTTCTAACCTGCTCAGGTAATTTATAAGGTATGAATACAAGGCTTGGATGATTAAACAGAGTAGTAAAACGTTATTCATCCTATCAACCTGATGGGGCGTTTGTTAAATACATCAATGGAGTGATTTAAATGGATTTTTCTTTACAGCAATTATCTTTGGTTGAATTAGCCACCTTATTTCCCCATCGAGATGTTTCTCAAAGCCAATATACCTTTGCTGATAAAGCCTTGCCCCCCAACCATGTATTCTCTCGATCTATCGCCTTAAGTGAAGAGGGAAAGCCGTTATTTTGGTCTATGCCTTATCTCATGAAAGATGATGATGATTGTGTAATAGGCACTTGTGGTTTTAACTCTGAACCGACTGACGGTAGAGTGGATATAAGCTGTCATGTATCACCTTCTTATCAAAATCTAGGTGTGGCAGAAGGTGCAGTAAAACAGCTATTAGACAAAGCGTTTATCTATGCGAATCAAACAGGTCATGAACTCTATGAAATCAGAGCCTTGATCCCATCAGATAATTTAGCGTCAAAAAAAGTAGCAGAAAAAATTGGCTTTGTTATGAGTAATAAAAAGCCTAACGACAAGCTAGCCCTAGAGAAGTGGTGCTATTTCAAAAAATAATCGAATTGAACTCTCTAGTAAAGGAATGAAAGCGCCACTGCTTCATTCCTTTTTTTTTGAGATTCCCAACGACAAAATCGTATCCAGAATGACACTAAACTAGAGTGAATTTTGTCATTTTTTTGAGCCTTTAATAACAAGTCATATTTGATTTACATATAAGCTCAATTGGTAATATCAATATTCCTTTTCGATATAAGTGGTGAGCTTCATTCTCTATATATGATATTTTAATGGAATACTGAACAGATAAATCGGTTCGATTTCCCATTTAAAATAGAAGACGCCCATGTTACTCGTTGAAAAGCTCCCCTTAGCTCACTGGCTCAAAACTTATCGAAAGCAAGATCTTGTAAGTGACTTTATTGCTGGCTTGATCGCTACCATTATCATGGTGCCACAAGGTATGGCATATGCTTTGTTAGCGGGTTTACCTGCAGAGTACGGATTATATTGTGCTATTTTACCCTCTTTTTTATACGCGATATTGGGAAGTAGTCGTAGTTTATCTGTTGGGCCTGCTGCGCTTATTTCAATCATGGTGGCGTCTAGTGTCGGTGCGTTGGCGCCCGCAAATGAGCTTGAATATCTTAAATATGCGGTAAATATTTCATTTCTTGCGGGTTTGTTTTTATTATTAATGCGCTTATTTCGGCTGGGTAGCATGACTAATTTTATTAGTTTGCCTGTAATCAGTGGTTTTACCAGTGCCTCAGCAATTATCATTTTAACCAGTCAGTTAAAGCATATATTGGGGCTATCCATCCCAACAGGGTTCGGGTTTACAGAGACCCTTGTTGCTATTTATCAACAGATGTCTACTGCCAATAGCGCCACATTAATGATTGGTGCTTTTGCTTGTATTGGTCTTTGGTATTTTAAAAATATATTCCCTCGCCATGTTAAATTATGCGCTTTTCATCCACTGATTGAACAGGCTCTATCTAAAGCGGGCCCAATGTTTATTGTCCTTGTTTCTGCCTATGTTGTTTACTTCATGCAATTGAATGAGGTGAAACACGTGAGTGTCGTGGGCGCTATTCCAGAAGGCTTTCCGTCACTTCAGATCTGGCAACTTGATGTGACGTTATGGCAAGAACTTGCTTTACCCTCATTGTTAATTGCCTTGATGTGCTTTGTAACCAGTATCAGTGTTGGTACCAAGTTAGCCAGTAAACGTAAAGAAAGGGTTAATGCTAATCAAGAGTTACTCGCTCTGGGGGTTGCGAACCTAGTTTCTGGTCTAAGTGGCACCTTTGCTTTAGCGGCGAGTATGAGTCGCTCTGCGGTTAATCATAGCGCAGGTGCTCAAACAACGATTGCGAGTATTGTCTGTGCCTTTGGTGTGCTATTAACACTCTTGTTCCTGACACCTTTTTTCTACTATTTACCTTTAGCTGTATTGGGCGCTATTGTCGTCATGTCAGTGGTTTCTATGATTGAAATTGAGCAAGTTAGCCGTTGTTGGAAAGTCAACCGTACTGATGCATACAGTTTAATAGCAACTTTTTTGACTGTGCTTGTCTTTGGTATTGAAGTGGGTATCAGCGTTGGCATTATTGGCTCTGTTATATTAGTTGTCTATCGTGCTAGCCATCCGCATATCGCCATTGTTGGGCGTGTGGGAAATAGCCAACACTTTCGAAATATTAAGCGTCACCAAGTAAAAACAGAACAAGACATTTTAGCCATTAGAGTGGATGAAAGTATTTATTTCTCAAATGTACAATGTATCGAGGACTTCATTCTTGGAGAAGCAAAAAGCGCTTCCAGAATAAAACACATTGTACTTATCTTCAGTTCAGTCAGTTTTGTTGATACAACCGCACTTGATGCGTTTGAAGCGATGAAGGTAAAACTGGAAGAAGCATCAATAAAGTTACACCTTGCAGAAGTCAAAGGCCCCGTAATGGACCAGTTAGAGCAGACTCAATTTATTGAGCAACTTAAGCCTGGGCGGATTTTCTTTACCACAGACGATGCCTTTAAAGCTTTATCTGCTGAGAGTTAAGCGAAATAATTATTTTATTTTTGTTTAAAATTAATCATTTCTCCATAATTAATCATTAATATATCGATGGGTTAACCATGAGACTAAGTCGGCTTGGATAATTTCGCGTTGAGATAGGGCGTGTGTATATTGCCTTCTAGTATCAAAATGATTAAGGATAGAGAATGAAAGCAACCTTGTATGTATATGGGGCAGGTAGTATTGGAGCGTTACTGGCGTGTGGCGTTTTATTATTGATTCAAACTTTGGGTTTAGCGCATGTGATTAATATGCCGAGTCTCCCATTTTTTTCTGAAGCTTGGTTGTACCCAAAAATAATTTGGGGTGGTGTGTTTTCTCTTTGTTTTATGCTGCCTTTTATGAAAGTAAATACGTTAGTAAAAGCGGCTATTCTTGCTCTTGTTATTAGCTTTGTTGAGCTCTTCGTCGCTCTACCCTTTAGCCTTTATAAGGGGGCTTTAGGGTTAAATGTGGGGATCTTAACCTTTGTGTTTATTCTAATATTTAACCTTCTCTGGGCGTTAATAACTGGCTTAATACTGAAGCTAGCCAAATAATTTATCACACACTAAGGGTGTTTGTTTGCACGAATGGTTTTGAGAAGTTGATCACTGTGCTGACATTCACCCGTTAACGTTTTTCTTATTTCTTCTTTACTTTTTTGCAGCGCTAAAATTGTCTCGTCTATTTTTTTTTCTTTTTGTTGAAGGTGCTGCGTCATGAGTCCTTCGGTTAACTTTTTGGCAAAAAACAAATCCGCTAAGCCTTTTATTTCCTTGAGGGTAAAGCCCAGCTCCTTGGTTCTTTTTAACAGAATTAATTGCTCAAGATGGGCGCTTGTATACTCTTTATAGCCATTATTTGAGCGTCTAATATCCGCCAGAAAGCCTATATCCTCATAATGACGGATGGTATCTTTTGTCATGCCTGTTTGTTGGCAAATCTCACTTATTCTCATTTCAACCTTGACCGTTGCCTATACCCTACGGTTTATCATGCAATGAAGGAGTATTTATGACAACAAAATTTAACTTAACATGCCCCGATGGCAGAACATTAGCGGTGACAAAGTATGAAGCAGGAAGTGGGAGGCAAAAACATTTCATTATTATTAATTCGGCATTAGGGATTAAGCAGGAATATTATCAAAAAATCGCTCACTATTTGCAAAAACAATCCTGCACTGTCATTACCTGGGATCCCAGGGGGATCGGTGGCTCAGGTTTAAAAAACGTAAAAAAAGACACCGCCAAATTACGTGAGTGGGGCAGCCATGACTTAGAGGCTATTTTGAATTATGTGGTTAAACAAGGTTGGGTTCAATGGCAAGATATTCATTTGATCGGGCACAGTGCGGGTGGGCAATTGGTAGGTTTGTGTCCTTCTATTCATAGAATAAAATATTTATATTTGATTTGTTCAGGTACAGGGAATTGGCGACTATATTCGAAAAAACAGTGGCCAAGAATGTTAGCGGCTTGGTATCTATTAGTTCCTAGTGTATTGGCTATATTTGGTTATATTCCTGCCAGATTGGGGGTTGGCCATGACCTTCCAAAAGGCATTGCTCAAGATTGGCGGAATTGGTGTCTCAATAAGGATTACCTTTTTTCAGATAGCAGTATTAAACAAACATTTTTCAGTACATTTGAAGGAAAGCTTCATGCCATTGGCTTTAATGATGATGTGGGTTTCACGCCAAAAAGTACCATTAATGATCTGATAAAGCGTTTTACCAATGCCCAAAAGACCCTAGAGGTTTATCACCCGGCTCAATTGATGCAAAAAAAGATAGGTCACTTTGGATATTTTAAATTAAAGGATGAGTCGGTTTGGACGGAAACCTTATTAAAACCCATTATTGAGGCATCATCAAATAATCAAAAATGAAGAATTAAAACTCTGCTAAAGATGAATGGTTAAGATGATTTACGCCTATAGTATAAGAGGTCAGCTAGAGCCTTCTATTAACTGTGGTGGTTAGATGAATCTATTATCGCTAGTCTCTGTTTCCAAAGTGTTTTGCTTTGCGTTTTGTATTTTTATGTCATTACCTATAATGGCAAATTGTATTGCTGTGGTAACGGCAGGTGGTGGCGATGGCTTTTGGGGAGAGGTTAGAAAAGGCGCAGAGTCGGCGGCGAAAGAGTTAAAAATTAAAGTTGTTATAAGAGGGCCTGCAGACGAAGTGGATGAAAAGGCCCAAGCCAAGATTATAAACTCCATGATGAGCTTAGGTTGCCGTGCACTGGTACTTGCTCCTAATAGTAAGGAACGAAAACTAGATGTAGCCCGTCTTAAAAAAGAAGGTGTTTTTACGGTATATATTGATCGAGATATAGGAGGTAAGCGCGTCAGTGTTATTAAGACGGATAACTTTGAGGCAGGCTACTTAGCAGGTTTAGAAATGGCTAAAACCTTGCTGATTTCGGCTAAAAGACGAATTGTTCTTTTACGTATGGATAAGCTTGTGGTGAGTACTAGCCGGCGTGAAGTCGGTTTTTTAAAAGCCATTAGAGAGCAAGGGCTAGAGCTCGTTTATGACGGCTATATTGGAACGACTATTAGTCAAGCGCGAATAAAATCCTATCAAATACTGTCCAAGTTGAATGCTTTTGAAGGCGTCTTTACACCAAATGAATCTACTAGCGTCAGTGTTCTTGCCAGTTTGAAACAATTAGGCTTGGAAGGCCAAGTTAAGCATATTGGCTTTGATAGTCATGAGCTTATGATTAAGTCAGTACAGCAAAAAAAAATGTATGGTTTTATCGTACAAGACCCTTTTTTAATGGGTTACCAAGGCGTTAAAACGGCCTATGCCGCGATGAAAGGTGAGTATTATGAGCAAAAAATTAGTGCCAGTGTTGTATTTGTTAATAGCAATAATATTACCCACAAAAAAATTCAAACCCTACTAGGTTTTATTGAATAAATAGCTCATCTAGAAAGGTTTGTTATCATTTTTCAAATCGATACCGACTCACATTTAAGCAAAGTAAATATGTTTTTCTCATCATGTACTTCACCTTTGTGTCGATAAAACACACAAATTATGGATGATTTTTATGATTATCGCTTTTCTTCGTAATTTTTAAAAAGTAAGAATTTTGCTAGATTACCTTGATAATAAACCTGCTTCATTATTTGTTTTTGAAACTGACTCATGTCTTTTGGTTCTGTATTAAGTAATAGATTTGAATCATCCCATTCGTAGCGTTTATCATTTGACGTGACGCCATTGCTGAAAAGTCCAAGAGAGTCTTTATACCAAGCGTAACTTGTCTCAGGTGTTTTTCTTAACAATGAATTACCAAAGGCATAAAAAGACGCCTCAGACAAACTTAAGTCGTATAGGGTTGGAAATATGTCGATATGAGATCCTGTGATATTTGTTTTGGGAAATTGTTGGTATTGAGGGGGGATATAGGCATAAAAAGGCACGGAATACTTGGCAAAAAGTTTATGCTTGGCGTTGTAGTTATCAAAGCCTTTCAGGATATGGTCACCTGTGGCGACCACAATGGTATTGCCTGCAAATTCAGACGATTTCAACCAGGTTAAAAATTTTCCAAGTTCATTACTTGAGTAATAATAGGCATTGAGCATTTCTTTCAAATAGTCACTTTCTTCCATCTGATAGCGGGAATAATCATAAGAAGGCGATTCGAAGTTATCAGGCAGTACCACAGGCGGGTGATTATTTGTTGTAAGTACAAATGAAAAGGAAGTTTTATCCTGATTGCTTATTAGCCTATGTTTAACAAAACTAAAGAGGTCTTCTTCATAAGCACCCCAAGGGTTAGCTGATGTGTTTTTGGTATAACCTCTGATATGTGTGCGATCATAGAAGTCATCAAACCCTTGTTTCGAATAAAAATTCCCTGTGTTGCGCCATTCACGATTACCACCTGAAATAAACTGAGTGTAATAACCTGCCTTTTTAAAAGGCAAAATATTGGACACGTCATAGGAAATGTTTTTACCTTTACTTGAGGTGATATGCCCAAAAGGGCTATTCATTAAGATACGACCCAGTGATGGGTTAGTTCCATAGGAATTAGAGACGAATTTCGTTAAAAAATAATCATTATGTTTATGCTGATTGAACTCTCCCAGCACATTGTTATCTTGAGATTGACCCATTGCAATGTGTGATGACCAGCCTTCCATTAATACAAAAATGACATTAGGCTCTGGCGTCGTCTTTTTAGTGCTTAATTGCACTAATGGATAGTCTTTACTATAACCTGCAAGTGTTTTGAGTTGTTCAAAACTGTCTAGTTTGAGGTCACTGAGTAGCTTTTTATTGGAAAAATCTATGATGTCTTTTTGATTATCTCTATAAGCATTATAAAGGTCCATAATAGGGTTCAATGCTAAACCATTTAATTGTGGGTCTTGGTTCCCTTGATTTATTTTCTTTGAAAGAGGAAGGCTACCAAGGCTGCCACGAGCTAGCAGTAACAATATAAAAAAGAAGAATATAAAGTTAATGAGCACCATCAGGCGTTTGTAAAATACCTTAGTCATAGGGTTACGATAACGGCTGAATAGGCTGTAGCAGACCATAATCCAAACGATTAGAGCGAGGGTTAAATAAATTACCAGTGGGTTGACGGCCATGCTTAAGACGACTTCTTTAAAACCATCTTCCCATAAGCCGAACATAAGTTGATCAATAGGGGTTCCAAAGTGGGAGTAGTATCCATAACCGACAAGGCAAATAAACACTTCTAAAATAAAGGTCCAAAAAAGAACGCTATCAAAAAGCCTTAATATTCCTGACTGCTGTTTATAAATGAGAAGTAAGATGGATAAGGGCAACAGATAGAAAGCTAAGCTGAAGACACTGATGATTTTTAAATCAAACCTTAATCCCATATAAACTAAGCTTGTTAGCTGGCTGACGCTATAGCTTTGGTAGTCCAATAATCCGATTAATACACTGATTCTGGTCAGCATTAAAACAAGAAGGGAAAAGAGTGTAAAAAGCGCTAAAGACCGTAACATCTCTATAGGTAAGCGGATTAACATGATCAAAAAAATCCTGAAAAAATAACGAGTTGGATAGTAATCAAATTTTATAAGGTAGCTTAAGTAGTAACATCTTATACTTAATTTAGTGAAGTATTACATTAATTGCATGTTAACATTGAGAGAGATATTGGTCGAGGGGAGGGCATTCATTCTTCTTGATTAAGGCTAGGGAAATTGGCGTAAATTTGTATGGATGCAACTATACTTTTAAAAGGTGAATTGTATTTAAATTAAGCGGATTGTTATCTAATAACATGAAAAAGGACTTATTAGCTTCTATCAAACATAAATATCAATCTAAAGGTTCAATTGGATGTCGAATCCTCTGTTACAGGTCTATATTGATCAACTAAACCATCTGCTGAATTTTCAGGGTATGAGTTGGTGGCTTATTGATATCAAAAATAACCCAGAGAGTTTTTATTGTAATCAAACGATGGCTCAGGTGTTTTCCTTGGATCAGAACCTTGAAAAACATTCTGTTAGCCAAACTTGCCCAATCGCGGGTGACTATCTAAAAAATGTTGAACTGAAGTCTGGTCAACAAGCAAAGTTAATAATTTCTGAGTATCGTCAATTATTAGAGCAAGAGATAAGCGAATACAATAACCAGTTTCCCTATTATAACCAGGCGAAAAAGAAGACTTATTATTTCAAAAGTCGTGCTCGTGTTCTGGCATTAGCCGAAGACGGTGGCGTTGCTTTAATTTTTGGCATTATTGAAGATATTACAGAAATAGAAAATCAGCGATTGGCCGTTGAGCAACAGAAAAGTAAGTTCAAAGCCTTAAGTGAGAAAGACACTGTTACAAACCTTTATAATAGGCGCTATTTTATGTCTATTTTTAAGCATGGTTTTTACCAAGCACAAAGAGATCAAAGTGCTATTGCTATCCTTATGATGGATACAGATAATTTCAAAATCTATAACGATTATTATGGTCATTTAAAAGGCGATGAGTGTTTAAAGCGAATTGCCAAATGTATTCGTTCTACCTTTAATCGAAAAACAGATATGGTGGCGCGTTTTGGTGGTGATGAATTTATTGTGTTTATCTCAGAGGGCGATGTAGAGAAGCTTGAATTGATTGCATTAAAGCTTATAAATAACTTGTTTTGCGATAAGTCATTACAGCCAGATGACGTTGAATTACCACAAATTAGTCTGAGTATTGGAGGCTATCTTGCGGTTCCTCAAATGGATGATAGTAATATGGAGGCCTATATTAAAATTGCAGATGAGAACTTGTATAAAGCCAAGTCGAAAGGTAAAAACGGTCTGGTTATTAGCGCTGCAAACTAATGCTGTAATCAAGCGGTTTTAAGGCGCTTTTCAAACATGTCTTAAGCCTCACTAATACGCTTCATTAAATAAAGAGGTATGAGTAAACCCGATTAATAGTCGTATTTCTCATACCTTATCCTTGGGGTTATAGCTCTTTTATAGCTCGGCCAATGCCATCAAGTGTTAATGGATACATTTTATCTTTCATCAGCTCTTTTATCAGACCGATAGAATAATGATAGGGCCAATGCTCCTCAGGCTGAGGGTTGAGCCAGACAACCTTATCAAAATGGCCTGTTATTCTATTAAGCCAGTTTGAGCCTGCCTCCTGATTCCAATGCTCGACACTGCCACCAGGGGAGGCGATTTCATAGGGACCCATGGTTGCATCACCTACAAAAATAACTTTGTAGTCTCGACCAAAGCGATTGATTAAACTCATGGTATCAATGGATTCACTACGGCGCCTTATATTGTCTTCCCAGACATGTTCATACAAGCAGTTGTGGAAGTAAAAAAAGGACAAGTGTTTAAACTCACCATGGGCTGCACTAAATAGCTCCTCACACGTTTTAATGTAATCGTCCATAGAGCCACCAATATCGAAAAACATGAGTACTTTGACCGCATTATGGCGTTCTGGCTCCATGATCACATCCAGCATCCCCCCTTGTTTTGCGGTTGCACTGATGGTGTTATTTAAATCAAGTTTTTCACTGGCGCCCGTTCGAGCAAAACGACGTAATTTTTTTAAGGCTAATTTCATCGTACGGCTAGTGATTTCTGTATTCACATCGAGATTACGATATTGTCGCTGTTGCCAGACTTTTACCGCTTTTCTTTGCCTTGGATGGTCCTCACCAATGCGTACACCTTCTGGGTTGTAACCGCCTGAGCCAAACGCTGAGGTGCCACCTGTTCCTATCCACTTGTTACCACCCGCATGACGCTTTTTTTGTTCTTCAAAGCGTTTTTTGAGGGTTTCCATGAGCTTTTCTAGACCACCCATGGCTTCAATTTGTTCTTTTTCTTCTGGGCTTAGGTTCTTTTCAAACTCTTTTCTAAGCCAGTCTTCAGGAACTTGATAAGCTTGTTGCAACGCTGACAAGACATCCAGATCCTGAATGCCACTAAAATAGTCGGCAAACGCTTTATCAAATCGATCATATTGTGTTTCATCTTTTACTAGAATGGTTCTGGCTAAAAAATAAAAGGCATCAATATCAGCAAAAATGACCTGTTGTTTTAACGCGTTAATGAGGTCTAATAGCTCGCGAATGCTGGTTTTAAGCTTATATTTGCGAAGTATCAAAAAGAATTCAATCAGCATGGTTAACTTCCTTCGATATTACTAAACGACTAACGTCGTTTGCTCATAAAAGCGAGTTTTTGTAATAAATTAACGTCTTGCTCATTTTTTAAAAGCGCGCCAAACAAAGGTACAAGACCGCCTTTATTGCTTTTATCTTTTAGGACTTCAGGGTCTATATCTTCTGCAATAAGTAGTTTAAGCCAATCCAAGAGCTCACTGGTTGATGGTTTCTTTTTAAGGTTTGGTAATTCACGTAATTGAAAAAACACTTCAAGCGCGGTAGTTAATAGTTCAGGTTTTATCTTAGGATGATGAACGTCAATAATCTGTTGCATCTCATCTTTATTAGGGAAATCTATATAGTGGAAAAAGCAACGTCTTAAAAAGGCATCAGGTAATTCTTTTTCGTTATTTGAGGTAATGATGACAATCGGCCTTTGGTTGGCTACGATTCTTTCTTGCGTTTCATAAACATAAAATTCCATTTTATCCAGTTCAAGCAGTAAGTCGTTCGGGAATTCAATATCGGCTTTATCTATCTCATCTATTAAAAGAACCGGGCGAACACTGGCATCAAAGGACTGCCACATCTTACCTTTAATAATGTAGTTAGAAATATCATGGACTTTTTCATCACCCAGTTGGCTGTCTCTAAGGCGTGAAACCGCATCATATTCATATAAACCTTGCTGCGCTTTAGTGGTCGACTTTATATGCCACTGAATCAGTTCAGTCCCTAAGGAGTCTGCCAGTTCTTGTGCTAGCATTGTTTTCCCTGTGCCCGGCTCACCTTTAATTAGCAGAGGCTTCTCTAGCAGCATGGCAGCATGAACAGCGAGTTTAAGTGATTCACTGGCAACGTAATTTTCTGTACCTTCAAACTTCAAAGTAAACCCCTAATAGTAATTATCAATTAAATTTTGAAATGCCAATGTTATTGCCATGTCATCTGTTATCAGAATCATCCCATAAATATATCAAAATACCAATAACAGGTTGTTTTTACAAAATCATATAATTTATAGTTATTTCATTGTGGGTAGTTATCTGGATGAATTTGTCTGATATAAGCTTAAATGTGTAAGAAAAGCGATTATAAATTGGAACGATCGGTCAACTCGTATCAATGTTGGGGATTCTTTTCTATGATGGAAAAATATTAAGTAGTGCAAAGCCTTGCTTGATTTCTCTTAGTTTTGAGTTCCCTTTCGCTTTTATTCCTATGATTTAAAGCAAACCCAGACATTTATGTTCTGGGTTTTTTATGTCCAAGCCTTTTCATGGCTAATATCCCTTCTTAAAATCGTTAAAATGCTAGTTACATCATTCATCTATTCAAATTATGCAACTTAATCATTAAAACAGCCGTGATGAATGGGCGATTAGACTTAATAAAGTCAGTTAAATGCTAGACTTGGGCTCATGTGTAACTGCGATTAGAAAGGCAAAGCTGTCGTCTTTTTGTGGCTCATGAGTGACGCTGTTTGACCCAGAAATTGGTAATCACAGGGTGATGAAATTTAAAAAGGTCTAATAGGTAACAGATTGCATATTTGTTTATTTTGAATAGACGATCCTTATCACGAGTGTTGGACTATCAAGGGACATTCGGTGACGCACAAAGAACAATTGCGCTAGGTTAATTTCTTGATACTTGCTAGCGCAACATATAATTATAATTAATAGGAAGCCAACAAAATGAAGCTGAAAGAATCCAGTAATGGTAGAGCAGAGTATAATACGGCGTATAAAGTAGGTCAGGACAATGTGCAAGTGATGGGATTAGATTTTCTAAACCCTGTATTCATGAGCAGTGCGTTTATTATTTTTGCTTTTATTTTAGGTACTATTTTATTTCCCGCGGATGCGAAAGAAATACTAGTCGGTGCAAGAGGGTGGACAATCAATAATTTTGATTGGCTGTTTATGATAAGCGGTAATATTTTTGTATTATTTTGCTTAGCTTTAATTGTATTACCAGTGAGTAAAATTCGTTTAGGGGGCACAGATGCCAAGCCTGAACACTCAACACTAAGCTGGTTTTCTATGTTATTTGCCGCAGGTATGGGCATTGGCTTGATGTTTTGGAGTGTAGCAGAGCCAGTCGCTTATTATACTGATTGGTGGGGTACGCCTCTAAATGCAGCAGCAAGAACACCTGAAGGTGAGCAGCTAGCATTGGGTGCGACTATGTTCCATTGGGGCCTACATCCTTGGGCAATTTATGGTGTAGTGGCTTTATCTCTTGCTTTCTTTACCTATAACAAGGGCTTGCCTTTAACGATTCGTTCTGCTTTTTACCCGCTTTTGGGTGAAAAAGTATGGGGTGCAACCGGTCATTTCATTGATGTGTTAGCTGTCATTGCCACCATTTTTGGTTTAGCGACATCTCTTGGTCTAGGTGCGCAGCAAGCAACCAGTGGTTTAAACTTCCTATTTGATATTCCAAACACGTTAACAACTCAAATTATTGTGATTGTGGTAGTTACCGCGGTTGCCATTATTTCAGTTGCCAGAGGATTAGAAGGTGGTGTGAAACTATTGAGTAACATCAATATTATTATCGCTGCTGCATTAGCTTTGTTCGTATTAGTGGTTGCCAATACCGGTGCTATTTTTGGCGCTATGGGAACTATCTTTTTGGGTTATGTTGAGAACATTATTCCACTGAGTAACTGGATTGGTCGTGAAGACGAGAAGTTCTACCATGGTTGGACTGTATTCTACTGGGCTTGGTGGGTATCTTGGGCGCCTTTCGTTGGTATGTTTATCGCACGTGTATCACGTGGACGTACGGTACGTGAATTCTTGATTGCCGTTTTGTTAGTGCCGACTTTTGTCTCCTTAATCTGGATGGCGATATTTGGTGGTTCAGCACTTGATCAAGTGAATAACGGTGTAGGTGCACTTTCTAATGGTTTGTCTGATGCGTCACTTGCCATGTTCCAAATGTTTGAGCATTTACCTCTTACTGGCATCATTTCTTTTGTTGGTATTGTGCTGGTTTTAGTCTTCTTCGTAACCTCTTCTGACTCAGGATCCTTGGTTATCGATGGTATTACAGCGGGTGGTAAAACGGATGCCCCTATGATTCAGCGTGTGTTTTGGGCTGTTGTTGAGGGTGTCATCGCCATTGCATTGTTAATCGGTGGTGGCTCAGAAGCCTTATCCGCGATTCAAGCGGCAGCGATTACAATAGGCTTACCTTTCTCCGTCTTAATGTTGGTGATGTGTGTTAGTTTGTATAAAGGTCTGCAATCTGATTTGCACCTAGTTAAGTAATTCGTTTTAAGAATGTTGCTCTAATAAAGCGGTGTATGAACTCATACACCGCTTTATTTTTTTAAGGGAATGACACTCGTTTTTTTGCTGATCAAAGACTGAAAAGTGGTAAATACAATGATGGAAGTCGAATTAACAGAAATGCTTGATACGTTAAATCAGTATCCTCCTTTTAGTGAGATGCAAGAACCTCACCTGATTGAGCAGATGGTACATGAATTAGAAATTCAGTATGTACGAAATGGAGAGTCCATTATTGTCCCTAACACCATGAATGAATTTCTTTATTTCATTCGTAGTGGCGCTGTTGAAGTCCTTGCTAACAATGAACAGTTGTTGCGACGCATGGAAGAGGGTGAGCTATTTGGTTATTTGTCTTTATTGCGTGATGGTAAAGTCACGCAAGAAATTAAGGCGATTGAAGACTGTTTACTTTATTTAATTCCAGCGACATGGTTTAAACGATTTTATGTAGAGAATGATGTCTTTTCGGAATTTTTTGAACTGATCCGAGAGAATCGTTTACGTACCGCATTAGATGCGCAAAATCAAAATAGCAATCAAGATGTGTCCTTGATGACCTGCCCTGTTAAGAGTCTATTAAGGCGTCCGCCTATCAGTATTGAAGATAATGTCAGTATTCAACAGGCGGCATTAAAAATGGCTGATAACAGAGTCTCTAGTCTGTTAATCACCCATCTTGATGCGCTCGTGGGTATTGTCACTGATAGAGATTTAAGAACACGTGTTATTGCAAAAGGCCTCAGTTACGATGAGCCAGTAAAAAATATCATGACAGTGGATCCTATCACGATAGACAGTGGGGATTTCGCTTCTGAAGCCGTCATGAAAATGATGGCGCAAAACGTACATCATCTGCCCATTACAAAAAATGGAAAAGCCATAGGCGTGATTAGCACAGGGGATATTGTGCAAAAAGAAAGCCATGGCAGCATGTATTTAATCAGTGACATTTTTAAGCAGCAAGATGTGAAAGCCTTGCAGGCTATTAGCCGAAAAATGACTCACACCTTTACCCAGCTTGTTCACGCGGATGCTAACAGTGTCATGATAGGTAATGCATTATCTCGCATTGGCACCACGTTTGTTGAAAGATTGTTACAGCTTGCTGAGAAGAAGTTTGGTCCAGCGCCCATATCATATTGCTTTATCGCGCTTGGTTCGCAAGCAAGGGAAGAGCAGACCATCAGTACAGATCAAGATAATGCCTTTATTCTATCCAATGAATATGATGAAAAGATTCATGGAGAATACTTTAAAACGCTTGCTGATTGGCTCTGCCAAAGCTTAGATCAATGTGGGTATCCTTTGTGTACAGGTGACATAATGGCGAGCAATACCCTATGGCGACAACCCCTGTCTCAATGGCAAGAATATTTTAGTGATTGGATTCAAAACCCTAAGCCTGAAGCGCTATTAAGAAGTTCGATATTCTTTGATTTACGCTGTGTTTATGGTGATGAATCACTGGCAAGACAATTAACCGATCATATCCATCTACAAACCCAACAACATAGACGTTTCTTGTCTCATATGGCACGTAATGCAAATCAACGTAAACCGCCTTTAGGCTTTTTTAGACAGTTTGTTTTAGATGGAAGCGGTAAACAGTCAAAAACCTTTAATCTAAAAGAAAGGGGTATTGCCCCCATCATTGATATTGTTAGGGTGCATGCTTTAGCGTGTGGCAGCCGTAAACTCAATACGGTAGAAAGGTTACAAGATATTGAAGCGGCGGGTATTCTACAAGAAGGGCGGGCCAGAGATTTAATCATGGCACTTGAGTTGATCAGCATGGTAAGAATCAGGCATCAAACAGAGCAAATAGACCAAGGGCTGGTACCGAATAATCATGTCAACCCTGAACACCTTTCGAGCTTAGAGCGACGTAATTTACGTGATGCTTTTCATGTGGTGTCACGTCAACAAGAATACATAAAATTTCGTTATGCGGGTGAGCGTTCATAATGTTAGCAAGACTTTATGAGAACTTTAAACATGAAGATGATAGTGCTTTTGATTGGCAGGCATATTATCGAAAACAAGCAGACACTTTACCTGATGGCCCGTTAAAGCGTTTTTATCAAGCCGGTGTTCCTGCTATGGACACGACACTGTCAAACACAGACTTAATTGCCCTGGACCTTGAAACAACGGGCTTGAGAAGTCAAAAAGATGTCATTGTGAGTGTGGGTTCAGTGGCGATGAATTGTCGTAGAATTCAATGCGCTAGTGCAAAATACTGGCTGGTAAATCCGGGCTCCCCTTTGTCTGCAGAATCAATTACCATCCATGAATTAACTCATTCAGATGTGGCACAAGCGCCGCCTTTAAATCGCTATTTTGAAGCGATACTTGAGTCTCTCGCCGGTAAAGTGGTGGTGGTTCATTGTGCTGCTATTGAGCGACAGTTTTTGTATCAAGCGGCTAAAAAGCTGTATGGGCATGATTTGTTTTTTCCAATACTCGATACGTTAGCGTTAGAGCAGAAAATATTAAAGCAAAGGCCTTTGATTAAACGTCTATTTAAGTCTAAAACATCGGTTCGATTAGATGCATGTAGGCAAAGATATGGTCTGCCAAGGTATAAGGCACATCATGCATTAACCGATGCGTTTTCATCCGCAGAGTTGCTGCAAGCACAAATTGCGCATCACTTTGATTATGAAAAGAGTATTGGAGAATACTGGAGTTAAATAAGGCTTACCCTACAAGTGTATCTTTCTGCATACACTTGTTTACATATTAAATCTGCTTATACCCCACTAAATCCCCTTGGTTCATATTGAACCTTGTTTTACAATCTCCCGTTCATTGCGGGCTTTCTTCCTTTCATTTTGCCCTCAGCGCTCTATCACACTGATCTGTGTTAACAAAACCAATAAGGATATGATGAATATGTCTGACAACAAAGGCATGGTACCGGCTCTTTCTGCCTATATATTATGGGGAATAGCACCGATATATTTCAAATGGATGGCAGATGAAAATCCATTAGATATTATCGCAAATAGGGTACTTTGGTCCGTCATATTACTGGCCATTGTGATTAGTGTGATGGGTAAGTGGGGTAATGTTAAAGCCGCCTTATCATCAATGAAAACCGTTAGAACACTATTGGCAACAACCCTCTTGATTGCGGTTAACTGGTCTGTCTTTATTTACGCCATTGCCACGGATCGCATGCTTGATGCGAGCTTAGGTTATTATATTAACCCCTTGTTGAGTGTGACTTTGGCTTATTTTTTCTTGAATGAAAGGCTGAATAAAATGCAAGTTATCGCGCTCGTGTTAGCGGTTGTTGGTGTTTCTATACAGGTCTTTGAGCTGGGCTACTTACCTTGGATTTCTATTTTACTGGCATCGTCATTTGGTTTTTATGGTTTGTTCCATAAAAAAACACCGACCGACAGTTTTACCTCTTTATTTGTCGAAACCAGTTTGTTGCTTCCTATCGCATTGGCTGTGATGACCTACTTATATGGCTCTAGCATAGTTATATCTGATCGTGATTCATCGACTTGGTTGATGTTTATGCTGGCAGGCCCTGTCACGACTTTACCTCTGTTGCTTTTCTCTATGGCATCCAAAACAGTAAAATTATCGACCTTAGGTTTCTTACAATATATTGGCCCTACCATGATTCTTGGACTCGCCATTTTTGTTTATGGCGAGGTTTTAGAACCAGCGAAAGGCTTAACCTTTATCTTCATCTGGGCGGGTTTATTCCTCTATGGGTTTGACTCTGTGCGCCGTGATGCAAAACGAAGAAAGCAACTTAAAAGCTAACTCTCCTGCTTTTGTTGAGCCTTATGATCTGACTTGTGTTTAAACATGAGGTTCAACACATAATAAACGAATGCGGCGACGAGTATGCCAATAATAGGTTGAATCCAATGGCTGAAGTAGGCCGCTGCTGACGCAATGATGTAAGCAAATACCCCAGTGTAATTGATGTTTGAAAATGCATAATGCTCAAAATCAAGTTTGTCATGGCGACGGTATAGGTAAAAGTCGACCATGATGATGGCGCCTATTGGCGGAATAAAGGTCCCTAATAGGATTAAAAAGGGGATGAGAAATTCATACATGCCCAATAAGGCAAGCAGAGTGCCTATTGCTGCGCCCGCTAATATCACCCAGGTACGTTTTGTTGTTCGTAATAAGTGACAACCCGCCGCTGCAAAGTTATAAATAGTGTTATCTTGGGTGGTCCAAATATTGGCAAATAACATCAGCACAGCCGCCATCAGAAAACCTTGGCTCACCAACACATCAACCATGTCTGCTTGTTGATAAACCATACTGCCAAATGCACCAATGAAAATCATCAGTCCATTACCAATAAAGAACGCCAGTAAGGTGCTGCTAATCGCGGTTCGACTCGAGTTTGAAAATCGGCTCCAGTTCGTTGCTTGTGTTGCACCACTGACAAAGGTGCCAATAACAATGGTAATGGCCGCAGAATATGTAAGGCTACTTTCTG
>Ga0209396_1002767_pt1 | contig 18207 bp, 21 predicted proteins | sample GOMGulsemesocosm_6_FD_184638 | JGI IMG/M metagenome (GOLD analysis project Ga0209396, IMG submission 184638) | Methane-oxidizing microbial communities from mesocosms in the Gulf of Mexico - GOM8C Gulf of Mexico (SPAdes) (version 2) | ecosystem: Environmental > Aquatic > Marine > Cold seeps...
GTTTTACTGCTTGTGTCGGCATCGGTCAAATCAGTCAGCTAAAACCGTTGTTTGAGCGTGATTAGTGAATTATGGATGGAACCAATCATTTAAGTTATGTGTTTAGGTAGTTTGATTTTATCCACCCCCCCATGGCTAGAAAGTGGTTTGAAATTTCGGGGGGGGGAAATCGCGTATTTTTTTGTATTATTGTCTTTGCATTATTGTCTTTGTATTATTGCTCATTATACGCCTCTAAGCATTCGACAATCAGATCTACAAATCCTTCTCTATCAATATCAAATAACACTTTGGCATTGGCTTGATTATTCGTTAATTGGTAACGATCCACAACGGTCATGCCTTGGGTATATTCGCCTTTTGTTTCGATACCTACCCAGCAATCTTGGCTGGTAAATAATTCCGGTTTAAGTAACCAAGCTATGGTGCAAGGGTCGTGTAGCGGCGCACCTTTTAATCCCCATTTTGGATCTTGATGATAGATCATAAAAAAATCTAATAAACCAGCCACGCATTCTGCTACCGGGTTATTTATATTTCGAATTCGTTCAATATCTTCCGGTAATATATAGGCTTCATGAGTGACATCTAAGCCACACATGACAATAGGGATGCCTGATTTGAATACTATATCTGCCGCTTCAGGATCGACAAAAATATTAAACTCTGCAGCTGGAGTCCAATTGCCTGCCGCGGCTGCACCGCCCATTAAGACAATACTGTCAATTTTGCTGTGTAATTCTGGATGTGCAGCGAGCAATAATGCGATATTGGTTAGTGGACCCGTTGGGTTTAAGATCACTGGAATATCACTTTGGCGGAGTTTTTCAGCCATTAACTCAACAGCGTTCATTTCCACTGCTGCAAATGCAGGATCTGGTAGTTTAGGACCATCAAGACCAGATTCGCCATGTACATTATCGGCAATAATTAACTCTCTGGCTAATGGCTTGATTGCGCCGCCTGCAACGGGGGTATTGTGTCGGCCTAATAAAGTCAAAATACGCAAAGCGTTATTAAGGGTCTTATCTGGCGTTTGGTTACCGGCACTAGTGGTGACGGCAAGAATATCAAGTCGTTTTGTGCTGCAGGCTAGAATCAGCGAAATTGCATCATCATGGCCCGGATCGCAATCGCAAATAATCGGACGAGAGGTCATATCTTTACTCCTGTAAATTCAGAATATAATGCTAACATAACTCTAAGGTAATAGTGTTTTTCCCTGTTGAATTTGTGAGTTACTCGAGATCAACATCGGGGTGAAATACAACCGCTTATTTGCTAATAGTTTCTCTGTTTGATTGGGGTGATACCTTAATGGTTAATCATCCTGATATGCAGGGGAAGATGTGTGACTGGCCAGAAGTAACTGCTATTCCAGGTGCCCATGAAACCCTTGCCGAACTGTCAAAAACAGCCGCAATTTATGTTGCGACTAGTGCTGCTGATTCCTGTGAATTAGAGATACAACAAGCTTTCGAGCGGGTTGGTTTAAGTGAGTTTATTTCTGGTTACTTCTGTAAGACTAATGTAGGAGTAATAAAAGCCGACCCGGACTTTCTTGATTTGATCCTTACTCGACTCGATAAACCCGCAGTTAAAGTTGCTATGGTTGGTGACAGTATGATTAAAGATATTCGACCTGCGCTTATTGCGGGTATCTTACCTATTTGGCTGACGACTGAAACTCAAACGGTCACTGGCGTCATAAAAATAACCCATTTACAGCAATTATTGCGCACTAATATCGTCAAATAAGAGGTTGAATTATGATGTTAAATATGGATTTTGACCAACGAATCGTGATTGAAACTCAATCACAAGCGTGGCTAGCTAGCCCTGCTGCTGGTGTATGGCGCAAGCAATTAGAGCGGGAAGCGAAAGAATCTGGTCATACGACGAGTATCGTTAAGTATGATGCTGGTTCGGTATTTTCCTCTCATCCCCACCCATTCGGAGAGGAGATCTTAGTACTAGAGGGGATCTTCTCCGATGAGCATGGTGATTATGCCGCTGGCACTTACATTCGTAATCCACCTAATAGCAAGCATGCACCGTTTAGCGTTGAAGGTTGTGTGATATTAGTAAAGTTGAACCAATTCTCAGCGCAAGACAGTGCGGAAATACGCATTGATACAAATATTGCTGAATGGTTACCCGGCATGGGCGGTTTGCAAGTGATGCCGTTACATAATTTACATGCAACCAAGGTTTTTTTCAGCGCGGTATTCAATTGGTCTTTTACTGATTATGGTGAAGAATACAGTGCATTTTCTTGAGCCAAGTGGTAATGAGTTTGCGGTGTGGTCTGAAATCTACTAGTCGGGGTTATTCGGTATAAGAAGAAAATAGGCGATCATAACGTTTGTAATTATGCTCGCTTGAGAGTTTTTAATTTAAGTTAACAACCGGATTTATCGTTTGTATCTCTCCGGTAACGTCAAGAAGAGCAATAATGTCTGGTTCTCAGTGTAATAATGGTGTCAATTTAACTCTGTATTGTAAATGCTACTTTTAATAAATAGAGCCATCGTTTTGATGGTTTTATCTAGGTGGGCTTGGTGAGTAAAACCACTTTTTACTCTGGGCTTTAAATCATGGTCCCCATCCTCTAGCCATAGCCAGTCAATGTCTTTTTTTAGCGAATAGCTTGCGATATCTAGCTTACTGCCAAGTTTATCTCGCTCACCTTGTGCGATAAAAATCGGTACTGGAATATGCTGGAAATGCGCGGTGCGTAGCGACTCAGGTTTATTCGCGGGGTGAAATGGAAAACCTAAACAGGCAATGCCTTTAATGTCAGAGTTTAAAGGGATGACGTCAGCGCTCAGTTCTTGATGAGTCATTTCTGCACTCAGCAAACTTGCCATACGCCCACCCATCGATTTCCCACCGATAACTAATGGTTGCTCAAATTGACTTAGTCGCAGCGCAAATTGAGTAATGAGTTTTGGCGCGCGCTCCGGTGGTCGACGCGAACCTGTGTCGATTCTCTGTTGCATATAATCAAAATTAAATCGTGCAACGCGGATACCTTCATTGGCAAGACCGAGTGCTATGCGGTTCATGAAGTCAGAGTCAACTGGCGCGCCTGCACCGTGTGTAAACACAAACAACGGACCCTCGATAGGCCCATTAAAAATAAAATCCATAGTAACCTATATTGAAAAAGCGAAAATAATGAAAGTGTAAATAAACAGAAACGTATGTTAGCAACCCTTGGCTTGGTTTAATACGATGGTGTTAAAGTCTATCCAGCCATTGGCTAAAAGTTCAGCCGTACTGACATGTTCAGAAATATTCATGCTTTGTTTAACATGAAATAGTGGCAGGTATACTTGCTGGTTAAGCAACTCTTTAATGCCGAACTTGAATACAGCCAATCTAGCCAGCTTATTTCAACATCTTGGCTAAATACTTCGCCGGAAATAATTATATCTGCTTTGGATAAGTTGTCCGTTTTATTAAACTCAGGAAACTCTAACGCTTGATAATTGGATTTCATCCCCAATTGATTAAGTTGCTGACAGGGGAATTGAGCATATTCAATATGTTGAGATAGTTGATAAGTTAATATCAACAACGGCTTTTGTGCATGGTTAATGTCGGATAATGCCGTTAACCGTGTTAGCCATTGATTTTGAGAGATATATTTGGCTAAGAAACTATCTCGTTCAGCGTGGCAGACGAGAGTAATGGCTTAGTCTACTTTGTTATCTTGTGTTTCGGTTTGCAGTTGCTGGTGGCTATTGTGTTAATGCTGAGTCGAGTTCGTTGTATTGCTTGATTTACCCTAATTTAGGTTTGTAATAAAACTGTCAATTAGCTGTGTTATCGTCACTTGTTAATTTTTTAAGAGGCATTCATGTGAAACAAGTTGTAGAAGTTTTCTGGCGATTTTTAATGTTAGGCTGTATCAGTTTTGGTGGCCCTGCTGCTCATATTGGTTATTTCAAAGCTGCCTTTGTCGATCGCTATAAATGGCTCGATGAACATAATTACGCTCAATTAATTTCTCTTAGTCAATTTTTACCAGGACCTGGTTCAAGTCAAATTGGTTTTGCTATCGGTTTGCAAAGAGCTGGTATCTGGGGTGGTATTGCGGCGTTTTTAGGTTTTACTTTACCGTCATTTATCTTGTTATATTTGCTGGCGACATTTGATGCTAGTTTGAGTAATAACCTTTGGTTTATCGGTGCTATTCATGGCTTGAAATTGTTGGCTGTTGTGGTTGTTGCTGATGCAGTATTGAGTATGGCTAAAGCCTTTTGCCAGACTAAGTGGACAATCATGCTTGCGATATTAACGAGTGTGGTTCTACTGATTATTCCGAGCATGTTAACCCAAGTCGCAGTGCTATTATTGGCGGCATGTTTTGGTTGGCTCATGTCGAAAAAAAACGTGTCGAAAAGCAACGTATCGACAAATGAAAAATCGAGTGAATTAATTAATAATATGGCTGCCGGTCAAGTTAATAAGTTACCTTTATTTTTGTTCATATTGCTATTTTTTAGCGTTATTGTAACGGCGAATGAGAACTCGATAGTCTCCATATTCAGTGATTTCTATCAAGCGGGCAGTTTAGTCTTTGGTGGTGGTCACGTAGTATTACCGTTATTGCAGCAGTTACTTGCTGATGTAATGAGTGCGGAGCAATTTTTATTAGGTTACGCTGCTGCTCAAGCGGTTCCCGGTCCTATGTTTACATTAGCAGCATTTCTAGGCGCGCATCTATCTCCTGAGAGTTTATTACTTGGCGCTACTGTTGCTACTATTGCGATATTTTTACCGGGTCTTTTGTTAGTCAGTAGTTTTGCTGGCGCATGGCAGTATTGGGCTGCTAAACCAAAAGTTGCAGGTGCTATTGCAGGCATCAATGCTGCGGTTGTTGGATTATTGTTATCTGCATTGTATCAACCGGTATTTGTGTCCGCAGTTGTCTCGCCTCTTGATATGGCTTTGGTTATTCTTGGGTTTGCTGCTTTACGTGTTATGAAAATACCGATTGTTTTACTGGTCGCTAGTTTTGTCATCATTGCCGGAATTTTGCAAGTATATGGTGATTTGTTATCAGTATATGCTGGGATATTATGTTTGTGATTGTTGATTGTTGATTGTAGAGAGTGTTGATGTTGAATTCGGTTTCATTGTGAATATCAAAAAAGCACGTGGTGCTAAGATTGATTTTTGTATTGATCATCCCGGTATTCTTGATGAACATGGCAATAAAAGAGCCGCATTTACCGGTGTGGTTCATGTGACTAATAATGACTGGGATTTTTATCTCGGCGATACAGTTTGGTTGCCTATTGCTGATAAATGTGGCGACTGGCATATGAGTATTAGCCTAGATAATAAAGTCTTAGCCCAAAAGACTTTCCACGTAATTGCTTAAGATAAAAATTGATAGCTAGCTGCGCATAGAAAATAGATGCTGCTCACCAGTATCTAACCACACAGAATACTTAGTCATAGCTTTGGCAAATAAGCGACTTTGTAAGTGCTTGTTTAACCAGTGTTGCAGTTGTGGGTAGGGCGCTTGTAAATACCACTGGCGTTCTACTCGTGAAATCTGGCGAATGAAAGGTAAAATTGCATAGTCGGCCAGGCTTGGTTTAGCACCCATCAAAAATGCGTGCTGAATTAACCTATTTTCCAGTTTATTCAAAAATACTTCACAGTTCTGTCGAGACTCTAGTAGTGAATCTAGGTGATAACGCTTGGCATGCTTGTAGCTGCTTAAATTGGGGCGAAATTGGTGGTCATTTTCAGCAATCAGTGCATGCATTTGCTGTGCAATGCCTAAATCATCATTGATGAGTAAGTTACTTGGATCTGATTGCGATAAAGCCCAGAGCATAATATCCAAACTTTCATCGATGACTACCGGTTGCTCGGAATTATCCAATGACGTTAGCGCTAACACTGGCACTGTGCCTTTTGGTGAAATAGCCAGCATCGCGTCGGGTTTATTCTTCATGCTAATAGCCCGCAGCGTGACATCTTGCTGGGCTTGTAACAGCGCTAATCTTGCTCGCATAGCGTAGGGGCAGTTTTGCAATGAATATAAAATGGGTAAGGTCATACTAAACTGTCCTGTTAATCTTATCTGTAATTATAAATGCGCTGAAGTTCACACGTTAACTGAAAATACGGTCAAATAATAGTTTCATGCAATCAACAGGTTATTATCTTTTTTATCTTGATGAATAGGTCGTGATATAACTGCGGATGAAATACATATTAACTTAAAAGGAGAATATTAATTTGTTATATGCAATGGCCATTATGGCAATACTGACAGCATTAGTCGGGCTTATTATGTTAGGGGCTCGAATTGCGGAAATAATTTTGAGCGTAGGTGATCATACGCGTAGTTAAATACATACGCGTAGTTAAATACAATCGCATAGACAATAAAGAAGATAGCGACGCCAATATCCATGATGAAAATAGTGACAATATCAAGCTGTAAGACCCACATTAAAGTTGGCAATGAAAATGTCAGCATACCAATTTCAAAACCAATACCGTGACCAAGACGCATTTTAACTGAGCGTTGTATGCGGTTATTACCAAAAAAGTGGTCGAAACCATAGTTGTAGACGTAATTCCACACCATCGCTATACTTGATAACAAAATGGCTAATCCAGACATCGACAATATATCTCTACCAGTTAACATGACTGCGGCTGTTTTGGCGCAATTAGATACAGTGATATTTTCGGATCTGATGGTACACCGCCAACTTAATATGCGCGGTGAAACTGGCACGAAAATGGATTTCTTCCCGGCGTTAACCTGGTTACATGAGCAGTTTAAAACGGTTTTAGAATAGCTAAATTAGAAAATCAGTTAACTTTGGCAACTGAGATAGCAGAGTTTTAATTTGGCTGTTAAAGCTGGGATGCCATATCGCACTGCTATTGGATTGTTATAAATATGTTAGCGAAATATAGTGTCGAAGTATAAATTAGAGCGGGGAGTTAGTGATGATTAGCTGTAGCCAATATGATTATATTGAAATTGTTTGCATGTATAAATATCCGCTGCAATTAACACTCACCTCTGGTGATATTATCACTGGGAAGGCGCTCGATACTTCGCGTAATGAAAGCCGCCAAGAGTGTATCCAACTGTTAGTCAGAGATGAAAAAATATTAGTTGTATTGGATGATATTAAGCAATTAATGGTAACAATTTCTAACCCGCATTTTAGTCTTATTAATTTTTAACTGGTCAGCTATTCATCGTTGTTACAATTCTGTTATTCTAACGCCTTTCCAAATATAAATATCCACTAACTTATTATAAACCAACCTTTTTCTAGGTTGGTTTTAGTTCTTGTAGTGATATTAACTTATTACACTTAATGAAGAGTATTTTTATAATGGCGATCCAATCAAGAGTAGTCGCACTGTGGTTACTTGTTCTGGTAAATCTTATTTGGGGTGTCGGTTTTGTCGTTGTTGATGATGCAATCAAAAATATTCCTGTATACAGTTTTAATGCCTTTCGTTTTGGTATTGCTGCCTTAGCGCTATTGCCATTACTGTTTTTAAGTCAGCGTAAAGATAAAAAAAAAGCGGCTAAAAATCCAGAAACTCAAATTAATGAAGAAGCCAGCATCGTCGATTTGATGAAAATCGGCTTTGGTTTAGGCTTATTTTTGTTTTTGGGGTTTTCACTGCAAACCCAAGGTTTACTGTATACCACAGTTTCTAATACTGGTTTTATTACTGGGCTATGTGTGCCTTTAGTACCGGTTATTGGCTTCTTTTTATATAAACGTAAAGTCGGAAAACAGGTCTGGTTTAGTGTATTAACTGCGACATGCGGTTTGTATATGTTAACGGTGAAAGACAGTTTGACGCTTAATTTTGGTGATGTGCTGGTGGCGCTGTGCGCTATTTGTTATGCGGTGCATATCGTGCTTATGAGTCGTGTGAGTAACGGCTTTTCGGTATTAAAACTCAGTATTGTGCAGCTCGCTTCTGTTGCCATTTACAGTGCGATTGCTGCGGTTATTGAGCAAGTGATTTCCCCGCAAGAAAACGCGATCCCCTTACTGGACTCTTTACGTAATTTTAATGTTATCGCGGGGATCTTGTATTCTGGTATTTTAGCCAGTGCGTTTGCCTATTGGGTGCAAACGTCAAGCCAGCGTTTATTAGAAGCACATCAAGTGGCGCTTATCTTTGCTCTAGAGCCTATTTTTGGTCATATCGCTGCGTTTATTATTTTAGGTGAAGAACTCGGTGTGCAGGGTTGGTTAGGTGCCTGTTTAATTATTGCGGGTATGTTATATGCCGAATTAGGCGGTAAAAAAGTTAAGATGCAACCGCTTGATCAAATGGCAGCGCCATCTGAATAATGCTTATGTTCCTAATCTATAAATACAAAAAAGCCCAAGATAAATTATCTTAGGCTTAGTATTTTAAAATTAAAATGGATTATTGACTAGTTCATATTAGAAAATGTACGAGATGCCAACAGAACCAGATACCGCATTATCACGATCTAAGATTGAGCTATCAGATACTTCAGAGCCGAACTTGCTGTAACGTACTTGCGTTGTGATTTGCACGTTAGGCGTAATTTTTTGCTGGTACGTTAATGCGGCAAAAATTTGACCTTCACCTGGCGCATCGAAAGCAGTAAATTTGTTACTACTAGCGGTTTGCTCTGCAGCCGTTACACCGTAGTAGTAATCATTGAAGTTGCTGTCGTAGTAAGTGTAACCAATTTCCGGCATAACTAAGTAGTCAGCTGTTTTTATTGGTAATTTCCACACTGCTTCAGCGTAAACACCGTCGTGATTACCACTTAGGTCACTGCCTGCTGTAATTTCAATAATACCTGTTGTTGTTAATGCTTGGAGCGTTACGCCACCAAGTAAACCCGCTTTACGTTTATCTAATGTCTTAAGAGCAGCACTATCGGCATCACTTGGATCTAAAGAACGACCGTCATATTTTACGTGTGGGATGATGTTTAAAGGCGTACCTTGTGGGAATAAAGCAAAACCGGCTTCAGTACCTCGGAAATAGAAATTTTCACCTTGGTAATTAACCATAGGAAACGGAACAAATTTAGCGTCATTACCTTTATATACCGCAGGAGAGTAGCTCGTCGTGACACCCAGTGAGAATTCACTAGCACTTGCTGTGCTAGATATTGCTAGTAAGCTAGCACAAAGTATTGTCTTTTTCATATTTGTCGCTTTTATGTGATAATTACGTGAGTTACGGGCTATATATTAGCCGTATTTATCGCTAATTAAAAGTCACTTAGTATGACTTTAATGATGCAAATTAATAAAACACAACAAGGTGTATAGCGATGGTTCTAATTATAGTTGCTGTGAAAATAGAATACAATAGCACCTTATTTATCAGGTGGAGATAAATATGGATTTGATTCTGTCATTACTGCAGCAAATGTGTGTTTATTTAGTGCTAGCATATATGCTCAGTAAAACGCCTATTTTCATGCCGATCATTAATATATCTTCTCGGTTAGATCATAAGCTTAGCTGCTATATTGTGTTTTCACTATTCTGTATTATGGGAACTTATTTTGGCCTGCAGTTACAAGATGCTATCGCTAATACACGGGCTATTGGTGCTGTGTTGGGCGGGCTATTTGGTGGTCCTATAGTTGGCTTTGCTGTGGGTCTTACTGGCGGACTACATCGTTATACACTGGGTGGTTTTACCGATCTCGCCTGCACTATCTCGACCACCACTGAAGGTTTGATTGGCGGGCTGCTACACAGTTACTTAGTGCGTAGTAATAAAATTGAATATTTATTTAAGCCTTATGTGGTGTTTGCTATTACGCTGGTTGCTGAAGTCATTCAAATGGTGATCTTGTTGGAAGTCGCAAAACCTTACGATAAAGCGCTTGAATTAGTAAAAGCTATCGCACTACCTATGATTGCTGCTAATACTATTGGCGCTGCATTATTCATGAGTATTATCCGCGATAAGAAAACCATCTTTGAAGAATATTCTGCGGCCTTTTCTCGGCGGGCATTGAGTATTGCAGATCGCAGTGTTGGTATTCTTTATCACGGATTTGACCAAGAAAGTGCGGATAAAATCGCACGGATTATTTATGAGGAAACTAATGTTGGTGCAGTGGCTATTACCGATAAAACTCATATTTTAGCATTTGTGGGTATTGGCCATGAACATCACAAATCAGGCATGCCGATTTCCTCGGGTTATACCCATGATGCGATTAATAAAAATGAGATAATTTACCTTAATGGTGCGGAATTACCTTATCAATGTTCGATTGATGAACAGTGTAAATTAGGTTCAGCATTAGTATTACCGCTGCGTGGAGGAGAAGATGAAGTCGTTGGCACCATTAAGCTTTATGAACCAAGACGTAAACTGTTTTCAACTATTAATATTTCCATGGCTGAAGGTATTGCTCAGTTACTTTCCAGTCAAATCTTACAAGGCCACTACCAGCAGCAGCGCACGTTACTCACTCAAGCTGAGCTTAAATTATTACACGCGCAAGTTAATCCGCATTTCCTTTTTAACGCGCTTAATACTATCAGCGCTGTGACGCGTAAAGATCCTGATAAAGCTCGCAGCTTGATCCAGCATTTATCTCAGTTCTTTCGCAGTAATTTAAAACAGAACATTGAAACAGTGACGCTGCGTGAAGAACTTGCCCACGTCAATGCTTATCTCACTATTGAAAAGGCACGTTTTTGTGATCGCTTAGAAGTCGTTATTGATATCGATGAAGCATTGATGGAAGTGACGCTACCGAGTTTCACCTTGCAGCCCTTGGTTGAGAATGCCATTAAACATGGTATTTCGACGTTACTCTCGGGTGGGAAAGTGAAAATTTACAATCAAATAACGGATTCAGGACAGCAAATTTTCGTCAGCGATAACGCCGGTAATTACACTGATAATATGGCGGCAAATAAATTGAAAGGGCAGGGATTGGGTTTAAATATTGTCGATAAAAGATTGAGCAATCATTTTAATAATCAGGTTCAGCTAGACATTAATTGCAGTGCAGGGCAATGGACTCATATGTCATTTTTAATCCCTAATGAACATTTATCTAAAGCAGTATCCAAAGCTGTAATCAACCAGTTAACAGATAAGGAAACATGAGCATGCTTAATGCGATAGTCATTGATGATGAATGTTATGCCCGTCAAGAGCTAACGGCGTTGTTGCAAGAAAGCCTGCAAGTTAACGTGATTGGTGACGCTGCTAATGCGATCTTAGGCTTACAACTGATTAATCAACTTAAGCCCGATGTGGTCTTTCTCGATATTCAAATGCCGCAAGTCACAGGCATCGAATTACTCAGTATGTTAGATCCGGAAACGATGCCATTTGTGGTTTTTGTCACCGCTTATGATGAATTTGCACTGCAAGCATTTGAAGATAATGCATTTGATTATTTATTAAAGCCCGTCGACCCGCTGCGACTAAAAAAGACTTTAACACGGTTAATGAAGTTACAGGTTCAATCACAAGTTGCATCACAAATTGAACCTGAAATCAGACCTGATTACAGCCCTTTAATGCCTGAGTTATTAGAGCAAGTGCCTTGTACTGGCCATAATCGGATCTTGCTATTGGCTACAGCTGATATTGAGTGCGCTTTCAGTGATCTTACTGGGGTGAGTATTTCAACGGGCTCACAACAAGCTTGTAGTCAGTTAAGTTTGAAGATATTGGAAGATAAAACGACCTTGTTTCGCTGTCACAGACAGTATTTGGTCAATCTTAAAGCCATTAAAGAAATTCAATTATTAGACAATAATTTAGCGGAGATTATTACGTTAACCGGGCGGGTAATACCTGTTAGTCGTCGTTATTTAAAGGCATTAAAGCAAAGTATTGGCATTCAATAAATGAATGTTAGTTTTTAATTCAAAGCAAAAAACACAGGCAGCCTATTGGCTGCCTGTGTTTCATTTATACGATATTGTTGTCACTGCCATTAAGTCAAAACATCAGTGATGCACATCGTTATTTAGTTATTCCTCCACGGTTTTCTGTTCTGCTTCTTGCTCTGTTAGCGTTAAGTTTTCACCGTGTTTAAATTTAGTAAAGAATGCGATTACAGCGGCCACTGTCGCTACGCCGCCAATAATTATTGCTGTTGGCATTTCTAAGCCAAAACCAATCTGTGCGTTAGCTAAATAAGTAAAAGTAACCGCCGTCATGAAGGCTGCTGGAATGGTACAAACCCAATGGAATTTACCCTCTTTAATTAAGAATGCTGCAGCTGCCCATAACATCATCATGGCTGTTGTTTGGTTCGCCCAGCCGAAATAACGCCAGATTAAACCGAACTCAGCTTTAGTGATCAAAAAGCCGACAATAAACATTGGGATGGCAATTAACAGGCGTTTTGGCAAGCTAATTTGCGCAAACTTAAAGAAGTCAGCGATGATCAAACGTGCAGAGCGAAATGCCGTATCGCCTGATGTAATCGGTAAGATAATCACACCCAATACAGCTAATATGCCACCAAAGGTACCGAGTAGAGACGTTGACACTTCATGCACAACAGCAGCAGGGCCGCCGTTTGCTAATGTGGCATTTAATGCTTCTGATGATTCGTAAAAACTTAAACCTAATGAACACCAGATAAGTGCGATAACACCTTCACCAATCATTGCGCCGTAGAAAATGAAGCGGCCAGAGCTCTCATTTTGCATGCAGCGTGCCATTAATGGTGACTGAGTGGCATGGAAACCTGAAATAGCGCCACAAGCAATGGTGATAAACAGTAGTGGCCAAAGTGGCAAGTCATTAGGATGGTAGTTCATGCTGAAATCTAAACCTTGGCTATAGAAGTCATGGTCACTGACAGCAAGACCAATGATCAAACCAACAGACATGAATACTAATAAACCGCCAAAGATAGGGTAGAAACGACCGATGATCTTATCGATAGGCACGATAGTCGCAAGAATGTAGTAAGCAAAAATAATTGCTACCCACATGGTTACATCCATCTCAGTTAAATTACCTAACAGCTTTGCTGGACCGAGCACAAACACCACGCCAACCAACATCAATAATACAACGGCAAAGAAGTTCATGAAATGCTTGGCTACTTTACCCAAGTGATTACCCACTACGGTTGGGACTGAAGCACCACCTGCGCGAACGCTGAGCATACCTGAGAAATAATCATGGGTGGCACCAGCAAATATACAGCCGATAACTATCCATAACATCGCAACAGGGCCGTATAACGCACCTAAAATAGGGCCGAAAATAGGGCCTAAACCAGCAATGTTGAGTAATTGAATTAAGTAAATTTTCTTGTCTGAAAGTGGTACATAGTCGACACCGTCTTCCATTGTTTGTACCGGAGTTGCTTTATTGGTATTAGGGCTAAATACGCGTTCTACGAACTTTCCGTAGGTAAAGTAGCCAGCGATTAGTACGCCGACACAAAGTAAAAACCAGCTCATGTCATTTCTCCTTATATTTGATATTGGCAGTGTAGGCTGATCAAATAAAGAAGAAATCTAAGATTGCTTGAGTGGTTATATAGATATTTAAGTGGTCATTCTGGTTAACGAAAATTGATAACCTGTATTTGGTTATCTTGTTTACTGGTTTCTTTACCGTTTTTTTCGTAAGGGTTAAAGCCTCTGTGGTCGAAACGGTTACCGCAATTATTTTCCTGGATTAACTTCATCTATACAACATTCGTCTTGCAGAAAGCCGATCACATTTTCTAAAGTCTTAAATTCTGCCACACAAAATAAAGTACGGCTTTCACGACGTTGAGATATGAGCTGCGCGGAGATTAAGCTAGAGATATGATGAGATAGCGTAGAACCGGGTATCGCTAGCTGTTCTTGTAGGCTGCCAACTGATATACCTTGATAGCCTGCTCGTACAACTTGTTTATAGATCGTTAACCTTGTTGCATGACCTAGTTCTTTTAGGGCTTTTGCTGCTTTATCTATGTCCATTTTTCGACCTGTTTTCGTCCAATTAAATCAATATTTCGATTTTACTGGAAATACTTTTATAAAGATAATTTAAATGGGTACTAGAGGGTATTCGTTTTAGCTTTAGCGGGTATTAATCTAGGTGGCAGTGATTTCAGCGCAAATAAAGCAGCCTATGATGGCTGCTTTCGATATTGCTATTATTGCTCACGGTAGTATCACATCAAGGGTTATTTGTTTTGACCACTATTAATTGCTGGGCAATGCAGTGCACGATGTTGCGCAAGGTTTGCATTAAGCTGTACAACTTATTTGCGCATTTTATTCTGTACTACCTGTGACGCAATGTCGTTGGGATTAACTAAAGTATAAACAGCTATTGAAAATAATTTGTCACGATTTTATAACGATTAAGTGTGATATTTAGTTCAAGATTCTAACGTGATGAGGGTAAATTGAATCAAGGCGAGTTTTCGCGCAGGACTTTTTTAGTAAAAAGCTAATTAACTATTTAATTAGCAAAGGGGAGTTCTGTTGCTCATAGCTTATCCAGATATTTGTTTTAATAATGACTTATTTCTGAATAAGCATTTTCAATTAAAGTACGGCAATATCTCGGTGCGCTTTAAGTTGACGATATAAATCATCTTTGAGGCTGGCTCTGGTCACTTTTAGTTGATGCATACGTTCATCATCGGTAGGGCTACCTGCGATTTCTAATTGGCGAATATCGTAGTCGAGTTGGTGATAGCGATGAGACTCTTTTTTGAAGGCTGGATCTTTGTGGTTTAGTTCTACGATATCTTTTTTATGTTCTGGAAAGTCGAATATAAGTGCATGATTTTCATTTAACATAAGCAATTCCTTAGCGCGATGATATTTTGATAATTTAGTCTTCAAATACTTAGTATTTAATAATTCGGTATTTAAGCAATGTCGAAATAAATGGCGTATTGCTTTACTACCTATTTATTATAAAAGAGGTTTTATTTTATTTTGTCGATCTAGCCTACATATCTGTAATCTCGTTTTATTCCTTTTCAGTGTTACACATAACTTGTGTTCTTTCCTTTATCTATTAGTATGGCTATTACTGTTTTTATGGCTATCACTTTCCAGCAATAAGCCAAAGCCAATTGAAAAACAATTATTACTACCTTTTAGTGGCGCTTTAGATTGGCAGCATATGCTTAATTTTTATCGTTTGCGTGCAGTCGCGGGTATGGAACTGATCGACAACAATCAATATCAGCAAATTTCGGTAAAAGCCGCCATTACCCAGTTAAATAAATTTGTAGCTGAGCTGGGTGAACATGGACATGACGAGCATGAAAAAGATATCTGTTATTTCCCAACTCCAGCTCAAGTTGCTGAGAGTGATTTAAGCTTTTTACGCATGCCGGAACGTCGCAAAGAAACGATCACGCGCCTTGGGGCAGTTATCCACCTTTCATTGTTGGAATTCAATGTCATGAAATTTTATACTTATTATCAATCGCCATTGGGCGAATTAACGATCCAAACCTCAGATGAAGGTATTCTTGGTGTTTGGTTTGAACAGCAAACAACTCAGCCACAAGACTTGGGGATTCAAAATGATCAGCATCCATTATTGCTTAAGGCTATTCAAGAGTTTCGGGCTTACTTTGCAGGTGAATTAACGTCGTTCACCGTGCCTATTGCTGCTATTGGCACTGTATTTCAACAGCAAGTTTGGCAGGCATTAACTGAAATACCTTATGGTGAAACTTGCTGTTATCAAGAACTAGCTGACAATATTGAGAACCCAAAAGCGGTGCGTGCTGTTGGCATGGCCAACGGTAAAAATCCAATCTCTATAATAGTACCTTGTCATCGCGTGATTGGTAAAAATGGCAAATTGACGGGTTATGCAGGTGGGGTTGATACCAAAGCGGCATTGCTGAAATTAGAAGGTGTTATTGAATCATGAAATTTAGTTATTAACTTTGGCTGCCATCTGGGGTGGATCATTTCTATTTATGCGAGTTGCAGCAACACCTTTAGGGCCTGCCGCTTTAATTGAAGCTCGCGTTGCTTTCGCCGCAATTACCTTGCTGATTATTTCTCGCTATCTAAATAAAAAATTAGATTTCTTTGCCCACTCCAAACACTTTTTTATTTTGGGTGGGTTTAATACTGCGCTGCCTTTTTTGCTGCGTTTTTGACTCGTAAAGCTTTAGAAAAGAAAGTGGTGCTAGGTTTGATACTCGGTATTGTCGGTATTGTCGGTGTATGCGTTACTTTGATTCCAATTGTCGTATTTAGAAAGCGGATATATACATACTTTTGACCTTAATCAAGGGGATAGTCTATCACTTTCTGTATATGCATCACTTTGAGGTGTGACTGTTAATATTTTGTGAGTGCTTAGCGTTTTTGATTGTTAAGTCATTCATGAATAATATATTTCCCAGACCTTAATTTATAATTACAAGTGATTCTAATTTGGGAGAAGGAAAGGTAATGCTTAATTATAATGATATTAATAAGTTGTTTAATGAAGATGATGATATTACTACTTATTTAGATACTGTTTATAACCTCGCTAGTTTTAATTCTTTACAGAAAATGATAGAACGCAGCCAGCAGTGTATTATTAACGATTTACATGATGTATCAGCTAATCCAAGGACATTACGTTTATTAGAGCACGGTCATCGTAGTGGTTTTTCTTATCCTTTGGTATTTAAAGATAAGGCGATGGCTTAGATTATCCACTTGGACTGAAAGGCGAACAGATCCCCCTCGAAGCACGCATTATTATGACCGCCGATGTATTTGATGTCTTGCTTAGTAAACGTTTATATAAAGATGCATGGGATGTGCAAGAAGTGGTTACATTCATGCAGGGTAATGCGGGGGTTATGTTTGATCCTGACTGTATTGCCGCTCTTGTCGACAACTTCCCCGAATTTATCCACATTTATAATCAATATAAAGATTAATCACCATTTAAGCGGTAATTTAGCTCAATGTTTAAAGTTACAAATGTAAAAGTTTTGTTGCTTTATAGCTGGTTAACCTATTAAGTTTAGTGATAGATCGCAGATTTTATTATTATATTTGGTTATTGTAAAACCCTTCAGTTAATCTCGCTGAACATTGGATAGTGTAAATTAAAATGACTTGGTATTTAGCCCAATTGGATTGACTGGTTGGGCTTTTTTGTAGGATTAAATAATGATTGCAGCAAACAAAATATGGACTTTGACCGCTAAATGCCAAAGCCAACTCGGCACCGTTGACGTGGTAACGCGTTTCTTAGCTGAAAATAAAAACTATATTGTCGACATTAAGTCATTCGATGACCCTGATATCGGCTTATTTTGTATTCGAGTGCAATTTCAGGCCAATGCTGACACCTTTGATGAGACTGCGTTTAAATCTGAGTTTGCAAAACGTGCGCAAGCGTTTTCAATGGAGTGGCACCTGGCTTCAGCTGATCATAAAACTCGTGTGGCGATTATTGTTTCTAAATATGATCACTGTTTAAATGACCTGCTTTATCGCTACCGAACTAATGAGCTAGCGATTGAAATTCCAGTGATCATCTCTAATCATCCCGATTTAAAAGCACTCGCTGATTGGCATGATATTCCTTATTATCATTTACCTATTACCGCAGATACCAAACCAGAACAAGAAGCGCAGCTATGGGATCTTGTGAATCAGTACGATTGTGAATTGGTAGTTTTAGCGCGTTATATGCAAATTTTATCCGCCGATTTAAGCAGTAAACTAGCAGGTAAAGCAATTAATATTCACCATTCTTTATTACCGGGTTTTAAGGGTGCTAAACCTTATCATCAAGCGTGGAAAAAGGGCGTTAAACTGGTCGGTGCTACGGCACACTATGTGAATGATGATTTAGATGAAGGACCTATCATTACTCAAGATGTACAGGCTGTAGATCATAGCCACCACATCAAAGATCTCGTTGCCAAAGGTCAAGATATTGAAAGTAAAACTCTTGCCAGAGCTATTCGCTATCATATTGAAAACCGTATATTTCTGTTTGGTAACCGTACGGTTATTTTGACAAATTAATCTCATTCAGTGTGTCGCTCTTGAGTTCTGATACTATAAATTTACATGCCTCTGCACTTAGCTCAGGACAAATGTACAGGTGTATGAATTATTGCCAGTTGTAACAGTCTATTAGGTATTTCTTTTTCCATTTTTCTCCGATTGAACCGATAACAGAACTCACTAAGGT
>Ga0209396_1002770_pt1 | contig 18201 bp, 13 predicted proteins | sample GOMGulsemesocosm_6_FD_184638 | JGI IMG/M metagenome (GOLD analysis project Ga0209396, IMG submission 184638) | Methane-oxidizing microbial communities from mesocosms in the Gulf of Mexico - GOM8C Gulf of Mexico (SPAdes) (version 2) | ecosystem: Environmental > Aquatic > Marine > Cold seeps...
ATTTGGTTTGTGTATGTTTCGTTGTTTCTTTTTGAATAAAAAATGGTTTCTCTGGTCGGTATACGGGACGACAGCTGTTGTATTGATCAATTGGCTTCGAGTCGGCGTGGATGTGGAATTAAACTATTGGAATGGTGAATTTTACGATCTTTTACAATCTGCACTTGTTTCACCTAATGCCGTCTCTATTCATGATTTCAAAGACATAATAATCGACTTTTTTAAGCTCACTACTGTCTATGTGGTGATTTCTGTTGTTGTTGATTACTTTATTAGGCATTGGATATTTCGTTGGCGCTGCGCGATGAATGAATATTATGTCTCGCATTGGAGTTTGATCCGTCATGTTGAAGGGGCAAGCCAACGGATCCAAGAGGACACAATGAGATTCGCTAAACTTGTCGAGGATTTGGGGATTAGTATCCTTAGAAACTTCATGACCTTGGCTACATTCACTCCGCTACTTTGGGAGTTTTCCAAAAAGGTAAAAGTGATCCCATTTTTCGGTGAAGTTAATCACTCAATGGTGATCGTGGCGGTAGTATCATCTTTCGGTGGTATGGCGTTTCTTATGTATGTAGGGCGAAAACTCCCCGGGCTTGAATACCACAATCAGCGTGTGGAGGCTGCATACCGCAAAGAACTTGTTCTCGGTGAAGATGATCCCAATAAGGGACAGCCCGAGACAATACAAGCGCTATTCAGTCACGTTCGTCAGAATTATTTCAATATGTATCGTGCTTATTTGATGTTCGATAGTTTTTCTAGTGCTTACGGGAAGTATTCAGAACTTACCGTTTATATCGTCATGATCCCTACAATTTTACAAGCTGCTATCACTTTAGGCGTCTTGAAACAAATCACTTCATCTTATTCCAAGGTTGAAGATTCTCTCCGTTTTTTAATCCGTCGCTGGTCGAGCTGCGTCGAATTAATGTCGATCTATAAGCGTCTACGAGCATTCGAAACGCAAATAGAAAATGTTGCCATCGGGCAAAAAGTCACACAAATAGAGTTGGAATAATATGAATAACTTTAAATTATCGACCCTTGCATGTTTAGTCACTTCGGCTGTATTTTCAGTTTCGGCTGTTGCCAATAGTGTCACAGATATTGATACCACGGTTGTAAAAGCGAAGCGCCCAAACTATAAAACCAATACGACAAATACAGCGTTTAAAATGGACGTTTCTCAGCTGGAAACACCTCGCTCTGTTAATACAATAGACAGAAAATTATTAGATGACTTACAAGCGACATCATTAGCAAAGGCGTTAGAGAATGACGCTTCGACAGTGAAGACACATGAAAGCGACGGACACGAAAATTTTTATATCCGTGGTTTCGAACTTACGACTAATGAGGGGTATTTGCGAAACGGTGAACAAAAATATTCTCTAATACAAGAGCCCGTCGAGATGTACGAACGGATCGAGATTTTAAAGGGAGGTTCCGGCTTATTGTATGGACAGTCTGAGGCTGGTGGTCTTATTAATATGATTACAAAAACGCCGGAAGATAGACAACGCACCATGATATCTCAAGATATTGGCAGTGATAATTTCTATCGTTCTGTTGTTGATACTACAGGTGCAGCGACGGATAAATTACGTTACCGTTTCATTGCATCTAAACAGACCAAAGAAAACTGGCGACATTATCCAGATGGAAAACAACCAAAAACAGATCGTGATCTATTTGCGGTCATGCTTGATTACGATATCAGTGATGACACCATGCTTGCTCTTACATATGATCATAAAACACAACAAGGTCATAACGATAGCGGCGCTCATTTTGACGAAAATGGAAATATCGTCGGAGACCGTGAAACTATTCTCGATATGCCTTGGTCTGATAATGAGAAGAAAGAGGATAGCTACGGAATTAAGTTATCCCATGAGATTAATGATGATTGGTCGCTATCTGCTAGTTACCATTACTTAGATATGGCCAACAGTGCAAGAACGTCTAGCGTTAGTCTAAGCAAAGATAGCGCAACAACTGGAAACTATAAGTTTGGTACTGGTAAGCGAGATAATTCCTACGAAGTACACACAGCATCAGTCGATGTTAACGGTAATTTCTATACCGGCAGCATTGACCATAACATCCTTATTGGTGCGAATCTGGTAAATCATGTTTATCACCGCAATAGCAATTGGGGTGGAAAGAAAATAGAAGTAAGCATAAATCCAACCAAGCCAACCCCTGGTTATGATCCGTCAGTTATGGCACCGGCAAGTGGCAACGATTACCCAAGGCAGACATACGGCTTATATGTTCAAGACTTGATGACGTTTAATGACCAATGGCAATTACTCGCTGGACTTAGATTAGACCATTATAGTAAAGAGAGAAGCTCTAATGATAAGAAAGACGGTAAAGGTCATGACAAAATTTATAACAATGTCATTCCTAATGCGTCGTTGTTATTCCATCCTAATCAAGACTCGACGATTTACGCGACTTATTCACAATCCTTTATTCCAAAGACGCCTATTGATAGTAGTCGAGATGCAAATGACGGAATGGAGCGAGATCCTGAAACGGGTAACCTATACGAGTTAGGTTTCAAATACGATATTCTTGATAACCGTGCAATGGTTAACGCTTCGGTATTCCAAATAGTTAAAGATAATATTTCAGTTATTAGTGATTATAAGGATCCTAACAATCCAAATGTGAGCCGCATTACGACTCAAGGTGGTAAGCGTGTTCACACTGGTACTGATATTAGCCTTACTGGTCGAGTAACGGATAAGTTGACTATGAAAGCCGGAGCACAATTTATGAAAGCAGAATATCAAGGACAGCCTAAACATGATGGAAAGGTCCCAGCTAATATTCCGGAATTTACCTCGAACGTATGGGCTAATTATGAAGTAACGGACAATATCGACTTTAATGCAGGGGCTTACTATGTCGGTTCTCGTTATGGTAACGATGATAACAACCAAGCTAAGAAAAAAGAATATGCGCTTGTAGATGCTGGTGTGATCTATCGTATGCCAATGAAAGACGATAAGGAACTCACATTCCGATTCAAGGTTAACAACATAATGAATACTAAGTATGAGGGGAGTGGTAGTTATAGTGGAATGACTATAGGTCAAGGCCGCAATTATATACTATCAGCTCAATATTATTTCTAAGTAAATATAGCCTGTCTAGTACAGGCTTTTTTGGAAAATGTTTATGGATAATGAAAAACAACGTCTTATTTGTGGTGTCGGTATTAACGACACAAATATCGAGCTAAAAGAGAATGGTCGATATATAAGCCAATATCGAACATGGCGCTCGATGCTTCGTCAGGCCTACGGCGTCGATATAAAAAACCGTCGCGTTGAGGGGCTTACAATTTGTAAAGAATGGTTCTATTTCTCTAAATATAAAGCATGGTATGACACGAATAAATTAGATCGTTTTTATGTCAGTAGAGATATAAAAATACCCGGTAATAAACATTATTCTCCTCAGCGTTGTATTTTTGTGCCTTATGCGTGGGGACGACTGCTATCTAGAGAGAATGTAGACCTTTACGCCTTATATGAGGAAATGGAACGTTGTCGAACTGAATATTCGGACAATAAAAAACTCATGAAACTAGTTAATGATGTGCTTAAACGTTATTAAATTACAGCTTGATAGTAGTTCCGTTTCTTCTTGAACGGAACTAACTACCTAGTGCTGAGTAAATCACCAATGGTACGTATCTAATTTGTATTAGTTTTTTTGAATGTTATTTGTAAATACATTCTATCTTCATGATAAGTAAGGTTAAGTTTGCAATAATGTAGTAATCCTTGGTGGCCTAAAAAATATAAATTAGTGAACATACCAAGCAACCTAAAATACTTAAATAAAATATAAAACCCATTGATTATTCTTAAAGGTATTACTCATATGGTGAGGTTAACCTTATTAACTCTGAATTACATTTAAACATGCTATATCAACAGGTGATGCTTGCCATATTCCGATAGTCTATATTTGTGATAAGTGTGTAAAAAATAACTTAATTATCAATGTTTTGGTACTCATAGTGATGGCTGCACCACTGAGTTCTACCTTGCTGCTTCTCATGTCGCATAATTTACAAATCATTTAAAGCACGATTTCAAATGGACTAGAGTTATAACGTGCCAGATTCATAAATATTAATGTTATCTACTTAAAACATTAAATAGCCGTAAATGTGTGGCATATCTACTAATCCTGCACGAGGAGCTCTAAAAATGGAAAAGAGCATTTTTCAATTTATCTGGAAGTATTCAAAAAGAAATCAGTTGGCTCTCACTGCTATTACGCTCCTGACTTTCCCTATTCTGTACGCTTCGCTAGAATTACCTAAGCGTATTATTAACGATGCAATTGGTGGAACAGGGGAAGATGTTTTTTTGCTGAGCATGAAACTAAGTCAGACCCAGTTTTTGATGCTTCTTTGCGTCGGTTTTCTATTATCAGTATTAGCCAATGGGTTGTTGAAGATGCACTTAAACACCATGAAAGGTGTGTTATCGGAACGATTATTACGGCGATTTCGCTTTCAACTTGTTGCTCGGATGTTGAAATTTCCACGCTCATATTTTCGCACCACAAGTCAAGGTGAGTTGGTCTCGATGGTGACATCTGAAGCGGAACCCATGGGGTCGTTTATGGGGAACATGCTATCGCAACCAGTCTTTCAGGCTGGGCAGATGCTGACAATCCTTGTGTTCCTATTTGCCCAGAGTTTCTGGTTTGGGGTTGCGTCCATAGCGCTTATTCCATTACAAGCATGGATTATTCCTAAATTACAGCGCCAGATTAATGTGTTGAATAAAGAGAGGATAAAAGAGGTTAGAAAATTTGCTGCTGATATTGGTGAAACTGCTGCACGTGTCAGTGATATTCGTATGAACGGCGGGACACGTCATAGATTGTCATTGTTTTCTAATCGTTTGGGTAACTTGTTTAGCATTCGTTTTAAGATTTATCAAAAGAAGTTCTTTATGAAATTTCTGAACAACTTTATCAATCAATTGACACCCTTCTTTTTCTATTCTGTTGGTGGTTATTTAGCGATTAAAGGAGAAGTAACTGTAGGCGCCTTGATTGCAGCGCTAGCAGCTTATAAAGATCTGTCGTCACCTTGGAAAGAGCTGTTAGCTTATTACAACCAGACCCAAGATATGGTATTGCGTTGGGAGCTAGTAATCGAACGCTTTGCACCAAAAAACCTTGAGAAAGACACGTTGTTTGATGGGGGACCTCATACGTTTAAGAACCTTCGTGGTTACATAGCTATGAAGGGAATTACTGTGAATTTTGTTGAGCATGACGTGAATTATTTACATCAAACCCTGGTTGTTAATCGCATCGGCGATGCCAGTTCCAAACCTTATATCTTTCAAGGAACACTCGGTGAAAGCCTATTCAAGCCATTTAATTATGAACCGGTCTTTGGTAAGGGGATATCGGTTGCTGTTGCTGGTTGGAAAGAAGTGTCTACGCGAGCTGCTAACAATGTTGCTCCCTTTGAATCTGACAGGGTTGCTCCTCAAATGGCGAAGGGTCAATCATGTGATGAGAGCAAAGACATCGACGATATCATGGTGCGCAAGGGGCTACGGACACGCCTTGAACTTGATATTCAGCAAGAGACTAATCTCGTTCTGACGTTGCAGGATGAAGCGTTTTATCATCGGCTTGGAGTGATCGTAGAAACAAAACGCTTAGCTGGCGAACGAGTGTTGTCACCGGAATACTTTCCTGTTACGTCGGTGCTTGGAAATGCAATTTTTGAACGTATTTCAAATTTTTCAGATGCCCGTGAGAAGTGCATTGAAGATATTATTGTTGATGTCCTGAAGGAACATTGTTTAAGGCTATTAGTCGCGCAACTTCTGTATAATGTAGTGACGACTCAGGGGGGAGAGCATCTTTTCGCTGTTTTCAGGGAACGCTTGGCTATCCATGATGCTGATGCTCGCACTTTGACTCGTAAATTGATGCCTGACACCACCTAAGTTTCATTGAAAACCTTGCTAGAATCAGTAACTAACAAGATTTTATCTAAAGTGAACAGGGATTTTATGGTGTAGTGTTTAAGATCTTGTTCGTTGACTAAGGTCACTGCTTATTACATTGCGTGTCAATTTAAGCCCTACAAGTATACTAGCGACTAGTCCACATATAAGTAAAGTGATAGCGAGGCTGCCAAAGTCACTGGCGGCATGTAAACCAAAACCAATCATAAGGTAGTAGAACAAACCAAGTAATGCCCCTGCGCTGCCTAAGTGATCGCGGTAATCCGTTAATGCGCCACTTAGTAGGTTGGGTAAAGCGAGTCCAAAAGACAAATAAACCAACATCATTGGGATGAAAAACCATACTGAGTCTTGTAGAAGATAGACACAGATACCACTGAGTAAAAGTAAGGCTGTCGCAAGACTAACTATATGATCATGGCTTAAGTGGCGGCGGATTAATCGCATGTTGATCATTGACCCTATAATAGAGCCTGCAGCAAGTAAAAAACCTGTATAACCAAAGTATTCAACACTGACACCAAGCTTTTCAAACATAAATGGCGCAATACTGTAGTATGAAAATAGCGAAATATTAAAAATCGCGACCATAAGCGAGATATACCAAATATGGTCATCTTTTAGCATTTTAAGACCAACAGCTAATAAGCTATCACGGCGGTTGTTCGCTGGCTTAGTTTCAGGCAGATGAATAAATGCCCATACTAAGAGCGCTGCGACAAATATTACCATAGCGGAAAAGACCCAAGTGTATCCACCGTGTGCGGTCAGCCAGCTACCTGTTAGCATACCTATTACAGGACTCAAGCCAATAGAAGTTCCCACGATTGAGAACACGTGTGAAAGTTCCATACCATGGTAGCCATCACGAATAATGGTTTGAATACAAATTGAACCTACCGCTGCACCAAAAGCGCAACAAGCGAAACCTGTTAATATCATATCAAAAGTTGGCGCCATCAAGGTAAATGTGGCAGATATAATGAATACGATTAAGCCAGTTAATGTTGAGGTACGTCGACCAATGACATCACACATACGACCCCAAACAACAACTCCGACAGCAAAAGCAATAAAAAAGATTGATAATGCTTGGGCGGCTGCGGCAGCCGATACACCAAAATGATTTTTAATAGATGTCAGTGCTGGACTGTACATGGTTTCGATAATTTGCGGAAACATCAGTAATATGACCGCTAAAGGAATTGAAATCTTTTTTACTTCAGTATTCATTATTTTTTCCTATTTTCTATTGCACTATTTAGTGCGTAATAAATCACATCAGTTACGATAATGAGAAGTATATAGTACATAGAAAGGTGTTAATGTTAACATTGGGACTATAAATATCGATTTAAGGACAGGGTGGGGTGGATAAATGGCTTTTATTTCGAAAGCATCTGACTTCAACGTAGATGAACATTCAGGTTTAGTCGTTGGGGTTGCATCTATTTTGGGTGTTCATGACTCGGGACGACATACACATACAAAAGATCAATTGTTGTTTTCTCAGCGCGGTTGCATGGTGATAACAATGGCAGGAATGAAGTGCGTTCTTCCCCCGATGCGTGCAGCTTGGATCCCTGCCGGTATTGAGCATAGTGCTCAAATGACGAACGTAAGCCACTATCGGTCGCTGTTTTTTAATGAATCGTTACAATCAAAGTTATCACGTAAAATGAGGATATTGGATGTTAATCCGTTATTTCTAGCCTTGATTGAGAGAATGGCAATGTGGCCATTTGATAAGTCAGAAGATGAAATGATTAATTCTCTGAACCTATTTATTGAAGAATTGAACGCCGCTAAAGATACACATTTGAATTTACCCTTACCCTATGACTATCGATTAAAAGATTGGTTACTTAAGGTTAATAACGACGACTTCCTTGCCCCTACGTTGACACAGCTAAGCACAGAGGTGGGGGCCAGTACTAAGACGATCACGCGTATTTTTACAAAAGAGACAGGGATGTCCTATCAAAGTTGGCGTCAACAATGGCGAGTGCTAGCGGCGATAGAATTATTATCCAAGCATCTACGTGTTACTGATATTGCTTATCGCCTCGGTTTTTCGAGCGATAGTGCTTTTATTAGTTTTTTTCGTCAAAAAACAGGATTTACTCCGCTTCATTTTATAGAAAATCAGCAATAAACCAGCAGAGCCATTAAACAGCCTCATTTAATAATTGATGACTTTGTTAACTTCCCGGTTTTGTGATTTTATTTGCAGATAATTAAAACAGGTTTTAGTACCTATTTCCTTGCGTTTAATATACAGAACCATAGAATCAGTCTGATATTTAGGTTCGTTGATGAATACAATAGACTTAAATCGTGTTTACTTTAATTTATGGTATATCAGAATGAAAAGTTTAGTTTTAGCTATTATGGTTTTATTGTCTTTCGGGAAGGTAAGTGCAAGCGAAGTTTCCGATGCTACTGCATTTAAGGATCTAAAAAAAGAAGTGCGGATGCTGAGAAAAGACATTCGAAGATTAGAAACGTTAATTATAAGGTTATCAGATAAAATTGATGACGATGAAGATGACAGTGTACCTACTCCTACGAAGAAAGATGTATGGGGATGTTATATCAAGGATATTACTGCCGGAGCTGTATATGGTACAGGCCGTACAGAAGCTGAGGCTAAAGGTAAGGCATTGGAGAAATGTGAGTTAAAAGGTGGAGCGTGTTGGGAGAGCAATTTAAAATGCTCTTCTGATAACTCGTAAAATAGAGACAAGCGCTATATAACTGTTTTGGCGCTTGTCTAAATTTATTATCCTTAATAAGCACTGTAGCTCATGTTAGCTGTCACCTATTGGAACTTAAATTGATTCAGTTTAGACCCCGATATTTGCTCGGCAATGACCTTATGAGTTTGTGTTGTCGGGTGAGTAACCCCCCAGAAAACATAATCATCAGAGCCACCTGAAGCGCACTCACTCGTTAATGCATGACTTATAAAATAATCGACAGTAGATGACCTGTTGATGTTTAAGCAAGCATCTTTAGCATTACTAAATCCATACTTTTCAGGTGTATTAATTATGTTTTTAATTAATGTATTTGTATCAAATAGGGCTATATTTATACCTTTATTTTGATATTCATTAATTGATTTTTTAATAAATAGGTTAAAAGCTTTGATCTTTTGTTTTACTATTTTTGCATGTTCCTCAGTACTGTATTTAAACTGAGGAGCTTTTGTCGCGTCTGGTAAATTGAGAATAAGAATATTTTGTGCGCCATTGTCTGTTAGTCTCTCTAGTGCGTAACTAAAATCATTACTTACATCGATGACAGAGCGGTCATAGTTTACAAAATCATTAAGCCCGAACTCAAGTGTAAATAGGCTATTCTTCGGACGGTAGTTTTTTGCCATCGCAATATAGTTAATGTATGAGTCTACTTGATCATGGATACCTGACAGCACTTCGTGTTGTGTATTTCCTGCAGACCCACCAACAGCCCATGTGTATAAAGGTAGCGCCTTTTCTTTTGCAAGGTACTCAGTCCATACAAAACCGTTAGTAAAGTGGCCTAAGAACCATGAGTTTTTATTTGGAGCTTGCCATTGTGCACCATTAAAGAAATTCCCTGTATCTGAGATACTATCACCAAAGCTGATGATTTTATTGATCGCATCTGGTTGTTCGCTGTTGTCATTTATCCAAATTGAGTGATTATAAGAGTATTTATTATCAGCAGCGAAATATGTAATATCAGCGGTGTCGTGAGTAACATCTAAAGTTTCTGCACATTTAGCCATAATTTGTTCTTGAGGTGATGTGGTATAGAACATATTCATAAATGAAGTTGATGAATACCAGTAACCACGGATGGTGTAATAGCTGCCATTTTCATTTAGTGCCCATTTCCAATCTGTAGCTGGATCATCATGGTTATAATGAGGGCGATACCAGCATCTAACATAGGTATAAGTCTCAGAGGATTGAACATGCTGAATTTTTTCAGCAGTTATGCTTTTAACCAGTTCATTGCTCGATGCAAAAGCAGTAACGGGCAAAAGCAATAATGCGGCAAGTATTATTTTTTTCATATTGGTGTTTCTCATATTATATTGTGGTTAAACGTATGCAGGAACTTAAAAGTTTTTTGTCACGCTTAATTATTGGTAAATATGTTAACTAAGAATAAGTACCTTGCAAACATACCTACCTATGTTAAAACCGCAATTAGTATGTCAATTAAAATTAACTAAAAATCAAATAGTTGGACACTCTTAACAGGCGTGGAATATGTTAGGTGAGGTGGGTCACGTAGTGTGGTTCTTATAACTACAAAAGGATAGAGTTTTACTATGTACGGCTGCTTTAAAAACGATAGGTAGTGGCAAGGAGTTCTTTCTAAATTAATACATGAACATATGTGTCGCTATGTATTTTATGTGGGGGAGGGGCTATGATAGGTGTATCTGACATTATTGCTTATAGCACAGTAAGGCAGAATGGTTTCTCGAACTTATTAGAACGAATAATGCCTTGGTTTTTACTATCCGAGTTGCACTCCCTTCTCACTTATCCCAATAACCTGAACCCTCGCCTAATTTATTGTGGATGAACTTGATGAATACTCTTACTTTTCAGACAGGTGTTTTCTCTCGGGATAAACTGCATATATTGCATGCTTTGGGAGACTATATTCGTCCATGATTGAAATAAGTGTGTTTGATTTCAAGTGCTCATCGACGATAAAGGTTGGCATCTGGTAATAGGCTTAGATTTTACTCGCTCTTTTTTTCTCATGCATACGCTGAATATTGAACTCTTTTTTCAATTCAGCTTTACGCTCTGCTTGCTGTTCAGATAGTGGGAAATTTTCTAGTTCGGTAAAGGTATCAGCTATTTTCTTGGTTACTTCTGGCCATGGTCGTTCGACTTTGACGAGTAGCGCGATACACACTTGTACTTTATTCAGTGCTGCACCAGTATTGAGTGGCGCGATAGAAAGTGCAGTTTCAAAATGTTGTAATGCGACGTCAAGTTTGCCTTCAGTAAATGCTTCAATACCCAGTTTGTTGTGCTGCTGAAATTGAACCTCTTTACCGTCTTCTTCACCACTGATACTTGCAAGTAATTTTTCGCTGTGTACATTAGAGTGTTGAATATAAGGCTGCAGATTTTCAGCAAATTCAAATTCTTCTAACTCGACAAGCAGATTAACCAGTTGTGGCCCTAACCATTCTGGTGTGCCTTTTGGTTCCATTAAATATGCTTCATTACTTTTTAGCAGGGCGTGTTTCGCTTTAACTTGGTTGCCTTTCACATTATGAATAGACGCTAAGCTATAACCTTCCAATGCCAATAACTCATCTTCTTCAACATAGGGATGTTGTTGCGAAGAACGGTGAAATAAACCACTAATCTCTTGTAACAAGCGGCCTTGTTTAAATTTGTCTTCTTCATTTTTAGCGACAAGAATAATGGCTTGAACATAATTAATCAGGTGTTGAGGATCTTGATGTATGGTGTTTTTGGTCTGCATTAGAATAGCGAAAAAAGCTTCTTTGGCTATTGCATTCATATTTGTATCAAGTGCCAATTCTGCGAGTAGTCCTTGACGGTCTAATGATAAGTGAGATTGTTTGATCGCGCGTTGCACAATTTGCAATGCTTTTTCACTGTCGCCACCATCCCTGAAGCATTGTGCTAACCAATCATAACCATCTAGTAGCATCGGATTGTATTTAATGATATCTGATAACAGTGGTATTGCTTGTTGGTAGTTTTGCTCTAGATAATACACTCGACCTAATAGCAGCTGTGCTTGGGTATGTGGGTGATCCTCTATAAATTCTTCTAAGATAGTACGCGCTTCGGCGTACTTTTCTTTTTCAATTAATAGCTCTGCTTTAAATAAACGACAGAAATTACGGTAGCGTGAAGAATAGATTATCACGTTATCACATTCTTCTATTATCTGAGCAAAGTCGTCATCCTTAATCGCTTGATAAATTGGTAGCAGGGCATCTTTTTTATTGAATGCTTTTTGAATACGTAAATTCAGTTCGTTTTGTGAAAACGGTTTCATCAAATAATCATCGGGTGTCATTTTAATTGCACTTAATACAATTGCTTTCGAATTATCACCTGTGACTAAGAAAAACACGGTATGGATAGGTAACAAGTTATTCACTTTTAATGCTTCAAATAACTGACGTCCATTAAGGCCAGAGCCAAGATTGTAATCAACTAACAATAAATCATAGGTATTGTGGCGACACAACTTTAATGCGTCTTCGGCACTACCCACATGCGTGACATCTTTCGCCCCAAAGTTAAGCAACATGGTTTTGAGCATGATCTGAAAAGCACGTTGGTCATCAACAATGAGTACGCGTTTGTTTCGATAGTCAAAATTCTGATTCATGTTTATTTAAAGCTCAAGGGTTATGGGTAAATTTAGACGTGAATGATTAGCATTTACCACAATAACAGGTATGCATAATACTGTCTTGAGAGGAACACCATTTTGTTAGTCAGAACTGTTAACTGGGTGTTTTTTGTGCGAATAAATTGTAACAAAACTATATTTAAAATTGTTTTATTAGGTAAATAGAATGGAGAAAATTTATTGTTTATATAGTGGTTTATTGATATTTAGATAATGTCTTAAAAGATAAGATAGTAACGTTGGGGGGGATAAGTAATATTAGAGAGTGGTGGAGGGAGAAGGATTCGAACCTTCGAAGGCTGAGCCGTCAGATTTACAGTCTGATCCCTTTGGCCACTCGGGAACCCCTCCACATTTTCTCTATTTTTTTCATCTATTGCTAGATGGATATTTTACCTTGATGACTATTTCTACATTGGCCACAATGTAAATTCAACAAGGTAGAATGATGGTGGAGGGAGAAGGATTCGAACCTTCGAAGGCTGAGCCGTCAGATTTACAGTCTGATCCCTTTGGCCACTCGGGAACCCCTCCACAAGTAATGCTTTTTTCATCTACTCGCAATGGTAGATGTTGTCTTCACGTTGCAGATTACTTATAAGACCTATTTAAGGCATAGAACATTGGCCACAATGCACTTCTTATTTCAAATAATCAGCAAAGCTAAATGATGGTGGAGGGAGAAGGATTCGAACCTTCGAAGGCTGAGCCGTCAGATTTACAGTCTGATCCCTTTGGCCACTCGGGAACCCCTCCACAAGTAATGCTTTTTCATCTACTCGCAATGGTAGATGTTGTCTTCACGTTGCAGATTACTTATAAGACCTATTTAAGGCATAGAACATTGGCCACAATGCACTTCTTATTTCAAACAATCAGCAAAGCTAAATGATGGTGGAGGGAGAAGGATTCGAACCTTCGAAGGCTGAGCCGTCAGATTTACAGTCTGATCCCTTTGGCCACTCGGGAACCCCTCCACAAGTACGAAACGGATAGTATCAGAAAATTTCTGTATGTGAATAAAAAATTCGAATAAATAGCTAAATATTTATAAAAACAGGTCGATAACTTACTAGTTGATTATTTCGCGGCAAAATTTGGTTGTTCTGCGCGCAATATTGTTCAAGAGGTAACTTATTTACGTTCAATCGATACGACAACATGCCTTAATTGATGAGCTGCAACTTGGCCAACAATTAAATAAATGTACTTTAAATGGTGATAGAGCGAAATTTTCTCTGCTATTAAGTATGTTGTCATCTGATATTTCAGATCAGAAACAAATCGAAATTAAGCACTCTGCCGTTGATACGTCAGCGTATGATGCTGCGCGAATGGCAAGGCTAAATAAGTATGCAGCAAACAATAATATGGCCGCTATGCGTTTAGAGATCTGTTTTTCACCCGAAGTTGGTGTGGGAGTGGGAGACGCTAAATATGTTGCAGAATCTGTACTACAGAACAGTTCTCACTTATTACAACAAAAGTTAGCGCACGGTTCGTTAATTAAACCTACAGCGGACGAGCGTGCTCAAGCTGAACAATCTTCCACATCCCCTCAAAATACCGCATTGCCACTGGAAAACCAATCGAGTATGGCAAGTTTATTAGATGTATTAAATAGTTATGATGCTGATAAACCATTAAAAATTAGAGAATATAGCTAAAGATTGTTTTAAATGTTTTTGGTAAAGTACACAATATAAGGCTAGATTGTTACACAGCGTTAACATACTATGACTTTATATTAATAAAGATCAGGTTATATGAATACGTAATCGTATTGATATAACCATAACAGCGGTGAAAATAATGTCTGAGCTAAGTAGTTCTGTAGAAACAGAAGGCAAGTCAGGCTCAATGGCTCAAGACGATATCGTCTATGCGCATATCTTTGATGCCATTCTTGAACGTCGTCTTCCGCCTGGAACAAAATTAAATGAAGAAGCATTGGGTGATATTTTTAGTGTAAGTCGTACTATCATACGTCGTGCATTACTACGCTTGTCACACGAACAAGTGGTGGTGATCCGTCCTAACCGGGGGGCTATTGTTGCATCGCCTTCTGTCGAAGAAGCAAAACAAGTTTTTATTGCTCGGCATACACTTGAAGATGCTATTACTAAGCTTGCTGTTGAGAATGCATCAAATAAGCAGATTACACATTTACGTCAATTAATCGTGGAAGAAAATGAAGCCACCAAACAAGGTGATTTAGGAAAAGCGATCCGTTTATCGGGTGAATTTCATCTAAAGCTGGCTGAGATGTCCGGTAATGTGCCTTTATTTAATTTCCAGCGTAGCTTGGTATCGTTAAGCTCGTTAATTATTGCGCAATACGAAGTCGCGACCAGTACGCATTGTGTATTGGATGAGCACAGTGAGTTACTCGATGCGATTGAAGAAAAAGATGCTGAAAAAGCCTGCTTATTAATGCGTGAACATTTAAAACATATTGAGTCTAAACTGAATTTAGATGGTGAGACCGTTTCCAGCGATCTGCATGTTGTCTTTTCTAATGTGTTAAATAAAAAATAAAATAACGTTAATTTTTATAATATTGTATACAAACGATGCCAAGTGCGATGTAACTTGGCATTGCTTTTTCTGCCTACTATTCCTATTGCCTTATCTAATCTTCACTATAATTGTATATATAACCTTTAAATTATTTCATTAAATTGTGTCTCAATTGTTATTTTTATGTAACAATAAGTTGACTCTCGAGTCAGGTTTTTAGTCTGGCGGGCTCGATTAGTCAGTCAAAACACAGCTAATAATAAAAAATAATAGCAATTAATGTCAATGTCAATGTTACGGAATAACGCAGGAGGTACGACTTGATTAAGTTTCTACTTAACCAAAAGATGTGTCAGGTATCTGACCTTTCACCCAACACCACGGTGCTTAATTTTTTACGCCAGGAAGAAGCGAAGAAAGGTACTAAAGAAGGTTGTGCATCAGGAGACTGCGGTGCATGTACCGTTGTACTTGGTGATGTTGTCGATGGGCAGATCCGCTATACATCAGTAAATGCGTGTATTACGTTTATATCCGCATTGCATGGTAAGCAATTGATCACGGTCGAAGATCTAAAATCAAAAGACGGTGCCTTACATCAGGTGCAACAAGCACTTGTTGATTTTAACGGTACCCAATGTGGTTATTGTACCCCTGGGTTTGTCATGTCGATGTTTGCATTAAGCAAGAATACCCCGTCAGCCGACAAGCATGCTATTTTTGAAGCATTAGCAGGTAACCTATGTCGTTGTACTGGTTATCGCTCTATTATTGATTCTGCAATGGCGTTGGCAGAGCAAGACCATATTGTTGATGCGTTTGAACGCCTAGAAAGTGAAACTGTTGCGAAACTTAATACTATTGATCGCAGCGGGACACAAGAATTAACGGGTAACGGTCAATCATCTTACTTGCCTGATAATGTGGCTGATTTAGCGGCGTTATTAGTTAAATACCCTGATGCTCGTATTGTTGCTGGTGGTACAGATTTAGCTTTGGAAGTAACCCAATTCCATCGTCCTATTAATACCTTGATTTCGGTTGGCAACGTGGCTGAAATGAAAGACATCAGTGTGACTGATACCCATATCGAAATTGGTGCAGCACGCAGCTTAACGGATAGTTACAGCACCTTAGCATTATACTTCCCTGATTTTGGTGAATTACTACACCGCTTTGCTTCGCTGCAAGTCCGTAACCAAGGCACGATTGGTGGCAATATAGGTAACGCATCGCCAATTGGTGATACGCCGCCAGCGTTAATCGCGTTGAATGCACAAGTTGAATTACGTTGCGGCGATGATGTGCGCTTAATGGATATAGAAGACTACTTTATTGGTTATAAGATAACAGCACAGAAAGCAGCTGAATTTATTACCAAAATTATCATTCCATTACCGATGTCAGAACAAGTATTCGGTATTTACAAACTATCAAAACGTATTGATGATGACATTTCAGCTGTGTTAGCTGCATTTAATATAACCCTGAAAAATAATGTTATTACGGATGTGCGTTTAGCATTTGGGGGGATGGCTGCGACGCCGATGCGTGCGCAACATGCTGAGAAGATATTACTGGGTGCTGCGTGGGAATACGGCAGTATTTATACGGCGATGCAAGCGTTAGATAAAGATTTTTCACCCTTATCCGATTTTCGTGCAAGTAAAGAATATCGTTCACTAGCAGCTAAGAATCTACTGAAGAAATTTTATTTAGAACAGCAAAATACAACAATTGAAACGCGGGTAACGTCTTATGTCTAATCACAATAAAGTGCAATTATCACAGCTGCAATTGTTAGCGCAAGCGAATCGTTCAATCAAGACTGGTGTGGGCAAAAATGTAAAACACGACAGTGCAGGTATTCAGGTGACGGGCGAAGCGGTTTATGTCGACGATCGTCTTGAATATCCTAATCAGTTACATGTGTATGTACGCATGAGTGATGTGGCACATGCTAATATTACGAAAATTGATTTAATACCGTGTTATGAATTTGATGGTGTGGAATTAGCTATTGAAGCCAAAGATGTTCCTGGCGAGTTAGATATTGGTGCAATTTTACCGGGCGACCCATTATTAGCCGATGGTAAAGTAGAGTATCTGGGTCAGGCCGTGATTGCTGTCGCGGCAAATTCGATGGAGATTGCACGTCAAGCGGCACAAGCGGCAATTATTGAATACGAAGAGCTACCTGCGATTTTAGATGTGGAAGAAGCATTAGCCAAAAAGAGCTTTGTGACTGAATCGCATGAACAGAAACGCGGTGATTCGGCTGCGGCATTGTCAGCAGCTAAGCATATTTTAGAAGGTAGTATTCATATTGGTGGCCAAGAGCATTTCTATTTAGAAACGCAAGCTGCATCAGTGATGCCAACGGAAGATGGTGGCATGATCGTGTATGCATCAACGCAAAATCCCACTGAAGTACAGAAACTGGTTGCCGAAGTGATTGGCGTACCTATGCATAAAGTCGTGATTGATATGCGCCGTATGGGAGGTGGTTTTGGTGGTAAAGAAACCCAAGCCGCGGGACCTGCATGTTTATGCGCGGTATTTGCTAAGTTAACGGGGCGGCCAACTAAGATCCGCTTACCACGTGTTGAAGATATGATGATGACAGGTAAACGTCATCCTTTCTTTAATCAATACAAAGTTGGTTTTAATGATGATGGCCAAATAAATGGTATTGAAATCATCGTGGCCAGTAACTGTGGTTATTCACCGGATCTATCAAGTTCGATCACTGACCGTGCGATGTTCCACTCAGATAATGCCTACTATTTAGGTGATGCGACAATCACTGGTCACCGTTGCAAAACTAATACTGCATCAAATACCGCATTCCGTGGTTTTGGTGGTCCTCAAGGTATGATGACTATTGAACATATTATGGATGAAATTGCCGGCAAATTAGGTAAAGATCCATTAGATGTACGTAAAGTAAACTTTTATGGCATCGAAGACAGAAACGTTACGCATTACTACCAAAAAGTAGAAGATAACTTTATTCATGACTTGGTTGCTGACCTTGAAGCAACAAGTGAGTATGCAGCGCGTCGTAAAGCGATTGATGAATACAATAAAAATAGTCCCATTTTGAAAAAAGGTATCTCGTTAACACCTGTTAAATTTGGTATTTCGTTTACGGCTACCTTCTTGAACCAAGCGGGTGCATTACTGCATGTTTATACTGATGGCAGTATGCAGCTAAGTCACGGTG
>Ga0209396_1002772_pt1 | contig 18189 bp, 9 predicted proteins | sample GOMGulsemesocosm_6_FD_184638 | JGI IMG/M metagenome (GOLD analysis project Ga0209396, IMG submission 184638) | Methane-oxidizing microbial communities from mesocosms in the Gulf of Mexico - GOM8C Gulf of Mexico (SPAdes) (version 2) | ecosystem: Environmental > Aquatic > Marine > Cold seeps...
TTATAAATTGATCCATTTCTTTAGGTACATTTTTAGAAGCAGGTGCTTCAAAATGAATTTTTTCTTTCCCTATAGCTCCAGAAATTACCTGCATAGGTTCTTGATGTGTTCGCCAAGCTCCAACTTTTATACTTTTTTCGTGTTGTAGTAACTGATTATGCCAATTAAACACTATTTCTTTAGTAAGACTATCATCAAAAGTATTTTGAATATTAGTTACTAATTCTCCAATTCCTTTTGCCTTAATATCCTTTACATTCTCATGTGAAGCATTAATATTAAGGTTGTTTCTTACTGAAGACATCACGTCTTTCCTACTCAAATACTCGCCTTCTATTTCTGAAGTTTTAATAGCTTCAGTTACCAGGAAATTAATTGAGGTTTGTGTATGAGATATTTTAGATAAACCTTTTGTTATTCCTTGAATCCTGCCTGTTTTTTCTGCAAATAGATACAATTTATCCTCTAACTCCTCTATGTCATAAGAGAAGTTTGTCCAATCTTTTTGTTGCCAGTTATATTTCATGAGCCGATTAAATAACTTATTCGGCTCAAATATAGTCAAAAAATGAGTTGATTAAAAATTTTAATCGGCTCATATGATAATTCAGTAACAATCTTGAATATATAAATACCTGAAGTTACCCTCCTATACTCCTCAATATGTACTTTTATATTCTTTAAATTATGAAGCATAAGTAAAAAAAGTATCACTTCTTATTAACAGGTGTATTAAAAGCTTAACGAAATGAAGCAAACAAAGATTTGAGGTAAGGAGTTCTCACGACTTAACGTAAATTTTGTGTAGTTGAATGAGGTAAGCCTATTATTATAACTGTATCTATGTTACATAAGCTCATTTGTCGCTGTTAGATTACATTAGCTATATCTACCCATATTAAATCTTTTCGCCCCCTTTTTTAACTACATACCCGCTGTATATTTAATGTAACCTCTTTTGAATGATTTAGGCCTACTATTTAATCATTTGGTTGTTCTTTATTGTATCTCCACAACACTAACCCCATTACTTTTTTTGGTCACTTTAATTTGAGTAGGAATACGTTCTTTTAAATTTTCTACGTGTGATATTATTCCTATCATCTTACCCTGAGATTGTAATGTTTCTAATGTAGAAATTACTGTTTCTAAAGTATTACTGTCTAAAGTTCCAAAACCTTCATCAATAAATAACGAGTCTATTTTCACGTTTTTACTTGCCAAATCTGATAGTCCCAATGCTAAAGCTAAGCTGATAATGAATTTTTCTCCACCACTTGATGTATCAACCAATCTAGCCTGATCGGTTTGATAGTGATCTATTAAATTAAAATTAAGCTCTTCTTTTGGTTTGTAAGCCTCTTCCATTTTTAATGAATAACGCTTATTTAATTTAAACAAATGAACATTTGCTAGATCTAATAAATGTTTTAAGGTTAAACGTTGCACATATACATTGAAGGCATCTTTTGAATTACCTATAATTTTAAATAACTCTCTCCAAACATTACAAATTGTTTGTTGAGACTCAATTTTTTTATAGGTTTCTTGGTTTCTGTCTTTGACCTCTTGATCTTTTCTAAAAGCTTCTTTTATTTCACCTTTTTCAGCTATTAGGCTTTCTTTTTTTGTTTTTAATTCATCAAAAGCTAATTTGTTTTCTGTTTCTGTAGTATCAAAGTTTTTAGATGTATTCAATACTCCAAACTCTTTGATATTTACTTCGTTTAGCGTTTTTAATCTAAGCTTGTCTACTTTTATACGTTCTTTATTTTGAGCGTACTTTAGTTTATCTTCTTTAGTCAATAAAGCATTTTCAATGTCTTGCTTCGTATTAAAATCACTGTTTTTAATTTGAGAACCAAACTGTAAATTCAAAGTATTCAATTCTTTATTTAAAACATCTTGCTCCTTTATATTATTTACTTTTAATACTTCTTTTTCAGTTTTTATATCTAATAGCTCCTGCAAGCTCTTTTTACTAGACTCGGCTTTTTCAAACAACTGATTGATTAAATATTGTAAACTTACTCTTTTACTTTCTACAGTTATCTCTTGAGGTAAAATGCCAATACGCTCTTCTTTTAACTGTTCAGAATGATCATCACTCTTCTTTATGATTTCTGTGTACTCGTTTTGAGTTTTAATATTCGTTTCTATATATTTTCCTATGTTCTCTAAATTATTTCTGAACACCTTAACTTCTGATTTTAGTACTTCCAAACTCTTTTGAGCTTTATAATAAGTAGTTATATCTTCTTCAATCTCTTTTATAAATGAATTGGTTTTCTCGATTGATGGTAATTCATAATTGAATTTAGACAACTTCGTTTTAAGTTCATTTTCTAAATAAGTACATGTCTTAGTTAAACCATCAATAACTTTTTGCTTAATATCAATTTCAGATTTAGCATTTTTAATTTTCTCAGAAAGTGTAGCGTCCTTAGTTTTTAGAGAATCAACAGACTGACTTTGTTCTTTATAGGTTTTTGACAATTCATCTTTCTTCGTTTGTAATTGTTGCGCCGCAGTTACCTTTAAACCCAAAGAGACTAGTTTTTCAGATATTAAACTGATCTCTATGTTGATTTTTGATAAACTCCTTAAATCACAATCACCTACTAATTCTTTCGATTTTGACTGGATGGTCTTTAATTCCTCCTTAATTGAATTAATTTGACTTGTTAACCTAGCGATATTAGTAGATAACTTAACTTCGCTTATATCTAATTCTACTTTACCGGCGTTTAAAACATCTAATTTTTCAGTCCTTGTTTTGAGCGTTACCTGGGATTCAGAAACACCTATTGACTCTAAACTCTTGATATATGGATGTTCTTTTGATCCGCATAAACCACATGGTTCGCCATCTATTAAGTTTTGACGATCATTCTCGTATTTGGCTATACTCTTCTCTAAATCGTAAATTTTTTGTGCATCATTCACAAGTATTACTTGATTCGCTATTTCTTTAACTTGCGCTTCAATTTGTTTTTTGACAGATTCTAAATCAATTGAGAATGTTTTCTTTTGAGCCAGAGCATTTGATAATTCTTTTTCTTCCTTCTCATTTTGTTCTGAAAAGTTTTTAAATAGTTTCCAATTAGATTCAGTTTTTGACAACTTGTCTTTCTCACTTAATAAGTCTGATAAATTATTCTTGACCAATGCTGCATTAAGCGTAGTAATTTCTTTATCAACCTCAACTATTTCCGTAGCTCTTTTATTAAGAAATTCCTTATTCTCTTTTAATAAAACAGTAGCTTTTTCTATCTCTGTAGTTTTTTGAGTAGTAAAAGCGGAACTTTCATTTAGTGATTCTTTATTGGATTTTAAAGTAGTTAAATCTGAAGTCCAATTAGAACGCTCTAGATCTACAGCTTCTAAGAATTTATTTTCTCTTAAAAATAATTCACCATTTGTAATCTTTAATTGAGTATCCGTTAGCTTCTTAGATAAATCATCATTTTTAACATTCAATGACTTAATCTCTATGATTAACTCATCAAGCTTTTCTTTAGACTTTTTTTTATTATCTGTTTCAACCTTTAATTGACCGTCTAACTTTGTAATTAAGTCAAATTTAGGTAACCAATCGGCAAACTCCTTATTTCCCGATTGAAGTTCAGCAACTTGTTGCTTAGAAAGTTCCGTTAAATGCTCAATTTTAGGCTTAAGTAGCGTTAATTGCTCTTCTAATATTTTTAATTGATTTGATTTTTCAATGGTACTTTTCTCATTTCTATTGAAATTCTGGATAAGCGATGCAAACGGTTCTGCCTTTTCGTTTGAATCCAATAATTGAAATTCAGTTTTATGATTTTCAATATCTACGTTTACTTCTTTCGACTCTTGTGCTAACTTTTCGGATTGGTTAATTAACTCTTGGGATTTAAGATACCAATTAACAATTAATTGAATTGATACAATTTCTTTTTCTGAAGCTACAATCTGACTATCTAACTCTTTATCTTTTTGAGTTAATTCAATTTTCCTTTCTTCAGACAAAACATCATCTGAATTAATTTGTGATTGAATATCTCTTAACTTATTATCCTCTCTAGATTTTCTATCTAAAATACCTTGTCCAATTTTCTTATAAATCTGTTCTCCTGTAATTTGTTCTAATAGTCTTCCTTTGTCTGGTCCTTTAGCTGTTAAAAATGAAGCAAAATCACCTTGAGCCAACATTACTGACCTTAAGAACTGATTGTAATCTAATTGTGTTACTTTAATTACCTCAGAAATTAGAAGCCTTTTTTGAGTAGCCAAAATAACACTAGTTGTCAAGTTTTTTAAACTCACTTCTTCCTTTGCGTTCTTTAGCTTTTTTCCTGATTTATCAGCAACTCGAATTCCCCAATATGCTTCATAAATAACATCGTTATTTTCAAAAGTCACTCTACTAAATGCATCGTTAGCACCATAACTTACAACATCAATTAATGCTCCTTTTGAACCATTAAAACGTGGTACACTATGATACAATGCAATTGTTATGGCATCTAAAATAGTCGTTTTCCCTGCTCCTGTAGAACCAGTGATAGCGTATAATCCAACATCCTTAAATTGTTCATTTTCAAAATCTATTACAATAGGTGAATCAGATTTTAATGAATTTATATTTTTTAATTCTATTTTTAAAATTTTCATAACTAGCTACTCTATTGCTTTTTAACTGATTGTAAAATTTCATTAAAAGCGTCCCAAATTCCTGGGCTCGCTTTCAAGTCAAAGCCCATTTCCTTACATTTCAATTCAAAAACTTCAGTAGGTAATAATTCTCTAATCGATTTTGCATTTTCTAAAAGCTCCTCTATTCCTTTAACTTTACGTTGGTTTTTTAATGAAGTTTTTAATATTTCAAATGAATATTTTTCAGCAGCTGTTTTTAAATCATTTGTATTTATGGTATTCTCTTCCTTTAATACAACCTCTACCCAAGGTGTTAATTCATACGTATTAGAAATAATATTTGGAAACTCATCAATACATTCAGACACTGTACCTATTAGCTTATAGAATTCCCTAAACCGTGGAATTATATCATTATCAATTTTACTTATTTTATTATTTTCTATTGTTAAAACAATTATTTTTTTGTCGTAATTAATTTCACTAAAACTTAAAATATGTGGAGATCCAGAATACCTGACTTTATCGTTTCCTCCAATAATTTGTGGTCTATGTAAATGCCCTAAAGCTATATAATCAAAATACGTTGAAAAGTCTTCCGCACCAATATGACCTAATGTACCTACATAAATATTTTGTTCACTATCAGAAACTGAACCACCTGTTGCAAATAGATGTCCCATTGCGATAACAGGTGCTTTCGTTGTATTAATTAATTTACATTGCTCGGCAGATAATTTGTAATGATTAATTAATGCTGTTTTGTATTTGTCTGTTAATTCATCAAAGGATTCACCTGCAACAGCTCGTCTTATATCTCCATCACGTAAATAAGGAACAGCCCCAATAATTACTTTTTCTCCATTTATCTCTATTTCAAAAACCTCATCTTCAATATTTCCCGTGGCTTTTCCGACTACTTTTATTGACAAAGCGTCTAGTATCTGTTTTGGTGCATTTAAAGTTCCTGCCGAATCGTGATTTCCACCAGTAATAATAATAGACTTACACGTTGTAGCTTTTAACTTCACTAAAAAACTATAGTACATCTCTAAACTTTGATTTGATGGCGAACCCGTATCAAATATATCACCCGAAATTAATAATACATCAATATTATTATCAATGATATAATTTTCAATCCAACTTAAAAACAAGGTTTGTTCTTCTATTTGAGATTGTTCATGAAGTCTATGTCCTAAATGCCAATCGGCAGTATGAAGTATTTTCATTAAGTTATTTTTTTTTTACTACTTAACATTGAACAATCTTAAGAAATTACATTTTTTTATTATTTACACTAATTCATATCTGAGGTTACTTTTCCAAAACTCTCTAGTTTTAAAAACTTCGATTTAAATGTATCTGTTGGCATTTTTTTCTTTAATAATTTATGAAAGTTTTCATCATGAGTGGATATTATGATTTGCTTTTCATTATTTACAACAAGACTTCTTAATAAATCAATTGTAGATAAAACGTTTATACTATCCATTGATTGAATAGGGTCATCGATAAAAATACAATCATAATCTTTGGATTTTAATGCTGAGGCTAAAAATATACATAAACTTAAAATATTTATTTGTGCAGTACTGAAGTATAAGTTTGGTATTAATGTTTCAGAACTTTCACTTTTAACAAACACATCCAAACGAGGAGTATCAGTCTCAAAATTTGGAATAAAGTTAACTTCTTTAAATTCAGGATGCGGATCTATTTTCTCATACAACTTATTAATAAGCCCTTCAAAAAAGAAATCTTTTATTCTTTCTTTTAAATATTTTTTCACAGCTTCCCTTTCTTTTTCAATTTCTATTCTAACTGTGGATTCTAGAAAATCAAGATCTTTTTCTTTTTCTTTTATTTTAATTTTAGTGTTTTCTGTTTGCAAAAAATCAACAATGTGTTCACTATTTTTATCAAGCCCTACATATCCATCATATATCAATTTTGATATTTCTAATTCTTGTTTACTTTCAGAATTTTTATTTACAATGAATGATTCAATTTCGATTGAATTATATACGTCCGCATTAATTTCAAAGTTTTCTTTAAGAAAAAGCGTATAATTATCTATACTTCTTCCAAAAGATGTTTTTTGTTTTTCAAGTTCAATCTTCTTAGTTTTAAGGCTCTCTATACTGTACTTACTAAGTTTTATATTTAAGGGGCTTATCAGGGAAGATAATAACTTAATATCTTCTTTACATGATGATTGATTACTTTCTATACTTTCTTGTGAGTTATTTAACAATAACTTACTAATATACTCGGAAGGGTAATTTTCTTTGAAATAATTAATGATAGTTAAATAGTCTTCATTTTTTAAAAGACCTTGTTTTTCCTCAATCAAAAGTAAAAGTTCTTTTTTTATCTCTTCATTCCTTTCACTCTTTATTTTTAACTGATCCTTAAAATCATTAAACTCTCTTGTTAATTTTATTTTGGAAGTTGAAAGTTTTGATTTTTGTTCTTTTAATTGATCTTCATAATTCACAAAAGATTGACCAGCCATTGAAACAACTATATTATTTTTTTTGAATTTAAGACTATTTAATTTCTCCGTGATTTCTGTGATTTTATTGTTTATTACTTCAACTGATTCTCTCCTAATCTCTGTATTTATACCTTCAATTTTTCTTTTATAAAAATCTAACAATAAATGAACACCTTTTTTTACTTCTGTTTCAAGAGAATTAATAACATTACTAAAGATTTGCTTTTGTTTTAGTAATTCTTGTACCACAAGACTTAGTGCTTTATTACTCGATATCTTACTAGCAAGAATGCTAAAATCAGAATATGATTGTTCACAAAGAGGACAGCTAGGGCTTTGGTTTTCATTTACTAATTTAAGACCTTTCTCTATAAATTCCTGAATATTTGAATTCAAAACCTGTTGTTCTTCAATCTTTGAATTTAGTATTGTTAGCTCATTTCTATTCTCAGCTATTTTGTTATGATTTAATCCTAGTTCTGAAACTATTTCCTTTAATCTTGGTTCCTCTTCAAAATCTTTTATAGAATATTTAGCAACTCCAATTTCATCTATACGTGTTTTAAAATATTTATTTTGAGTTTTAAATTTTATTGTTTTTGTTTCTGAGCTCTTCCTTAATTCAGAATATTCAATTAATAATTTTTCTTCTAAAGCTATAGATTTATCTATCTCTAAGAGACTATTTTGTAATGATGGTAATAACTTCGTTTTACCCTCATTAGTTTCAATTTGTAGTAAACAAGACTTTAATTTTTCCTGTGCAGAAATTTCTTCACGTTTTAAATCCTCAATTGATTCAAGTAATCCTTGTGATACTTTTTCTAACTCAGCCTGAGAGTTTGTTTTAGTTTTTATATTGTTTTTAACAATATAATATTGATCAAACTTCAAAACAATTGGTTCTAACTCCTCTCGTTTTGCAGAGAACTTTTTCAACATTTCTTGATTTTTACTTAGCTGGATAACTAATTCATCATGCTCAGTAAATTTTTTAATTAACCCCTCAACATCAACTAATTCTTGAAGTAATTTAGGTAACAATGATATTACTTCTGAATATGATTTTATTCCTAATAAATCATCATTACCAACTTTTGCTATTCTTAATTGATCAATTAATTTTTCTAAGGAAACTTTTTTATTTTTATAATGAATAATACTATTTGATATTACCCCCTTGAAGTCTATTAATTCCTTATCGGTAGTCTCAATGTTAATTGGTTTTAAAACTTTTTGACTATAAACACTAATCAAACTATTGATTTGATGATTGATTGTTTCTAAAAGATTCTCATCCTCAATATCTTTAACTTTACTTTTTAAATTACCAATACTATCCTTCAACATATTCTCCTTGGTTTGTTGAGTAGAGAGCAGATGTTTAAGATTTATGTAATAGTCATTAATCCCAGACAACTCAGGGTTTTCCATGAATTTTTTATATCGATCTTCACCATTTTTCTCCGTAAGAAAAGCCGAAATCCAATCCTGTGATAAGATCACTTTCTGGAACTCATGAGAAATAGCAATTTTGTTTAAGGGTAAATCAGAATCTATTGATTCTTTAGAAATCTCTTTTCCAAATGGAACATCATTAGAATTGGATAAAATTTTAACGTATGTATCCCTTTCTAATTTAGAATTTCTCAATAAGGGAATTTCATTTTTTGAAGATTGATTTACCTCCAATCTAGATAATTCTTTGTTTCTAATAAAAAAGCGATTTACGGAACCTGTAACACCCCATTCTACTGCATCATAAAATGACGTTTTACCAAACCCATTTGGAGCATATAAAGAGATAAAATCTGCTGTGCCACCCGATTTTGTGGTGAAGTCAAAGCATGCATTTTCTGGATTATTATAAATTCTAAAAGCTGATATTTCTATTTTTTTAAATTTCATCTATTCCATTTTTAATTTCTCTTACGATTTGTGAATATGCATCTTTTATTGGATTCGTAACTCTTGTCTTAACTTCAATACCATTTACTTGATTAAACAAAATAGAATTGGGAACAAAACCTTGTACATTACTTGATTTTGACTCTATTTTAATATCAGTATTCAAAACATACTTTTCAATAACACTCTTAAAATCAACATATTCATCAACAACAATCTTTCGACTAGAAAAAGTATCATTTTCTATCAAATATTTCAATTGATTTTCGATGGGCTCTTTGGTTAAAAAAAATAAATAAATGTTCCATATGCTAAATTCGTTTGATAATCTTGATTGATAATTAACAGCTATTATATCTGATACTTTCATCCAGATTTCATCTAGTCTATCCTTATTCTCGATTTCAATAAAAAAACACGGTAATTCACCTTCGTAATTTATTTCTTCGTACGAAAAAGTTACATCATCAAATTCTTCTTTTAAATCACCTAAAATTATATCAATTGAATAATTCATTGTATTCTATTTTAATTTTTTCTATTAATTGAATTTCATTTAAGTCTTGATACTCATCAAGCTTTTCTATTATGCATTTAGATTTAAAAAAATCTAAGTGAACAAAATTAAAAGACGTGTATGGATCTATACCTCTATCGGTTCTAAACCCTCGCTTATCATATACATTTGCTATATCAGGCATATTTCCTTTTTTAATAATTAAATTTCTATTTGTCTTTGGAGCACATCTAGTATTAACAACAACAGTTGAATCCTCTTTTAATCCAATATAATCTGATTCTCGTAATGTTTTTCTAAAAGAAGTTGTCCAGTCATCGATATTTAAAAACTTTAATCTATAGGAATTAAATAAATCAGATAACATATCGGAATTCAAATTCTCGTCTTTCATTAAATTCATTATAACTAAAAACTCAAGCCAAGAAATCCAAAGAGCTTTATGAGATAAACAACTTGATGCTTTTTCATCAATAAGCAGTCTTTCTTTAAATAAATCCTTTATTCCTATTGGTGTAATATCAGATTTTGTAATTTCATATGCTTTATTTCTTAAGGTAACTCTAGCATTTGAGACCTTAACTTCGTCTATTTCATCAACTTCAAGAGTGAAGCAGTCATCTATTAAAAAATCAAATTTTCTCAAATGAGGAGGATACAACTTGGATAACTTTCCTTCATTTTCTTCGTATTCAACGATTTCATTGAAATGTTTAATTGGAACAAATGCTATTTGTCCAGCTTGATAGTTTGTTCCATTAGCCATTTTACTTTGTATACCTGCAACTAAAATATAATTTGAATCAATTTTCAATACTCCACCACCTGAAGTTCCTTCTATATTGTTTTGATTTAATGCAGGGTCAACTTGAGCCAAAATACTCTTGTTAGCAGAAGTAATAATACTTTGGATATTATAATGTGTGTACCGATCACCTTGGGGATTTTCTCTAAAAGGAACTGGAGAACCAGCTAAAACAAATTCCCCATCAAGCTCTATGTCATCAATAATACAGATGTCATCAAACCCCTTAATAATGGGTGTTATTTTCAAAATAGCAATATCAGTGTTTTCATCTTTATGAGGAAAATAGTTTTCTCCTTCTATTAGGATAAAAGGAATCAATTCTTCATCCCACCCCTCGGATGTTTGAATAAATCGCTTTACTTCAATTTCTGTTCCGTCCGGATATTGAACTTTTTCAACTCCACGTCCTTCTTCATTTTTCTCGAAGAATAAATGTTTAGCAGTTAATATATAAGTGTAAGAGTCTGTCATTGGTTGAAATAAACAACCACTTCCACCATTAACAATTACGCTATATTTTTTTAAATCATCTTTATTCATATTAGTATTGAAATTCAGGTGTAACAAAGGCCTTCATAAATTGAAAGTCATCATAATCTTGCTTGCTTATAACAGCAGATTTTACATGCTCATAATTAAAATGAAAAACAGCATTTGGGTTATTGTTCAAAATTCGAGCAAGTGAAAGTTTATTAGGGTGACCGTTACTAGAACTGTCTGTACTAATCAAATAATTATTGGTTTTAATAATTTCTAATAGCTTTTTACATGTGTTATTCTTACTACCATGATGAGATACCTTCATGAATTCAACATCTAAAGGATGCTCTTTATTATACCCTTTCTCTTTTAATGCATTAGCAATTTTATTTGCATTTCCATCAGCTAAAAACAAAAATTTCTTACTTTGGATCTCTAAAATAAAAGTGATAGAGCTACAATTTGCTGGTCTATACTCTTGTCTTTTATGTATTTCATCGGGTGTTTCATATTCGACTAAAGATTTAAAACTATCATTCCAATCTTTTGAATTGCCAGCTGTATATGTATTCTCACCTAATGTTGAACGATATTCTTTAAGTAATTTTTTTAATTGTTTTTTTTCAGGTGATATGACTTCTATCTTAACACCAAGATCAGAAAAACTCATTCCTTTTCTGATTATTTTTCTTTCCCATATATCATTATCTAATAGGTATTTCTCAAAATTGACAGCTTCATTAATTCCAGTCTCAGTAGTTTTAAAAATTTTAAATTCCTTATCCAAATCCTTGTTTTCAGGTTTATTAAAAGTTTCAGCTATTAGTTTCCCTGAATTGAACCACACATCATCTATTAACCTACAAGCATTAGAATCCATTTCGAACCACTTTAGTAATCCTAAAATATGATCATTATCAATATGAGTAAGGATTAATAAATCTATCTTCTGTTTATCTTTTTTAATTCGTTCAATTTCAATTTTTAATTCTCCGTCAAGATTATTCGTTGAATCAAAATATGTTTCTGAAACACCACTATCGATCAGTATATTGCGATAAATACTATTCTCATCTTGAAATGAAATTAGAAAACAATCTCCTTTTGATGCCTTTAAAAACTTTATTTTCATCTATATTTTTTTATGATCTATTAATACTTTAAACAACAGGAGTTTCTTTTTATTTCTTTTTCACATTTAACAACTCCTCTTTAATTGTAGTTAGTTTGCTTTCATTTGTTCTAAATGTCACCTATTTTACTTTTATAAGTTTCCATAAACCATTCTACTGTTTTATTACTTTTCCCAAGCTCTACTTCTAGCAAGTTCAAGATATGATCTGTATCTCTCGTAAGTATCCTGTCTTTCTCTGTAACCCAATGATATTCTCCCAACATTAAGTACTGCTTCAATTCTTTTGGACAATTCTGATTCTCCTGAGCTATCTTTTTTGTTAATTCTATTAGTAGTTTCTTCTCTAAGCTTTTCAAATTCATCTTCAAGACTTCCCTCTTCTTGATTTGTGAATTCGTCAAAGCTTTCGATTTTTGATTGAATAGCTCTTTTGTCTCTTTCAATTCTATCTCTAGCAAACTCAAAGACTCGCTGTTCTCTTGCTTTAAGATCTTCATGTTTTTTGCTGACAAGTCTGACTTCTCTTTCAGTGTATTCGTTAAATCCATCAATTTGTTGTCCAACATCTCCTCTTCTTCGCTCAGAAAATCCAAGCTCTTCTTCAAAATCTTCTCCTGCTCTTTCTTCAAGTTGTCTATAGGCTTCTGGAATTGCTTCTTCTTCAAGTCTAAGTTTTTCCGTAACTCCTTGTTGAAATTGAATATCTTCCCAAATTCCTCTCTCCTTAATTCGATATCGCTCTTTAATTTCTTTTCCAAGACTTCCACTGTTATAGTACTCTTGGATAAGCTTACCCTCTTTGCTTTGGTCTTCTCTAATTTCGCATTCTTTTGATTTATATCTTCTTTCCAAATCTGTTTTTTCATTTCGACATCTTTCTTGCTCTGTAAATTCTTCTGCACCATGTTGTCTTTCCAAGTCTTCCAATCCCTGTCTTTCTCTTTTTGTAGCGTCCTCAACTCTTGATATTTGTTGTCTAATTCGCTGTTCAGTTCTTTTGTAAGATTGCGATTCAAAAGCTCTTTTAACTGTTCGTATAAGATATTTAAGTTGACTTGTTCTACAGGTGTAAGATTCTTCAAAAATTCGTCTTTGGTCGTCATCAATTGACCATATTGACTGATTATTTCCTTTGGAAACGAATACGTATTTGTGTTTTGCTTCGAGATCATTATAAACCCATTTTAATTTAGACTTTGATTTTAGTGCTTGTTCAATTTCTTCCCCATTCTTTTTGGGTATAATTATCTGAACTGTATTTAACCCTAGACGATTTAACTTATTTCGTTTTTCATTATCAATCTTGTGAGTAACAACAAATTCTACTAAAAGAATAGGCATTCCTTCCTTATTGAAAAAAGTGACATCTGGTCTGATTAATAAATAGCGTTTATCTATACTATCATTTTTCCCAAATTTCACTTCACAATCTTCATTTTCGTAAAAGGTAAGTTCTGACTTTACAGAATGAGCAACGATTATTTCTGAAGATTTTAATAAATTTGGAGCACCATTAACTCCTACCGGTGGGAATTTATAAACTTCTGGTAATTTTAATTGTTTAAGTCTTTGTAATATGTCTTTTGCAAGTCGTTCTCTATAATTTCTATTTGCAACTACACATTCAGTTTTATCTTTATCTACATTACTAGCATGATGTCTGTAATAATGTGCTTTTTTTTGACCTTTTACAGCCTGCATTTCTTTTTTACAGCCCAAACAATAATATCCTTGCAACCCCCTTTTAGCGTCAGATATATGAATGTGCTCCTTAAAATCCTCATTAAAAGCCCAATCGTTTTGGTAATCCTTCTCTTTTACTTCTACCCCCATAGATTAAGCATTCTCAACTATTGCTATTTCATCTTCTGTTAAGCCGTATAATTCATACACCATAGCATCAATTTCTTTGTCTGTTTGGTTTATTTGTTGCTTTAAAGCTTGAGCTTCTGCTTTTTTTGTTTCAAACACATCCATCCAATCCATTTCATCAAGTTTGGTTAGTGTTGCTATTGGGGTTTCGTTATTTTTAACACGCTCTTTATTTTCCTTTTTTATAGCTTTATTTATCTCTTTTATAAACTCACCAAATTCTAACTCGTGCCAGTTTTGTAATTTTTTAGTTAGCTTTTCTATCGAAAATTGTGATTGTAAGTATTTACAAAATGTACTTTCTATTTTTATGAAATTTTTAACCTTTGAAACGATTTTATCAGCATATTTTTCAAGAGTGCTTATTTCATTTTCACTAAGTTTTGGAACCGGAAACCTTTCTAGTGTATTGACATTTATCTTTGGAAATGCTGCCCTTGAAAGATTTACATTTTCTTTTCTAAAAAATGTAGCGCACAACTTACTTAAAACAAAAATAGAAAGAGCTTTAACATTTACCGAACTTGTTTTCGGTATAAGATTAAAAACATCCGAATTATTAATGTATTCCTCTTCTATATAGAACCCATCAATCGTGCTTTTAGAAAGTATCCGGTTTATTAAAATTCGAGCACCTTTAAAAATCATCTCATTTCTAGGGGCTGCTAAATTTTGACCATATTTTATAAATCCGCTCGTTTCATTACGATAAAATCTTTGTACGTTTCTTGCCTTTAATAGAGGTTTATATGTGCCATCTATTTTAACTAATGAATGATAAACACGATTGTTCATCATTTCGCGAGATTGTTCAGGTTTTCCTTTTCCTTTCTCATAGGGTTGCATCCCTTTTTTAAAACTGAAGTAATCACCTAGATTTTTTTCACCCTTTAATTGCAACTTGTCATTAAAAGAGATCAATGTGTCAGCATCAATATTTTTAAATTCTACCGTTTTTGAAAAAGCCCAATTGTTAGAATCAATTGCAGATAATCTTTGTTCAATGTTTTTAAGGTTTTTATCTAATGCTATCACTAGAGTTTCTTTTGGGAATATTATTTCACTTTTTAAGCCAGTTAAAATCACAGTATCAACTGTAGCGTCTGAAAACACACTAAATACATTAAGAATTTCTGTACATTTATTTTCTAAAAACACAAGTCTTCTGAGCTTAGAATCATATTGAGTTGACAACCAATAATTGGGAATTATAACTGAATAAAATGAATCTTTTTTTAAGATATTTAAAATCTTCTCAACAAAAATGGCATAAGTATTTATTTGATATTCAGCAGTAATGAAATTATTATAGATATATTCTTTTGTCTTTTCATCTATAGAATGTGATTGAACATAAGGCGGATTCCCAATAATAACATCAAAACCACCTTTTTCAAATATTTTAGGAAATTCTTCTTCCCAAGTAAATGCTTTATCACCAGCAACTGTTTTACTGTCTATTAAAGAGTTTCCACATTTAATATTACTATTTAAATTGTTTAGCTTACGTCTTGGTTGTGCGGTACGTAACCACAGAGATAATTTTGCTATTTCTACAGATTCTTCATTTAAATCTACACCATAAATATTATTCTCTAGTATTGTGGTTTCAATATCAGAAAACACTAGACCACCACCTAATACTTTTGCTTTTAACTCATCAATATAGGTATGTTCTTTTATTAAAAAATCTAAGGCTTGGTTTAAAAATGCTCCAGAACCACAAGCAGGGTCACAAATGGTTAATTCTAAGAGCCAATCTCTATATTCATCAAGTGTTGCAACTAATTTTTCAATAGTACTCTTATTCCTGTTCTTACGTCCTTTAAAGTATTCTTCTTCTTTAAATCCTAACTCAATTTTCTTTTCTATACATAGTTTACCAATGGTATTTTCTACTATGTATTTGGTAATATATTTAGGGGTGTAAAATACTCCATCTTTTTTACGTTTAGATGTTTGCTTATCAAAATTCCCTCCTTCAATTTCAGCATTTACGCTTTCAATTTCATTTAGGGAGTTTTCGAAAATATGACCTAATATGTTTACATCTACTTGGCTTTCAAAATCGTAAGCAGCTAGTTTTTTAGTATGACTGTAGAGTAACTCATTATCTATTTCTAAGCTGTCTAATACAGTATCTTCTTTAAATAACCCACCGTTATAGGCATATATTTCTGCTCTTGCTGTAGTCCCTTTTCTTCCAGTATCTAAAAACTTAAAATACTGCTTAAACATAGCGTATAGCGGTCTGTCATCACCAAAATCTACATCTGCTTGCCATTTATCTAATATTTGTAAAGTACTGTTGGGCGGTAGTAAACCTCTATCTTCAGCAAAGAAAATAAATAGGTATCTATCTATTAACTTTTGTGATTTCTGAAACAAAGTAAGCTTTACATTTTTCTCTAAACGTAGTAACTCTGCCTTGGCATCATCATCTAAGCTACCTGATGAATCTGTACTATTTTGTCCATTCTTTAAACGCTTCGCATTACGCTTTACCAAATCTCTAAATAACTCTCTTTTAAATAGTGAGTAGTCTTTATAAAACTGCTTGGTTATCTGTTCTTCCTCTACAACAGAAGCTTCTTTAATTTTTAATGGTATGTTATTTATTACGTTGTCTTTCTGTAAACACAAGTACAATAACCCAAAACGCTCTTCCGTTAATTCAAATAAATTAAACTCTTCAAACTCCGTTGCATCATTAATATAAAAACGTAATTTCTCAAAGTTAGAAGTAATAACATATACACACCCCTTTTGATTGGCCTTATAGTCAAATGCTTGTCTGCGAATACTTTCTAAATCTTTAGTATTTGTACCTTTTAATTCAATAACTCCTACGGCAACATCATTGCTTAATATTGCTCCATCTGCCTTTCGTGCATTGGTTTGATTTTTATACTCTGCTACTAAATTAAAATCCGCTTTAGGTTTTAAGGTGTAATCCAACACATTTACAAACAATTCTGTAAGGAAAATACCTTGATATTCTTCTTCTTTAGAGTTACGAATGTTTTCCTGTATTGTACTATTTAAGAAGTATTTAGTGTACTTTTTATACGCTTTATTTAACTTGGTAGTATCTAATTGCTTTTTGTGCTTTTTAAGTACAGACGCTTGGTATAATGCCATTAAGTAGGTTATTGAGTAGTTTTATAATGCTTAAAAATACTAATCTTTTTATTCTTGTGTAAGTAATAGTAGTAGTCTTTTAAAGTTATTATTACTAACTCACTATAAATAGTGATACGTACTAACTGTATTTGGGTAGTGTGTGTTTTTGTCTCTATTTTAAGATTTAAAACTATATAAATACTATCACAATAAACTAAGGGTTTCCATTGAAATTTAGTAAGGGAATTGCTTAGTTGAATTTAAGTTTCTCAAAAAAAAAGATACTTACATAACCTTTACTGGATACCGCCATATAGATTAACATTTCTTCTAACTAAGAGATTGTAAATTTAATTATTGGGAATAACCTATTGCTAAAAGCGTGTTTTCAATTTATTTTGAAAACTTTATAACTAGAAAAAAAAGGGAAACTGTAATTTTTAAAGAAAATTAGAAACAATATTTTCAACCAATTATATAACTATATATTTATATAAAAACATAATTATATAATCAATTAGGCAATTCAAATTTCTCAAAATTATAGGTTGTTATATTGAGGGATTTTACTTGAAAATCTTTAAATAATACATCGTAAAACTCATCATATTCATTAACAGATAAGCTATCATTTTCTTTTAGTAATTCCTCGTATTCATTTTGAAAGTTTTGTAGCGATAATTCTTCTACAACAAGATTATATTTCTTTTTAGTTTTTTCATATTCATTAGCTAAACTCAAGTAACAACCTCTCAACAAACCTAAAGATGAATACTTTTCTTTTTCTTTAAAAGACTCAAGTTCATTAATATTGGACAGTATAAATTCAGCAGCCCAACCACCAATACCTCTATTAGAAGTCCATTCTGGAAAAGCTAAGTCCATAAAATGAATCACCTCTTTAAATAGCTCGGTACTTGAATATTCTTCCATTAACACAAAATAATCTCTGTGTGAATCAAAGTGTTGCTGATAATCATCTATATTTTGTTTTCTAAGCATTATTTTTAAATAATTAATCTATTTCTAAATCAATCAATTCTGCTTTTGGGTCTGCTAATAACAAAGCAACTGCTTCTTCTACCATGAAAATGACTTGTTTATTATATTGGCTATCATTATTTTCCAATATGAAGTTTACAGCTACACAATGTTTCATTATTTTAACTGCAATTTCCTCACTATCAAGATAAGGCAAGATTGCATTATAT
>Ga0209396_1002773_pt1 | contig 18184 bp, 13 predicted proteins | sample GOMGulsemesocosm_6_FD_184638 | JGI IMG/M metagenome (GOLD analysis project Ga0209396, IMG submission 184638) | Methane-oxidizing microbial communities from mesocosms in the Gulf of Mexico - GOM8C Gulf of Mexico (SPAdes) (version 2) | ecosystem: Environmental > Aquatic > Marine > Cold seeps...
GAGTATCTAGCTTTTAGGCACATACAAATAATGAGAGTATAAATTTATACTTTTACTAACTGCGCTAATAAACGCTCAAAAGAACGGTAACTGAGCGCTTCTTTTAAATGTGTAATATCTATAAGTAAGCATGAGTTTAAATCAGCAATAGTGCGAGAGACTTTTATTATTCGGTGATAGGAACGAGGTGACAATCCTAGTTTTTCGCTGACTTTCGCTAAGTAATTCAAAGACTCTTCATTCAAGATGCAATATTTCGCTATTTCTTTATTTGTTAAGTGTGCATTTGCTTTATTTTGCCGCTTTATTTGTATTTCCCGGGCAATATCGACTCTATTTTTAACTTGTTGACTGGTTTCGCCTGCCTCTTGAGATTGCAGTTCTTTGCTTGAAAGTTTAGGTAATTCAACTTGAAGGTCTATTCTATCGATAAAAGGTCCTGATATTTTAGATAAATATTTAAGCACTTGATCTGGGCTTGATCTTTTATCTGTATGACACCCTGTTGGACTCGGATTTAAAGCGGCAATAAGTTGAAATCTAGCTGGAAATTCACTTTGTCTTGCAGCGCGAGATATCATCACTTTACCCGTTTCCATAGGCTCTCTTAAGCTATCAAGTACTTTACGATCAAATTCGGGCAGTTCATCCAAGAATAAAATACCATTATGGGATAAGCTGATTTCCCCAGGTTTTGGTGTGGAAGATCCCCCAACTAAAGCAACTGCTGAACAAGTATGATGAGGGTTTCTAAAAGGTCGTTTTTTCCAATTTTGTAAGTTAACGTGCTGGCCTGTAATAGAATAAACGGCTGCAGTTTCAAGTGCTTCACTATTTGTCATTTCTGACATTATACCCGTCATTCTTTGCGCTAACATAGACTTCCCCGTACCTGGCGGGCCCAAAAAGAGTAAATTATGCGAACCTGCTGCCGCTATCTCTAATGCACGTTTACCTTGCTGTTGCCCTTTCACATCACAAAGATCAAATTCGTTGTGTGAATTTGCCACATTAATCTTATTTTCATTATTATAAATTTGGTTAAAAGGAAGTGCTTGCTGACCATTAAGGTCAAGCCATACTTCCTGTAAGCTTGTAATTGCTTTTCGGTTTGCATTTTCAATTAAGCTTGCTAGCTCATCATCAACTTGAGGTATAAAACAGCAACGTTTAACATTGGTTGCAGCCATAATGGAAGGCAATATAGCACGCACAGTTCTCACTTCACCACTGAGTGCTAACTCACCATAGAACTCATAACTATCGATATCTGCATTTTGTAACTGCCCTGAAGCAAGTAAAATCCCTACAGCAATCGCCAAATCAAATCTACCGCCATCTTTAGGCAAATCGGCGGGCGCTAAATTAACGGTTATTCTCGTATCAGGAAAAATAAATTGTGAATTAACTAAAGCACTGCGAACACGATCTTTTGACTCTTTAACTGAAGTTTCAGGCAAACCAACAATACTAAAACTGGGTAAACCATTACTTAAATGGACTTCTACAACCACTTCTGGGGCTTGCATGCCAAATAGCGCTCTTGAATAAGTTCTTGCAAAAGACATTCCCTGTCCTCATTTTAGAGAATTTATTTAAGCTTAGTAAAGATTGCCTTCTGAGCAAGCCTTTAATTTAATATGAAGTAAAATAAAACATGGATTTAGAATCAAAATTAATTTTAAGTTGATAAATCCATGTTTACACTAATAGCTTGTGATTTTAATTACTTAGTCTTTATATGATGAAATACAGGTAAACTCCAACCCCATTTTAATGCTCCTAAACGTAACGATAATGTCGCTAACATACTTAAAACCATTGCAACTTCAGTATTAACAGAAAAGTTTAAACTTTGTGTATAAACAACACCACCAAAAATACATGTTGTGGCATACAGTTCACTTTTAAGTACCATAGGTGTCTGCCTAGCTAATACATCTCTGATCATGCCGCCAAAACAACATGTGATTGTTCCCATCAATACAGCTGTCATATCTTGAACGCCATAATCTAAGGCCTTTTGCACACCCATAACAACAAAAAATGCTAAACCTAGTGCATCAGCGACTTCTAATACGATTTGAGGAAAGTCTTTATTTTTATTGACCCAAACAATGGTAATAAAAGCGGCAACAAAAATAGAATATAAATAGCTTTGATCTTGCAACCAAAATACAGGCGCATCTAAAATCACATCTCGCACTGTACCACCACCAATAGCCGTAACTGAAGCTAAAACAACCACACCAAAACCATCAAGTTTCTTACGATATGCAACCAAAGTGCCTGAAACAGCAAAAACGGCAACACCAATCAGATCAAACCAATGAAATAAAGAGTCCATAAAATCAAAAATAAATTAAACAATATAATGAAGTTAATATGCAATAAATGGCGAGGGTTTGCGAGGAATAAAATAGCTGGGAATAAACCTAAAAACAAGATCTCCGATAAAATACTTCATAGATGACGCATGATAGATAATAGATTTGAATTGAGACTGAGAGTTTAACTGTAGCAATCTTTAAATATTTTAAAGATCTACAACCCCCGTTATTCCCGAGTTGATCTATCGGGAATCTTGTCATCTGGAGCTAAAATCTAAAACAAGATCTCTGATAAAATAATGCGGAGATGGGGAATGATAGATTTGAATGGAAGCAAATATTGTAACAGTAATCGTTTTTAAAGCCCGACAAATGCGAACTTTAAGCTAAAAGTTCGCAAGTTTTCTATCTACTGCCAAGGACGTTGTGCTTTTAACTGTGCTTCAAATTCATCAATTTTAGGGTTAAATGTTTCTGTTACACCGATAAAATCTAAACCACTTAATAAACGATCTTTGATATCAGAGCGAATATCAAAATCAATTGCCTCAAATTTATCACTGATCAATTTCTGGTTTTGTAGATCTACATTAATTTGAATATCTTGTTTATCTGCAAAACATTGCTCACTAATAGCAAATAATTTATCTAATGTTGCTTCTGGTAAAGCAATCGCTAGCATTTGATTATTCATACAGTTATTAAAGAAGATATCTGCAAAACTTTCTGCCAGGATCACCGTAAAACCATACTGTTTTAATGCCCATGGCGCATGTTCACGAGATGACCCACAACCAAAGTTATCACGAGTTAGTAAAACAGTTGCGCCTTGATAACAGGCTTCATTTAAAATGAACTCTGGATTTTGTTCGCCATTATCAAGGTAACGCCAATCATAAAATAAAGCGGCATCAAAACCATCACGGCTTGTTGATGTTAAAAATTGCTTCGGAATAATTTGGTCGGTATCTACATTATTTTTATCTAAAGGAGCTAATAATCCTGTGTGATACATTTCATTATTTACAGTCATTATGCTTCTCCTCTGATATCAACAAATTTACCATAAATAGCGGCAGCAGCGGCCATAGCAGGACTCACTAAATGCGTTCTTCCACCACGTCCCTGACGACCTTCAAAGTTACGATTTGATGTAGATGCACAGCGTTTACCAGCTTCTAATTTATCGTCATTCATTGCTAAACACATAGAACAACCTGGCTCACGCCATTCAAAACCAGCAGCTTTAAATATATCAGCTAAGCCTTCATCTTCAGCTTGTTTTTTAACTAAACCCGAGCCTGGCACAATTAAGGCTTCAATACCATTTACAACTTGCTTGCCTTCAACAATGTTTGCTGCGGCACGTAAATCTTCAATACGGCTATTAGTACAAGAACCTATAAATACCACATCGACAGCAATATCCGCGATTGTTTGGCCTGGTTTTAAGTCCATATAAGTAAGAGCTCGACGAATGGCATCGGCTTTAATTAAGTCTGTTTCTTTATCAGGATCTGGAATACATTCGTCGATTCCAATAACTTGCTCAGGACTTGTACCCCAAGTAACTTGAGGTTGAATTTCATCTGCATGCATTACCACAACATGATCAAATTCTGCATCAACATCTGATTTTAATGTTGACCAATATTCTACTGCAGCTTGCCAATCTCCACCTTTAGGCGCAAATGGACGACCTTCTAAATAATCATAAGTAATTTGATCAGGGGCAATTAAACCTGCCTTCGCGCCCATTTCAATACTCATATTACATAAAGTCATACGTGCTTCCATTGAAAGCGCTTCAATGCCAGTACCACAAAACTCTGCAACAAAACCAGTTCCACCAGCAGTTCCTAACTGACCGATCACTGCCATAATTAAATCTTTAGAAGTCACTGTCGGCTTTAAAATACCATCGATTTGTATTTTAAGAGAACGGGCTTTTTTCTGCTGTAGTGTTTGTGTTGCTAAAACATGTTCAACTTCAGACGTACCGATACCATGTGCTAGCGCACCAAAAGCACCATGAGTTGAAGTATGACTATCACCACACACTATTGTCGTACCTGGTAACGTAATGCCCTGTTCAGGTCCTACAACATGAGCAATACCTTGCTCTATTGAGTTTAAGTCATATAGAGGTACATCAAATTCTTTACAGTTATCAGTTAATGCATTTAGCTGATTTTGCGCAACTTCACTTGCAGCTGAAATTTTTCGAACTTTAGTCGAAATGTTATGATCCATCGTTGCAAATGTTTTATCTGTTCTACGTACCACACGGTTTTGTTCACGTAATCCAGAAAATGCTTGTGGAGAAGTGACTTCATGTACTAAATGTCTATCTATATACAATAGATCTGTTTCGTTATTTATTGCTGTGACAGTATGTGACTGCCAAATTTTGTCGTATAAAGTTTGTGCCATTACTTATTTCGCCCCAAATTTTTTTACCTGAATACTTCACGTTTAACCTGCTGCGCGGATAAACCCCCGCCTACCACTATAAATAACTTCATATGGCAGGCGATAACTTTGCAGAATATTAAATTCTTTCTACAATCGCAGCTGCGACATCACTTGTTGTGTAACGCTCATTTGGATAAATATCTTGTGTGCCTATGCCTGCTTTAACTGTTTCTGCTACGGCTTTTTCAATCGCACGCGCTGCTGCTTCTTGTTTAAGAGAATAACGTAACATTAATGCTGCACTTAAAATTTGTGCGATTGGGTTTGCAATACCTTTACCTGCAATATCAGGTGCTGAACCACCAGCTGGCTCATATAAACCAAAGCCAGTTTGATTTAAGCTTGCTGAAGGTAATAATCCCATAGAACCGGTGATCATGGCACATTCATCAGATAAAATATCACCAAATAAGTTATCACATAAAAGTACATCAAATTGCGCCGGATCTTTTACTAACTGCATTGCAGCGTTATCAACGTAAATATAATCAAGTTCTACTTCTGGGTAGTCTTTTGATACTTCAGTTACTACTTCACGCCATAAAATACTTGACGCTAATACGTTAGATTTATCTACCGAAGTCACTTTATTACTACGTAATTTGGCTGCTTCAAAAGCAAATTTTGCAATACGTTCAATTTCAAAACGTGAATATTTTTGTGTATCAAAAGCAAATTCTTCAGCGCCTTCACCTGAGCGGCCTTTTTCACCAAAATAAATACCGCCTGTTAATTCACGAACACATAAAATATCAAAACCTTTTTCACTAATATCAGCGCGAAGCGGTGATGCAGCACTTAAAGCAGGTAATAACTGTGCCGGACGTAAATTGCAAAATAAATTGAAGTGTTTACGAAGAGGTAATAAAGAACCTCGTTCAGGCTGTTTTTCTGGCGCTAAACCAGCCCACTTTGGACCACCAACCGAACCAAATAAAATTGCATCAGCGTTATCACAAGCTGCTAATGTAGACTCTGGCAATGCTTCACCAAACTTATCAATCGCAGCACCACCAATTGCATGATGTTCACGATTAAGCTTTAAATTAAATTTTTCACATACAACATCAAGTACTTGCTCTGCTGCATTCATTATTTCAGGACCTATGCCATCCCCGGCTAAAACTGCAATATTAAATTCTTTTTGAGTCGTCATTTCTGCTTATCCTGCTTTTTTCTGCTGCTTTAAACACAATACTTGCTGTGCACGATTAATTAAATTATATACATGGATCATGGCGCGAACCGATGATTCAACAACATCTGATGCTAAACCTGAACCGTGATATTGACGTTCTTGATATTCAGTAATGATATCAACCTGACCTAATGAGTTTTCACCTTTTCCTGTGGCATCTAAATGGTATTTACACATTTTAGTGTCCATTTTTGTGATATTTCTCATGGCGGTGTATGCAGCCTCTACAGGGCCATTACCCGTTGCAGCTTGTGTAAATAACTCCCCATTAACTTTTAGCCCAACAGTTGCACTCGCGACTGTTTGAGAGTTAGTGGTGGTATTTAAAAACTCAAGTTGATAATAGTCATTATTGTCTGAAATCTTATTGAAGTAGATCATCGCTTCAAGATCGTAGTCATATACAGTACCTTTTTTATCAGCCAAAGCGATAAAACTTTGGTATAAGGTGTCCATATCATAATCACCATCTTGGTAACCTAATTCAGTTAATCTATGTTGAATGACATGACGGCCTGAACGCGAAGTCATATTTAACTGATTATTTGGTACTCCGACTGTTTCCGGTGCCATAATTTCATAAGTATTTTGCGCTTTTAATACACCATCTTGATGAATACCAGAACTATGTGCAAATGCATTTTCACCGACAATTGCTTTATTTGGTTGCACAGGCATATTACAAATTTGACTTACTTGACGAGATGCGTGATAAATTTCTTCGCTTTGAATATCACAATTAACACCCAAGTGATCACTGCGCATTTTCATGATCATCGCAACTTCTTCTAACGAGCAGTTACCCGCACGTTCACCGATACCGTTTATCGTACATTCAATTTGACGCGCTCCAGCTTGAACCGCAGCGATAGAGTTGGCCACAGCTAAACCTAAATCATTATGACAATGTACACTTAAGCGTGCTTTATCAATGTTTGGAACATTAGCCATTAAATAAGTGATCATCGCAGCATATTCATCAGGAGTTACGTAACCAACAGTATCTGGTAAATTAATCGTTGTAGCGCCCGCATCAATAACAGCCTCTACCACTTTACATAAATCATCATGTGGTGTGCGACCTGCATCTTCACAAGAAAACTCAACATCATCAGTGTAAGTTAATGCTAACTTAATAGACTTAACCGCCATTTCAATTGCTTTATCTAAAGTGATTCTTAGCTTATGATCTAAATGCAATGGACTCGTTGCAATAAATGTGTGTATTCTGCTTTTTTCTGCCGGTTTTAAAGCTTCACCACAAGCTTCAATATCTTTAGTCACTGCACGCGCTAAACCACAAATAATCGGGCCTTTTACTTCAGTTGCGATACGTTTCACCGCATTAAAGTCTGCAGGGCTAGAAACAGGAAAGCCCACTTCCATGACATCAACATTTAGGCGACTAATAATATGTGCTAAACGAAGTTTATCGTCTTCATTTAAGCTCGCTTTTAATGCCTGCTCACCATCTCTTAATGTGGTATCAAAAATCCAAACTTTATCGCTCATACTATCACCCGTACCCTATTTTTAAATTCAAAAAAAAACCCCGCAAATTATGCGGGGTTTTTTTGTATTACTTGATGCAAATACACTAACGCCCGCAAACTCTTTCTAAGAGTTCCAGTTTTAAAAGCAGTGTAATTAAAAGTATTTTTTGCATCGTTAAATTCAGTTATTTAATTAATGATTAAATTATGACGCTATTTTTATCACCATTCAAGGTGATGATCAAGCATATTTTATTCTTTAAAAGTTAATTACCGTAACAATTAAAGGAAACAATATTCAACCAAGCGCAATTTAAAGGGTAAATAATTCAAGTTAACAAAGCTATATGACAAGTAAGTATCTAGTTAACGAAAATAAGAAATAAATATACTAAAGAACATTAAAATTAAACAAAACCACATAGAGCGGATAAACCCGTTCTCCTATTTTAATTCCATCACTGTTCAATGATGCCACGACTCTCAACATTTATTGCTAGCACTCTTTGACTAAGAAAACACAAAAAGGCTCCGAGGAGCCTTTTTGAATTTTAATCTATGTTATTTAAACATTTATTAGAATGTGTAACGCATACCTACTTTAATACGCCATGTTGATTCGCTTTGGTTAAACGTATCATAGTTGTTTGTATCTAAACCGTAAGCTTCTTCAAAAATGTATTGACCGTCATCGTTGATAGTTGCGCCAACTACAGCATTGTTACCGTGGCCCATTGTATGAACTTGACCCCAATCGCTATTTAATAAGTTAGCTAAGTTATCAACTGTGAAGTATGCCATGCCTTTTTGATCAGCTTGGAATCCTTTAAACTCTTGTGTAACGTTTAAATCTAATGTTGTTACCCAAGGCTGTGTTTCTGAGTACTTATCTCCATATTCACCCGCTTCACCGTTAACGCCCGCTTCGTCATAAAGATCCATTAACTCATCATAAGTGTATTCACTGCTTTCCCAATCAACGGCTGAATCATTAGGACCTGTTGGGATATAAGGCAAATAAGTATTTGAATATGCGAAACCAGGCTGATCACCAAAGCTCGTATCGCCGTATGTATTCATAGTAGCAGAGTAAGGACGACCTGAACGACGTTCGAAGAAGACATCAATGTTGGTATTGTAACCATCAACAAACTGAGCTGTATAACCTAAGTTTAATACAAAACGGTGTGCTACTTCATAGTAAGCTGTGCCGACTTGTGATTCATTTTTGTTTACGCCAACATTATATTGGTAGTTAGACTCAGCTTGTGAACTTGTACCAGGATTTGCTTCAGTGATATCTTGGTGTGTGTATGACATATTCATACGAACACCGTTATCCCAGATTTTTTGTAAGCTAGTAGTGAAGATTAAGCTGCGACCGCCATCATCCATGTTTGTCATCATGATGTCTGAATTGCCTTCTTGATCAGTGCCATCATATACATTGTCATAAATAATTCTGCCGCCATCGGCAGTTGTTTTACCATTGTCGATACGTGATACATCCTCCCAAACGGTTGCATCTTTACGATCAACATAGTTCATTTCAACAGTTAATTTAAAGTCGTTACCCACTTTAGGAATATCTAATGTCCAATCTAGACCTAACTGGTAACGCCAATCTGAGCTTATTTTATAATTAGGATCTAAGAAAGTAGTTGAACCTGCACCTTGTTGTAATGAGTCTTGTGCTGCATTTGGTACATCATAGAAATCGATGCTTGAAGGATCGTTTTTACCATCTTCAATAACTTGCTTTTCAGCGGCTTGAGTTGCAGATACATAAGTTACGCCATCAGTCGGCACAGCCCAAATATTAGGTTTACCACCTGAAAACTTACCAATACCACCACGTATTATCATGTCATCGTTTAAATAGTATTTAAAGCCAACACGGGGTAATAAAATATCTAAACCATCAGTCGTAGCTGTATTGCTCATACCGTATGTTTCGTTAAAGCTATCGTTTTCAGCAGCAGAAGTTTCAGCACCTAAACGCTCATAACGTACACCAAAAGTCACATCTAAATCAGAATCTACAGTCCAGGTATCTTCAATGTATAATGCAAGTGTTGAACTTTCGTATGTGTAATCGGCATCATCGGTATCATTGGTATATGCATTTGAATAGGAGAAACTTGAGATATTACCAGCGGCAAAATCTTCTAAGCTATCAAATTCCCATACACCCATAGACTCTTTTGAGAACAGGTTATATAAATCTAGTGCTTCAAAGCTAGCGCCAAACTTAATATCGTGATCGCCCATTAAGTAGTTAGCACCAAATTTGTAGCTCCACGTTTTTGTAGAGCTAATATTACCTTGACGGTAAACATCAGTACCCGCATTAATAGAATCATTATTTTCAGTCTTAACCGTCACTTGACCAAAATCTGAATTAGCTTCTGATTCACGGTAAGAATCTTTATATGCAATGCTTACTTCAGTTGAAAAGTCATCATTCCAATCTGAATATAAGTGAACCGCGTAGTTATCTAGTGACGTAGTATCAACATAGCCATGAGATTCCATGTTTAACTCATCGCTATAATTATTGGTATTTTTATCTTCAGCAGTACTTTGATACTGATAAGTAAAGTCAGCACGATGACTATCGTTAATATTCCAATCTAGCTTAACTAAAAATTTGTCATCGCTTTCTTCAGGATCCGCGCTATTTACACCATCATTAATACCATAAACATCATTCATGATCGTAACAAATTCGTTATAATCATCTTTTGATACGTCACTAGGTGTACCTTGGTCAATACCAAATGCAACTGGTGTTATTTTATTAAATTTTTCGGCTGAGAAGAAAAAGAATAGCTCATCTTTAATTAATGGACCGCCAACTGTGAAACCTGTCGTTTTTTGCTCGCCAACATTAAAATTGCTGCTACCAGGATTATCTGACTTAGAGTCTTTTGGATCACCAGCCATATCTTCGCTCATCATTTCAAAGAATGTTGAACCTTTAAATTCATTAGTACCAGACTTAGTCACTACATTAACTGTACCACCTGAAAAACCACCTACAGTTGAAGAGAACGGAGAGCTATCTACCGCAATCTGATCTACAGCGTCTAATGAAATAGGTGAACGATTAGATGGATAACCACTTTCGTTAAGACCAAAATCATCGTTTTGACCAATACCATCTACTGTAATAGAGTTAAATTTAGGGTTAGAGCCACCAAAACTTAAACCACCTTCTTCATCAACAACAGCCATTGGGTTGTTACGAACAATATCTTTTAAATCACGATTAAATGCAGGAGCACGTGCAATATCTTCTTGACCAAATGAAGACGCAGCACCACTTGAATCAAAACCAACTGCAGAACCCGTTATTTGAATTGTTTCCATGCTGCTTTTAGCTGCTAATTGAAAACTTAAACGCTTAGTATCACCCAGCTGAATGTTGATGCCTTCTTCTAATGTATCTTGATATTCATCAGAATTTACAACAATCGTGTAAGGACCACCTACACGTAAACCTTTAACGCTGAATAAACCAACTTCGTTAGTTTCAACTTCACGAGTAGTACCTGAAGGTTGATGAATGATAGTGATTGTAGTATTTAAAGCGGGTTGGCCATTAGGGCCTACGATTTTACCACGCATAGCTGATGAAGTGTCTGCAGCTGATGCGACACCACTCACACCAAGACATGCGGCAACTGCCAGTGTAACTGCTGTTTTTTGCAATCGAGTTTTCATTTTGTTTCCCATTTAACATGATTTTTCAGTAAAAATTACTGGTTGTGGTTATCAATTTTATGATTCGAACTTAAAAACAATATTAAAGCCTAAAGTTTCAATTAATATAATGTTCTTTTATTGCAATGTGATGGGCACTTATTGAATCGTTGTTATTTTTAGAAATGAGTGACAATCAGTTAGAATTTAAATTTAAGTTATGTCATTTTTTTGAGGTGTCTCAATTGAATAGTTGAGAATAAATACGCTTATTTCATTCATCATCTATTTCGTCAGTTGAAATTTTGTAGGGTAATTATACTAATTAGGTTTAAATAAGTTCCGCTTACTTTGTTGTCGTTTGTAACCCAAACTGCAAGACTGATTACATAATCAGTCTAATATTAAGGGTTACTGACAACGTATAGATTTAAAAAATTAAAAGTGAAAACCATAAGTAACGGATAAATCAAAGTGATTTTTTCACTTGCTGTATTTCTATTACTGAAGCGATACTTTTATTAATAAAGCGCTTTAAGAGATGGGAGTCTATTTTTGAATTTTCTTTTAAACTATTAATTGCGGCTTGAAATGTTAAATTAATTTCACCTTTAGTTGATTCACTTTCAGAATTCATAATTACTCCTAATATTTATTCACTAAAATTGATAACTTAAGTTGATGCTATGTTTAACTGCTTTTTTATGGGTATCGCGTCCTTGGCCATAACCAGATTCAACTCTTATATACCAGGTAGAATCTTTAAGTGGCGTTAATGAATAGCTATAACTGGCTGCCAGCCCAACAAGGGTTTCTTCTGTTTTTATATCTATATCTAAATTCCAACCTGTCATATCAACTTTTTCTGGAATTTGAATATCAATGCTCTCATTAGAATTTGAAGGCACTTCAGACTCCCATTTATTTTTAGGTAAGTCCTGCATTCCAATTGCACCAAACAACATGCCAACAGCATGATTTGGCAATGAAAGGCGCTTTTCAAAACCGATCGAGGGCCCCCCTCCATCAAGTTCAATTTTTAAATTTGCATACCACTTTATATTTGTATCTTTATCTAAATATGACACCTCAGGAATAATGAAAAATGGATAACCTCCGCCAATTGAAAAATCAACAGCTTTAGCAGAAGATGAAACGAAACTTAAAACACCAATAAATAGAAAACGCTTTGTTAATGACTGCATATGTAATTTTAAATTAAATGATTGGTATGCAAAAAATACCTTAGATAAAAAAAAACTGTTAGGTCCGTCAAACAAGGGCTTTGTTTGAATTACCTATTTTGCTAAAATGAAACTGCATATTGTATATTTAAATTTGGATTTTATGGAAAATTTAGCTACCAATTCTAATATCGTATTAAATATGGTTCTAAAAGCGGCTGAAAAACTAGGCTTAAAAGTTGACGAACTATTACAGCTACTACCTAAAGGAATAGACCAAGAGGTAAGTGAATCTATTCGTTTTTCAACTATTCACATTCCACAAGTTTGGCAATGGTTTGAAAATCAAACTGACGACCCCAACATTGGATTTCGCCTTGCGCAAACGGTTCCTATCTCATCTCAATCGGTATTAAGTTATCTTTTTATGAGCTGCCAAACATTAGGCAAAGCGCTTACTCAATTTATTCAATACCAAGAGCTCATAGGTGATTGCTGTAATTTAGCTTTAGAAAAAAAAGGTAATCTTTGTCACCTACACTTTGAATTAGGGATTATAGAAAATGACATTATTAGACAAGAAAATGAATATGGTACTTTACTGATATTTAATTGGTTTAAACTATTATTTTCTGAACAATTAGACATTAGCAGCGTTCATTTTAACCATAAACAACCAGCTGATATTACGGAGCATTTAAAGCTATTCAACTGTGACATTATTTTTAACAGCGACAAAACTTATATCGTATTTGAAGAAAAGCTATTGGACTTGCCAATTAAATTCTCTAACTCCAGTATGAATCATTTAGTTGAGCAACAAGTTCAGAGCTTATTAACGCAATTAAAAATCGTCAAGCTAGTCAGCTATGTAGAATCATTAATTAGAGAAGAGCTATATAGCGGTGAAGTTAACATTAATAATATCGCCAAGCAGTGCAATGTAACTGAACGACAATTACAACTACAACTAAGTAAATACAATACAAGCTTTAGCGAATTATTAGAGCAAGAAAAACAAAAAAAAGCAGTTGAATTATTAGCATCACCCAATAATACAATAGGTGAAATTAGTGATGCCTGTGGTTTTTCTGAATCGAGTACATTTAACCGAGCCTTTAAACGATGGTTTGCTATGACTCCAAGTCAATACAGAAAAAACATTCAAATCAGCTAAATATGAGAGGTTATTCATAACCTCTCTTTAAAGCTCTCTTTATAACGTCTAGAAAGGTTTAAAATTTTACCATTAAGAAGCTTCACTTCACTGTCACCACTACTCAATGGCGTAATAGATTCTACATAATCTAAATTAATTGCATGTGATCTATGAATACGGCTAAACCCTTTATCTGTTATTTTTTCGATTAAATTAGTTAAAGTTGTTCGCAGAGGATATATACGGCCTTTTATATGCAAATTCACATAATTACCAGCAGATTCCAGCCATTCAACATCATCAATTTTTATTATGAATTCTTTGCCTAACTTTTTAACCAGCAAGCGATCTATGTTTGATGATTCACTGTCATTCTCACTTTCATCTTCGCTTTGTGCAACTGGGTTTGCTTCACCTTGTAAGCGACAGATAATAAAATTATATGCTTGAATAAATATGATAAAGAAAATAAAACTCCATAAATCTTTGCGATATTCATAAAATAGCTCAAACCAAATATCGCCAAAATCATAATTTCCCGACATAACAAAATAGCTCACTTCTCTCATACTCACCATTAAAAATACATGTGATAAAGAAAATACAACTGACGCTAAAAAGTAATAAAGTAAGGAGCGTTTAATGGATTGCCATCTAAATGGCACTTTTTTCAACAGTAAAAACATCACAGGAAATAATAACAAAGCGCTTAAAGCACTTGAATACTCCCATACAAAAGGTTCCCATACTTGAAAAGGAAGTTCCGTATAATTTCGCTGTGCTTCCATTATTACCGAAGTTGCCAATAAGGTATTATTTATAAAAAAATAACAAAACAATAAACCGATTTCATAGCCCAGTTTATATTTTTGAAAATGTTGTAGCTTGCTCATTTTTGTCTCATATGTAAAAATCGCATAAATTCTATCCCACTATACCACCACTTATCCCTACTCTTTGTTTTAACAGCCTTTTAGTAAATATATTTTTATATTTATAAGTAATGATAAGGCAATAAAATATAAACAGAGTTTTAAGTATTATGGAAAACAAGGTAAATAGTTTCATCAATTTATCATGGATTACGAGTCTATTCACGCCCGATAAAACAAATATGCCAGAGCGCAGATACGATTTAGATTGGCTACGTATTGCTGTATTTGGCTTGCTCATTTTATATCATACTGGCATGTTTTATGTCGAAAATTGGGGTTGGCATGTCAAAAGTAATTATCAGTCTCAAACACTTGAAAATATAATGATATTTATTGAGCCCTGGCGTATGGCTGTTTTATGGCTTATTGCAGGTATTGCCATTCGTTTTGTGATGGCCAAAGTGTCTGTTATCAGGTTTATTACCATGAGAAGCTTTCGTCTTTTGTTGCCTTTATTATTTGGTATTTTAGTTATCGTACCACCACAGCTTTATATTGAAATGACCCATAATGGCGATTTAAATATGAGTTATTGGCAGTTTCTAACTGAATTTTTTGCAAGTAATAGTGAAGTATTTAATGAATATCAATCTGGAATTTGGCCACATATAGATGTAAATCATTTATGGTTTATTCGCTCTCTATGGCAATATTCGTTAGTACTTTTATGTTTGTTACCTTTACTCAACTCAAAACCAATTAATAAGTCTGTTAATTGGCTTATCAATCAACATGGTGTAATTGCTATTTTCATTGCGACTTTGCCGCTTTTTATCATTCAAATAACTTGGGACCAAGATACAGTACGTTACCCTTTGGGTTTTACTTTTATGCTTTATGGTTATTTGATTGGCTGGCATACAGTCTTTTGGCAAAAAGTAAGCGCGAACCTTAAAGTTTTATTGATAGTTTCAATTGTGAGTTATGCCATATTAGTGTTTTTTTATAATGTATTCTGGTTAGATATTATTAAAGGAGGTCAACCTACTAACGAATTACTCATCATGTTTGGCATGTTTAATTACAGTTTACTAAGGCTTTTAGGTGCATTAACGGTATTTGCAATTGCTTATAAATACTTTAACCAAAACTCACAAAAATTAAGCTATTTAAATGATGCCGTTTTTCCATTTTATATTCTGCACCAAACGCTTATTGTGGTTATTGGCTATAACCTATCAAAATTTAATTTAGGCCCTATCATCGAACCCATTCTACTTATGATATTAACGATTATAAGTTGTTTTATCGGATTCGAAATTATTCGTAAAAACGATATTCTAAGACCATTATTTGGCTTAAAAACAATAAAAAATTATCGACTAGAAATAAAAAGGTTAGGTTATGTTTTATCAAGCCTATTAACATTCGTTATAGGTTATGAAATTCTGGTTTAATATTTATATTCAGTATTTAAAACCCCTTAATTATGCCAACTGACTTAATTAAGGGATTTATAATCAACTTTTATTTAGCCGTTTTCTCAGTTTTGTACTTTTCAAACCAAGCTAATGTATGCTCAATTTTCGTGATCATACGAGATGGCTTGCCCGCAATGCCATGAGGCGCTCCTGGTACTTTAACTAATACGGTATCAATCTTACGAAGTTTTAATGCTTGATAATATTGCTCCGTTTGCGCCATAGGTGTACGTAAATCTTCTTCACCTGTCATTAATAAGGTTGGTGTTGTTACATTACCTACTAAAGACATAGGCGAACGCTGCCAGTAATGCTCAACGTGATCCCAAGGCATACCAGGGAATTGCGTTGGAATTTGGCCTAACCCACTATCTGCAGTTAATACCTTGCTTAACCAGTTAATTACAGGCTTAACAACTGCTGCTGCAGAGAACCTATCAGTTAAACCAATTGCATAAGCTGTTGCAATACCACCGGCAGAACCACCCGCTATAAATAAGTTTTTATCATCGATAAAGCCTAAATCTATCATGGCATCAACACCTGAGTTGTGATCTGCAAAGTCTTCTTTAGAGCTGTATTTATATTTTAATAACATCGCAAAACGCTCACCATATGAGCTACTACCACGGTGGTTATCATAAAATACAACATAACCTTGCGCAGCAAAACGTTGCAGTTCAGCAGTAAAATGTGGACCATACGCTAAATGTGGACCGCCGTGTATCTCAAGGATCAAAGGATATTTTTTTGTCGGAACAAAATCTGGCGGTGTAATGTACCAACCTTGAATTTGCTCGCCGTCAAATGATGATTTGTAGTTAATCTCGTGCATTTTACCTAGTTTTTTATGTGCTAGTAAATCTTCATTCAGGCTAGTTAGTTTTGAGACTTTACCTCGGGTATTTACCATAGCTACATCTGCCGGACGCTGTGCTGAACCTGTAGTAAATACGATTTCACCTGATGTATTGGCATCAAACTCACCACTAATATATGGACGACCTAATGTAGTGCCCGTAACCGTATCAGTTAAGTCTTTAATTTTACCTTTAGTGGTAATTGTTGCGATTTTTCTCTTACCAAAATCATCATAACTAAAGGCTAGTGATGAAGAAGAAATCCATTTTGGCGATTTTACTGAACGATCAAAATTTGTCGTGATAGGGGTTACTTTTTTAGAACCCCAATTTAAAATGTTTAATTTAGCATTTCGGTATGGATTTAATTTATTAGAGCCAGAAAGAAATGCTAACTTTTTACCATTTTCAGAAAATACAGGGTTGTACTCTTTACCTGGTGTAGCAGTTAGTTGTGTGATTTCGCCCGTATTGACTGATACCGAAAACAAATCACCTTCTAATCTTTTATATTCCCAATCACTTATGCGATTTGCTGAAAATACAATACTGTTATTGTCTTTAGTCCAAGCAAGCTTACCTTTATGATGAAACTCACCACTGGTAAGTTGGCGTGCTGTGCCACCATCTGCTGGTAATACAAAAATATGGTTGAAACCTGGTTTAATCAAGCCACTGCCATCGGCTTGATAATAAGCTTTATCTATTACAATGACCGGCTTAGCCCATTTAGCACCTTTTGGTTTTTTAGGCATTTTAGCAAGCTTGGTATTTTTGCCTTTTACTTTTTGACTAAACGCTAACCATTGGCCATCTGGTGACCAAGTTAAACTACTAATGCTGGCTTGTACTTGACTTACCATGGCTGTTTTATTTTCAGCAATGTAATGCACATGAATTTGCTTGCTGCCAGTTACGTTACTAACAAAAGCGATTTTTTTACCATCTGGCGACCACGTTGGTTGTGAGTATTGATTATCATTCGAGAACAAAGGAGTTTGCTCGCCAGATTTAACATCAATTAACCATAAATTTTTATTTTTACTATCGGTCATGATGTTATTTGAATTTCTTACATAAACAATTTTTTTACCATTTGGAGAGAGTGTGACACTGCTTGCATATTCAAGAGCAAAAATATCTTTGGCCTCAAATGTTGATGATGCAGATACCAATGCAGAACTTAGCATACCGCCAAGTAATACCGCACCTTTAAAGATTTTTTTCATGTTTCACTCCAAATAGAAAATCAGTTCATTTTTTACATTGGTTTAAACTATGCCTAGGTCATTATTTTTTGGCAAACGATATGCGTTTATAAGCTGGTTTTTTGGGTTAGATCTTTGATATTAATTTGCTTCATATAACTTAGCTGATTGGAAATTATAAATAATCATAGTAGCAAGATAACGATTGATGTAGAT
>Ga0209396_1002776_pt1 | contig 18167 bp, 15 predicted proteins | sample GOMGulsemesocosm_6_FD_184638 | JGI IMG/M metagenome (GOLD analysis project Ga0209396, IMG submission 184638) | Methane-oxidizing microbial communities from mesocosms in the Gulf of Mexico - GOM8C Gulf of Mexico (SPAdes) (version 2) | ecosystem: Environmental > Aquatic > Marine > Cold seeps...
CTTGTTTTTTGGTAATCATTATTGATAATTGCTATGGTTGAACCTGTTGTTTTCTTTCACGTGAAGGCGTTCGGAAGTGTCGTCGACCGTTTTATCTAACTATAGCTTGTATTTTAGGAGTAATTAAATGACTACCTTGTATTTCATGCGCCATGCACAAAGTGAAGCGAATCTTGGTGATATTTTAGCATCGCAAATTGATTTTCCACTAACTGCACAAGGGCATAACGATGCGAAAGCCATAGCCGCAGAATTTTATCAACAGCATAAGATTAACCAATTGATTGTATCTCCTTTGAGTCGTGCACAGCAAACCGCTGCACCTTTTGCTGAATTGTTTTCATTACCGATCAAAGATGAATCTCGTGTTATCGAGCAAGCGTTGGGTAAATATGCAGGTAAAACTTATGCTGACCTCGATGATGAGCCGAATTATTGTCATGATCGCAGTGCACGTTGGGATTGGAAGCCTGAAGAAGGCGGTGAATCGTACTCAATGATTGTTGACCGTTTACAGCCTTTTTTTGCTGCCCTACCTGTTGATGGTGACGATGCAATTTTGGTGATCACCCATGCTGTTACTATGCGTATGATTAAGGCTATTCTTGCGAATATACTACCTAATTATCCATATGACATTGCCTATAATGGCGAAGTTTGGAAAGTCGAATTTAAAGGTGTTGGTCAAGTACATGAGATCACATCACTGTTTTTTGGAAATAGCAAAATGCAGGCTAGTCGCGCTTAATGTAATGCCCCTGAATATAGACCTCGAATACATTAGCGTAAACCAACCTAGTCATTAAGAATTATTACTTATAAAAACGAGGTGGAATATACATTTTTACACCTGAAATCCCTTTACCATCCAATCTCTTTATATTGCTTGTTTTTAGCCATAATGTACCACCCAAAAAACAATGTTCTAAAATCTTGATGTACTATCAGTTAAGCAGAAGTACATAAAAAAAAGATGCTGGTACAAGAGATGGTACTAAAACTTTAGGATTCTGTAAAACGACTTAGGAAGTTAATAGATGCTAAGTCATTGATATTGGTGTATTTTAGATACAAAAAAAGACGTCTTTGGACGTCTTTAAATGTGATAATGGCGGTGACGGAGAGATTCGAACTCTCGAAGGGTTGCCCCTTACACACTTTCCAGGCGTGCTCCTTCAGCCACTCGGACACGTCACCTTTAAATCATTGTATTTAAACAACCCGCGTACTTTAGGTAATCACTGCATAAAGGTCAATAAAAAACTCTCTCATCCTTGTTAATTGCTGAATTCCTGAGCACAGTACCAGGTTTACAAATCATTGTTGTCGATAACACCTATTCAGAGGTAATATATTAAATAATTTGTCGCTAACATATTAAAAAATAAGGTGATTTTGTGCATTTACTCTAGTTTTTTATAAACTTTGAGTTTAGTCATGAATCTTGGTTAGATTTTGTTCTACTATCTTTGTATCTGATTTTTCAGTGAAAACTTGTCGTATTCACAAAATGACACTAACAAAGGAATGTTAAAATGCAAAATGCTCAAGAAAATGCGGTCGCCGCACCGCGAGTCGATGTTGAAATTAAAGATGACGTAGCCGTAGTAACTCTAAATCGTGGCAGTAAATACAATGCCATTGATATGGGCATGTTTGAGGCGATTAACCGCACTGCCGAAGAGCTTGCTAAAAATCGCACTATACGTGCTGTGATAGTACGTGGTGACGGCAAAGTGTTCTGCGCTGGTTTAGATATTAAAAGTGTCATGAAAAACCCGAAAAACCCGGGTAAGTTATTAGCACGTGAAGCCGGTGAATTAGCCAATATTGCTCAGAAAGTAGGTTACTTATGGCGGCAAATTCCAGTGCCAGTGATCGCCGTTACTCACGGTGTTTGTTTTGGTGGTGGTTTGCAAATCGCACTCGGTGCCGATTTCCGTTATAGCACGCCGGATTGTGAGTTCTCAGTTATGGAAATTAAGTGGGGCTTGATACCGGATATGAGTGGTATGGTGACTATGCGGGAACTGACTCGTATTGATATAGCCAAAGAGCTGACCATGACAGGGCGTAAATTCACTGGTTTAGAAGCTGCTGAATATGGCTTAGTTACACATGTAATGGCGGACCCAATGGCTGGGGCATTGAAGTTTGTTGAACAACTTAAAAACCGTTCACCTGATGCCATTGTTGCTGCCAAATCATTGCTCAATGACTCTTGGGTAGCTTCAGAAAAAGATACGCTAATACTAGAAACAGTGACGCAAAAACAAGTGATGGGAAAATGGAATCAACTGATTGCAGTTGCTAGAAATTTTGTCCATAAATCGATACCTTACAGAAATAGACGTATTTAATTAGGTGGTTTGTACACTATGTCCCAGAAACATTTAAAAGCATTATTAGAACCGAAATCCATCGCCGTTATTGGCGCTCGAGATTGCCCAAGTAGTATTGGTTATTGGGTGGTTAAAAATCTAATCGATGGCAAGTATCCAGGCGTGGTCATGCCGGTTTCTTTAAAAGCCAAGAGTATTTATGGGACTGTAGCCTGCCAAACTCCTAGCGAACTGGCGACATCGCCTGAACTAGGTGCCATTTGTACACCTATTCGTTTTGTGCCGAAAATTCTGCGTGACTTAAGCGAAGTTGCTTGTAAAGCCGTTATTATCTTTACCGATGAACCTTATGAGGGTAATGATGATGTTTGGGATAAAATACGTTATTTATCTGGTAAATTTAATATTCGTGTATTGGGACCAAGTAGTCTTGGATTAATTAATCCAAGACTTAAGCTTAATGTCAGCGTTGCTCATGTACAACCTCCTCAAGGTGATGTGGCTGTGGTATCACAATCGGCTGCATTTGGTGCTTACATGGTGGATTGGGCTAAAGCGCGCGGTGTCGGTTTTTCTTGTTTTATCTCGATTGGTAATCGCATTGATATTAACTTTGCTGATTTGATTGACTACCTTGCTCGTGACCGTTTTACTAAATCTATTGCGTTATACGTAGATAATATTATTGATACTCGCCGTTTTATGTCAGCAGCTAGAGCTGCTGCGTTTAAGAAGACCATTGTCGTAGTACGTTCTAATAGTAACAACGAGGGTACTTCATTAGCGAGCCGTTATAATGGTTTTGGTCATTCCTATGACGCCGCTTATAGCGCTGCATTTCAACGCACTGGTATTCTGCGTGTTGATGATACTTTCCAAATGTTATCGGCTATTAAAACCACGGCAACGGTAAAACGTACCAGTCGTGGTGATAGCATGTTGATCATTTCCAACGGTGCGTCGTTATCTAGCATGGCTGTTGATGAGTTGCTAAAATCTGGCTGTAAACTCGCAGAGTTAAGTTACGAAACAGAACAAAAATTACTGGCTCGATTACCGGGTAAAATTGTCAGTATGAATCCGATTAATATTCTCGGTGGGGTAGATGCTAAGGCCTACGCTGAGATCATCGATATTGTATTGGAAGATGTGACTTTCGATGCTCTTTTGGTTATCCATGCTCCACAAGTTACTGAAAGTTGCGATATTACGGCTGAAAAATTAATACCTAAATTAAAAACGCATCCAATCAAAGGTCCTATTATTTTCACCTCTTGGATGGGAGAAGAACACGGGCGATTAGCAAGACAGCGTTTAACTGAAGCGGGCATTCCGTCATATAGCGCGCCTGAAATAGCGGTAAAGGCCTTTAACTATTCTGTGAAATTCCGTCGCCATCAGAAACAATTAATTCAAACACCAGAGATCTTAGCTGATCTAAATCAAGATGATATTACTGCTGCTAAAACCATGGTGGCCAAAGCACGCCGTAAAGGTATTCGTGATATTAATGAAAAGGGGATTAACCTCTTACTCAAAGCTTATGGTATTAGCTCTGATGATACATTAACTCGTGACGACGTGAATTTACTGCGGATTGAAATTACTGATGATGCTGCTTTTGGTCCTATTATTTGCCTCGGAGAAGCGGGGGGGGAGTGGGATATTGAGCGTGATGCTGGTGTGGCATTGCCGCCACTGAACATGGCATTATCCCGCTATCTGGTGGTTGGTTCGATCAAAAATGGTTATATCCGTGAACGTAGCTTGAGTGTGCGTTTAAATATGGAAGGTCTATGCGAAGTGTTGACCCGATTGTCACAGATGATCATCGATTTCCCCGCGATTAAAACCATCTTGATTGACCCTATGCAGCTAGGTCGTGAGAGTTATAACGTTGGCAGTATTACCGTTCGTTTACGAGGTAAACGTTCACATCAAAAACTCGCAATCTTCCCATACCCAAAAGAGCTCGAAACTGATTTTAATATGAAGAATGGCAAAGCCGTTGTATTGCGACCTATTCGCCATGAAGATGAGCCGCAACATCAAGTTTTTGATGCATCATTGACAGCTGATGATCGTTATAAACGCTATTTCGGTGCGCGATCTAAGTTCAGTCACTTTGAAATGGCTATGTTGACGCAGATTGATTACGAACGAGAAATGGCTTTTATCGCCAGTTCTGTCGATGAAAATGGCAAACCGGAAACCCTTGGTGTGGTACGCGCTATTTTTGATTTAGATAACAGTGAAGCTGAATTTGCTATTTCTGTACGCTCAGACCTAAAAGGGCAGGGACTGGGTAAAGCGCTGATGCTGAAGATCATTAAATTCTGCCAAGAATTGGGCCTGAAACACTTAGTTGGTTTCACTATGCCAAGTAATAATGGCATGGTCAGTTTAGCAAAATATTGTGGTTTTACTGTTGTTATGGATTATACCGAAGGTAATGCCGACTTGAGATTGAAGTTAAATGATTAATCTACAACGTATTAACTTAAATTTATTGGTTAGCCTACAGTATTTATTACAAGAGCATCAGGTAACGGCAGCGGCCCAGCGTCAATTTATAACGCAATCAGCAATGAGTAAAAACTTAGCTAAATTACGTGATATTTTCGCAGACCCTTTGCTGATTAAAATTGATAACCAGAGCCAGCTAACAGAGAAAGCCAAGCAGTTAAAACCCGTTTTAGCGCAAATTTTAAATAATATCGATGGTTTGCTGATCGCTGGCGGTTTTGAACCCGCGTTATCCCAGCGCGAGTTCACCATAGCCTCAACGGATTACGTGACGGATTATGTGTTACCTGCGGCGTTATCGCATCTTTATCAACATGCTCCAAGCATTAAGCTTAATCTAACCCATTGGGATACGTTGACGCTGTCAGCAATGGAACGTGGGGAAATAGACCTTGGTGCAACTATCATTCGCCCTGAACATAAACATCTATCTTATATTCCGCTAGAGCAAGACCATTACGTTTGCATTATGCGCCAGTACCATCCGCTGGCGGAAACTGAACTGTGCTTAGATGATTACATTAAATTCCCGCATGGCATTATTACTTCTGGTGCTGATAAAGCAGGGGATATCGATGTCGCTTTAGCCGCAAAAGGTTTATTTAGAGAGATAGCATTACGCGTTCCTTCTTATTCAGCAGCATTTAGCATCATTGCCGAAACCGATCATTTACTGACAATTCCTAATTCAATTGCTGATAAATTGACCAAAGGCCGTCAATTTATCAAAAAAAAATTACCTATTGAATTACCTGTTTTGCAAGCAGCTATGATTTGGCATCCACGCTTTGACCATGATTCTGCGCATAAGTGGTTGAGAACTGAGCTTTGTGAGCAATTAAGTAACGATAATAAGCATTCTACTCGTGGACATGGCTACTTATAACTTTCAATCTAGCATATATTCCCTATTGGAATGTTATTGATTATTAAAAGTCATTTTGGGAATTGTAAATGCCATCCTATGATTGAGTTCTCGAATAGGAAGGTAGTCCCATGTACGAAATCATCGTTTCTTTATTAGTTATTAATTTCTTTGGTATGTTGAGCCCTGGCCCTGACATGATGTTGGTGCTGAAATACGGCAGCTTAAATGCTAGGCGCGCTGCTTGGTATTGTGTTGCTGGTATTGTTTCTGGCTTAGCGGTACATATATTATTAGGTTTGTTTGGTATATCACTTCTTATCTCAACTCATCCAATGTTATTTAATGTTGTACGTTGGTTAGGTGCGGCTTACCTTATTTATATCGGCATTAAATCGCTGCGAGCGGGAAAAAGTGAGATCTGTGTTGATTCGGGTACGCTCAATTTTCGTCCTCGTAAGGCCTATTTTGATGGCTTATTATGTAATTTATTAAATCCAAAAATATTGATGTTTATGGTTGCAGCCTTCAGTCAGGTTATTGCGCCAGAAACCCCGACATCAGATAAAGTCATGATCAGCTTATCTATATTTGTTGAGACAGCGGTATTATGGTCATGCTTCATCTTATTATTGAATCGTGGTGGAGTGAGTCACTTATTGAATCGATATCAAAATCGTATTAACAAAGCCACTGGCGGACTGTTGATTGGTTTAGGTGGGTTCATTGGTTTAAGTAACTAACCCAAACCCAACTTAAGGATATTAGACTGTTTTCCAGCAAAAACGCTACAAGTACGTCCCTGTAAGCTTAACTTTTTCATCCTTGAAAAAGATATTTTGCTAAAAAAGTCTAAATCCTTTCGCTATAATGCTGATCTTAGGTTAACTAGTTATCGTTTGGGATTGTATTATTACAATTCAAAAATGTTGCTCTGTTGTTGATATGCTTCAACGTCTTCCACATATCGTCCCTTGAGTTTATCGGTATCACGATGTTGAGTGCCAGTCGAAGACATGATCAAACGATCTGAAGTCCGTGACTTTAACTCAACCATGAAGCGAATTAAGTCCACTTTTTCAATCTTTTCTATTTCTTCAACGATACGTTCAGACTTATCAAAATCATGATCTTTAATGCCAATTGAATGCCAGAAACGTTTACTCTTGGCATTGATATTGGCATCGGGTTCTCGCACTTTCGCCATTAAGCCTTGTTTGCTTGACTGCCATTGTTGCTCGGTAAACGAGATCATACCAAATGGGAAAAAGTCGATGAAATCATTAACTGAATCGAGTAATTTGGCCGGCGAAGCATGCGGTGACTGTACATAAAACATAATACCTGCGTGGCGATTTAGTGGCATGTTACCAGTGCCGACCACATAACCAAGCTGCTGCTGAGTGCGTAATTCGAAGAAGAACTTCGATGACATAATATGGTTGGCTAAACTGTAATAGGCTAGCTCTTTGGCTGAGATCAACGGTGCTTGGTAATAAACAATAATGGCAGAATCATTATGCTCTACGTTGAGTTCACGGATGAGTGAGCCTGTATTGCGAATATCAACCAGCTTACGGATGGTTTCTTTGCCTGGAGTACTGATGGGCTTGAGACGTGACTTAACGTAGTCAGCAATCTCAAAAGCTTGTTGTTTATGCCAATCACCATGTACTAATACTTCCACACTAATATCTTGATATACCTGCTCTAGATACTCAGCTAACTGTTCTTGTTTAATTATCCCTAAAGCTTTGGCTAAACGACGATGCGACGGGCTATTCGGTTGTAAGAAACTAGTTAAACCGTGAAATAAACGGTTAATCGGTTTAGCGTGTTTTTGGTTGTCCCAAGCGACGAGTAGTTGGTGCTGGATACTATCAAAGGTATCTTGACTCACTTGTTGTAGATGACGATGGCCAATGACGAGTTTTAGTAGCTCTAATTGTTTTTCGGCAAAGCCAGTAATATGTAGAGTAAAGCCGCCTTGGTGCGCATAAATATTAAAGCTTATTCCAGCTATTTCAGCTTGATAAGTTAAGCTATTTAGCTGCTCATGCAGCAGTTCCACTGCTAAGCGGGTCATGGCGATATTATGGGTGTTGGAGATGGAGTATTCACTATCAATGGAAATATAAATATTGCCTTTAGGCAGATGAAAATCAGTCTCTTGTAAGAACCAAGTCTTAAATCCTGCGCTTTGTTCTAGCAATACTGGCACATTATTTATTTTTTCTTTTTCTTCGATAATTTGTGGAATTAACTGCTCGGCTATAAATGGGTTTTCATCTGGTAGCTGTAATCTGCTATCGATGTCTGTCTGCTTCCAAAGATGCAATTGTTGTGGTGTGAATTTATCTATTCGATAAGGGGTATTATACCAAGCTGCATTATGATCAGTATCTAAATTCGGCGCCGAAATCATCAAACGCATATTGTCTATGCTCATTTGTGATAAAAAGAGTTCGACATCTTTAGGGTTGAAACCTGACATCATATAATCGCCATAAATGACGTGCTCAGTAGGATAAATATGTAAGTTCTGAGCGAGATGAGATACATTTTTTAGTGCAGAGATCTTTTCTTGATAACTAAATGCCTGCGCTAAAAATCGTTGTTTCTCTTCATAGCGCCAAGCTTGCAATCCTTGTTCACCGATGAGCTTAATGTACTGTAAACTGTAGTTAACAATCTCATTAATATGCTCAAAACCTTCTGGTGTTAAGCCAACAATTAAATTGTAATCTTTAAAGTTACTGCCACTTTGGCCACTACCTGCCGAAAGTGCTGTCGCCCAACATTTCTGTTTCAATAATGTCAGTAAACTGCCTTCACCTTCATGACCTAACAGTTGATTGATATAGCTTAACGGTTTGCTTTGATAATGGCTTAAAGTGCTACCGAGTGGAAAGCAGATGTGCAGCTTCTTGTGACCATGTAATGATTCAACCCAAATTGAGCGCTGTAATTGCTCGCTAGTATATAAAGGCATAGTGAGGGGTTTGACTTGAATTCCTCGGTTTTCGACTGCATTAAACATACCGCGTATGACTTGTTCTTGTTGATCGAGTGTTTGATCTGATTGGATCACCAGTTTCATGCGTGATGCGCAGTAGTGCTGCTGATAAAAACGAATTAACTCATCACGTAAATAGCTGTCTTCACTGTCATTTAATGTCTCTAAATTACCAACTGAAAATTTGCTAAAAGGGTGCTGTGGATTAACTGTTTCTTTGTGCACTTGGTAAAATCGTCTGACGTCATCTTTGAGTTTTAGTTTAAATTCGGAGTCAACTGCATGGCGTTCTCTATCGAGCAGATCCGCGGTGAAGGTCGGAGAAATAAAAAACTGCGCGAAACGATCCAGTGCATTGATAAAATAACGATTGTTAATATCGAAAAAATAATTGGTGTATTCAGTACTTGTCCAAGCGTTATTTGACCCGCCGTGCATAGAAATAAACGACTGGTATTCACCCGCTTTTGGATATTTATCCGTGCCTAAAAACAGCATGTGTTCGAGTAAATGCGCCAAGCCTTGGTGTTGACCGGGATCGTCAAAATGGCCAGTGGCTACGGACATTGCAGCGGCAGACTTTTTACATTTTTCATCAAAAATAAGTAAACAGCTGAGTCCATTGTCGAGAGAGAGGTAGCGATATTGTTTTGGGTCATTAGGACTTTGAATTAAAACATGCGAACTTTTTATCAAGATAAATGCTCCTGTTAATGAGAATCTGAGGATTAGGCTCGAGTTTGAGAACAAGTTCAAAAATCGACCCATCTAAAATGCGAACATGAACGTTGATGTTTATTCTATAGTCTTAGCATGAATCGTCGCGTGGAGCCTAACTATAGAGTAAATCTAACTGTAGCGGTTTTCAGCGTATAAAAATATTGGTTAGCCGAAACTTTTGCAATAAATGATATACGTTTGTTATCAGTTTCATATTTTTGTCATGAAAAGCAGGCTATTATGTACTCATAAAGTGGTTTGTTTAATAGATGTGGTTACCCGATGAAAATTTATATTATGCGTCACGGTCAAGCAAGTTTGCAGGCTAATACTGATGAAGAACGTCAACTTACAGTCACAGGTCGTGATGACTCAGCCAGAATGGCGCAGTGGTTGAGTAAATTTGAACCTAGTTTAGATTGTGTATTATTTAGTCCTTATGTACGAGCGGCACAAACTTGGGATGTTATTTGCAACTTTTTCGACACTGAGACTGTCGAAGTATGTAAGGATGTCACACCATATGGGGATGCCGAACATATGGCAGATTTCTTGCTTGCTCTTAGCGAACAGCATGATTATGACACTATGTTGATTGTGTCACATTTACCTGTAGTGAGTTACTTGGTGGCGGCCTTAACGACCGACCGTCAATTGCCTTCATTTTCAACATCTGCAATTGCGTGTGTTGAAGTTAAAGCGCAAACAATCGAATTAAGCTGGATCGAAAGTCCGGTGTCGATTAATTAAGTTACTGATTTTGATTGTTGATTGTTAATTGTTAATTACTTGTACAAGGAGTACATATGCGTAATTTCAAAAAATTTAATTCATTTCGAATCGCAAAGTATGTGAAAATTTTTTTCCAAGGTAGCCTCTATGTAACAGATATGGGTCAACTTGAGTTCAGCAAAGGTATGTTATTAATGCCGACGAATGCTAATATTGATGTTCGTATGCGTATATCTGCAGTGAACAAAGAGATCAAAGGTTTTGCAGCTTGAAGTGATTTAGATTGCTGAGTTAAATACAATCGATATTAAAGGTGAGCTCTTGAGCTCACCTTTTTTGTGCTTTTTAATAGTTGTATTAATATTTTTTGTCATCTATTTCAATTAATAACAACAGTGCGGCACTACCGCCCCAGTTTTTCGGCGCTTGATGAAAGGCTTCAATATCGGGATGTTGAGCTAACCACATCGGCAGTTGACGCTTAAGAATATTCTTACCATGTCCGTGCATGACACTGCAGCAGCGAATATGCTGCTTTCGACATTCAGCGACCAACGCTGAGACCTCAACTTTGGCGATTTCCTGAGTTAAACCGTGTAGATCTAACAGCAGTTCAGGTTCGTAATCACCACGACGTAACTTCTTCAATTCAAAATGAGATACACCTTCACGGACATAACGTGTTGGTCCTTCATCATCAATGTGCGGTTGAAATTGATCGGAGAAAAAGTGCTCACGCTGCGCCGATTCTTGCCTGACAAATTCATTTATTGTGCTTTTAGGCTTATTGACCCTGACTTTCTTGGCTCTTATGGTATCCTGTGCAATAGGTTTAATATCCTGCATACTTGCAGAAAAAAGAGCATGATCATCGGGTTCAACTGCGCTAGGCTTGGCTTTCGCTTGTTGCTGTTTTACTTGTTCTTTTGCCACATCTATTTGTTGCAGCATCTTTTTTTTCGTTTGTTTATTAAACATAATGTGCGTTACTCAAATTCAACTGGCGAGTTCAGTTGATAATATATTTAGTTATTTTACCAAAACTGGAGTTAATTGTGGACAGGATTTTTGCTGACGAAGCAGTCAAAGAACTTATCACTATTCAAGATATGATCCGTTGGGCTATAAGTCGTTTTAATGACTCTGGCGTATTCTATGGTCATGGAACTGATAATGCTTGGGATGAAGCAGTACAGCTTATCTTACCAACCCTGCATCTTCCTTTGGATATTGATCCTCAAATCCGCCATGCAAGACTAACAACTTCAGAACGTAAAAAGCTGGTTGAACTGATTATCCGTCGGGTTAACGAACGTATCCCAGCTGCTTATTTAACCAATAAAGCTTGGTTTGCAGGTTTAGAGTTTTATGTAGATGAACGTGTACTTGTGCCGCGTTCACCGTTTGCTGAACTCATCATGAACGGTTTCCAACCTTGGTTACTGCAAGAACCTACGCGCATTCTAGATATGTGCACAGGTAGCGGCTGTATTGCGATTGCAATGTCTTATGCCTTCCCTGATGCAGAAATTGATGCAGCAGACATTGAAGCTGGTGCAATTGAAGTTGCTGAGCGTAATATACAGGATCACGGGCTTGAAAATCTAGTCACGCCGATCCAATCTAATCTATTTTCTAATCTGCAAGGTCAGCGTTACGACATGATCGTGTCTAACCCTCCTTACGTAGATCAAGAAGATATTGATAATCTACCTGATGAATTTAAGCATGAACCTGAAATTGGCTTACAGTCTGGCTTTGATGGTTTAGAGCTAACTCGCAAGATGCTGGCGCAAGCACCAGATATGCTGAATGACGGTGGTTTACTGTTTGTTGAGATCGGTAACAGCATGATCCATATGCAAGAGCAATATCCTGACGTACCATTTACTTGGTTAGAAATGGAAAATGGCGGCCATGGCGTCTTTGTCATAAGCAAAGAGCAATTGGTTGATTGTGCTGAGTTGTTTGCCGCATTCAAGTAATTTGCTATTGAGTCCATTGTGAGCTCGAGTTGATCAAGCAGTAATTAAAGATTGATAAAGCCCAGTATTAGCGAAAGTTAATACTGGGTTTTTGTTTATCTAATCGTTTTAAAATGAGTTGAAGCAATTAAGTTTTTTATTGTTATAGCTATTGTCGCTTTGACAAGGGTCTTGTATTCTCGAAGGTACTAACAATAAAGTTATATAAAGGAAACCTGATATGGCAGGGAACAGTATTGGCCAACTCTTCAAAATTTCGACTTTCGGTGAGAGCCACGGGCCAGCGTTAGGCTGTGTAATTGATGGTTGTCCTCCTGGTTTAGAAATATCACTTGCAGATCTGCAAGGAGATTTAGATCGTCGTAAGCCGGGCACATCAAAATATACCACGCAGCGCCGTGAAGCAGATGAAGTGAAAATCTTATCGGGCATTTTTGAAGGTAAAACGACGGGTTGCTCTATTGGTTTAGTGATTGAAAATACCGATCAGCGTTCACAAGATTACTCGAACATTAAAGATACCTTCCGTCCGGGACATGCTGATTATACTTATCACCAAAAATTCGGTCATCGTGATTACCGCGGTGGTGGTCGTTCTTCAGCGCGTGAAACTGCAATGCGTGTCGCGGCTGGGGCCATTGCTAAGAAATATCTACAGCAGCAACACGGTATCGTGATCCGCGGTTATTTGTCGCAATTAGGTCCAATTAAGGCTGAAGCACTGCAATGGGATCAAGTCGAACAGAACCCTTTTTTCTTTCCAGATCCAAGTAAGTTAGAAGCACTTGACGAGTACATGCGCGCATTGAAAAAATCTGGAGATTCTGTTGGTGCTAAAGTAACTGTGGTTGCAGAAGGTGTGCCTGTTGGTTTAGGTGAGCCGGTATTTGATCGCTTAGATGCTGAAATTGCTCATTCATTGATGAGTATAAATGCCGTTAAAGGTGTTGAAATTGGCGATGGTTTTGGTGTGGTGGAGCAATTGGGAAGTCAACATCGTGATGAAATGACACCTGAAGATGGGTTCCTTTCTAATCATGCGGGTGGTGTTCTTGGCGGGATTTCAAGCGGTCAGGATATCATTGCTCATATTGCGATGAAACCGACATCAAGTATTACCATTCCGGGTAAATCAATTGATAAATTTGGTAACGCTATCGAAGTGGTGACTAAAGGTCGTCACGATCCATGTGTTGGTATCCGCGCAGTACCAATTGCGGAAGCGCAACTTGCGATTACCTTGATGGATCATCTCCTGCGCCACCGTGCGCAGAATCTTCATGTCGTCACTGAGACGCCGAAGTTGTAGTTTATTCGGGTGATAGTGATGAATGAAATCCCCAGCCTTTTATCTGTCTGGGGATTTTTTTATACTGAAATTAAATGGCAGATACAAAAAGGCCGCTGAATAGAATCAGCGGCCTTTTTTAACTTAATGACTTAGTCATCACTTCAATCTTTGGGCTTAGAATGCGCCGTAGATTACTGAAGTAATTGCACCTAGGCCACAAACTACAGTGAAGATGTTCGCAGCTTTGTTGCTTGAGTACTTTTGCATTGCAGGTACTTTCTTAATTGCGTACATAGGCATTAAGAATAGGATAGCTGCAATCATTGGTGCGCCGATTGTTTCGATAAGACCAAGTACACTTGGGTTTACGATAGCTACAATCCAAGTCGTTACAACGATGAACACTACAGAGAAAGTGTTGATGCTTTTAGTCGGCATAGTCGGTACAACTTGTTTAATAAGACCGTTTAGACCTTCTTGAGCGCCAAGGTAGTGACCGAAGTAGCTAGAAGTAATCGCTGCGAACGCTACGAAAGGACCAAACCATTGAATTAGTTTAGATTCATGTACGTTAGCTAAGTAAGAAAGAATTGAGATGTTTTCTGCTTTTGCTTGTGCTAACTCAGCTGGAGATAGAGAAAGTACGCAAGAGAATACGAATAACATTACAAAACCAAGTAGCATTTGACCAGCACGTTTACAGATAAGGTCAGTTTTTTGTACTGCGTTGTCACCGTAAGTTTCACGTTGTGCTTTAGCGAACTGGCTAATCACTGGAGAGTGGTTGAACGAGAATACGATGATTGGAATAGACAACCAAACAACTGGGATGAATGAACTCCAGTCTGGTGCTACTGAAACCATGCTAGTGTTCCAGCTTGGGATAAGGAATAAAGATAGACCAAGTAGGATGAATACTAGTGGGTAAACTAATGCTGATGTTGCTTTAAGCATTAACTCTTTACCGAATAAGATAAGTGCAGTCATCGCAAGGATTAGACCACCAGACAGTAACCAACGTGGGATACCGCTTACTTTATTCATTAGTTGTGCGCCAGCTTCGTTTAGCATTGGTGCGCCGTCAGCAGCTAGACGTGGAACTTCAGTGAAGATGTCTAGTTGATTAACGATGAAGCTTTCGAACGTGTTTGTGATACCTACACCGTAGATTAATACGATAGGGTAGATAGCGAAGAAGTATGCAAATGTAATTAATTTTGCAGCGCCTTTACCAAAGTGCTCTTCAACAACATCAGTGATGTCTGAATCTTTGTTTTTAGACGAAAGTACGAAACGTGCTAATGAACGGTGAGCGAACCAAGTCATAGGACCTGCGATTAACGCTAAAAATACTAGAGGCCAAAAACCACCTAATCCCGCTTTAATTGGTAGGAAAAGTACACCTGCACCTACTGCTGTGCCGAATAAACTTAGTACCCATTCTGTGTCTGCTTTGTTCCATTTAGCAGATTTAATATCGCTTCCAGCTGTTGTTATAGTAGCTTGGTCTGACATATCGTTTTTACCTGTGTGATTTGCTGTGTGTTTTGACTGCTGGCTAGGATAAAGATTTGTAGAAAAATTATAGTGACCAAGATCTCTTTTTTTATTGGAATTAAAAAAAAATTACATAAAAGCAAAAAAAATTGATTGTTGTCATGTTTTGTTAAACCTTGTAACAAAAATGGCTGTTATTTGTACCGTTTATCTATTTCTATCTAGGTATTAACTTTTAAAACACTTTTTTTTAAATATATTATCTATCAGGGGGTTACAGTTGGAAATGTTTATAAGTAAGCTAAATCATCAACTTAGCTGACTGTGGGATCAACTTTTAGACAGGTGTTTTGGTCTTTTCACCGTTTGTTTAATAAAAACTTTAATGGTTCAAATTTATTTTATTTATTAATTTTTTTTAATTAAAAAGGAGTAAAAAATAGGAAGTTTATAGGTAGAACACTGATTGTTAAACTTATCGACCATTATTTTAAACGGTTTCAATCTGACTTTTATGACAAATAAATTCAGTGATGCTATATAAAAAATAGCTATATAGACAGATAGAAATAGCTATATAGAAAGAAATCGAGCTGTATGAAAATAAACCGTTGGCTGTCATTGCTGACAAATATTGTTTCCTTGGGCTTATTCTTCGCTGGTGTATTTTTGAAACAGTCATATATATGGCAATTACTTATAAAATAAGGAATAAAATGATAGTGTGTGATATTGGCGTAAATCCAAGTGAAGAGCGGGGACACTTTACTTCTCGATTCGGTTTTATCATGGCCGTAGCAGGCTCAGCTGTAGGTATTGGTAATATTTGGGGATTCCCCACTCAGGCAGCAAGTAACGGTGGTGGTGCGTTTTTACTGGCATTGCAGTGATTATTGTCTTTAACTTCTCGGCACTGTTTGGCATAGAAATAGTTTATTGGCTGAAATAAAAGCACAAGATGGTGCCGATGAACATGGTCTGTTTTGGAAAGTTTGGCCTGTTTACGTTAAGTTTGTTTGTCCAGTGTTGATAATTTTGTTGATTATTAATTCACTATAAATAATGGTCACATAAAATAAATAAACAGAAACCTTATCGTTAGATAGGGTTTCTGTGTGCTTTATATCGTGTATTTATTTTAGAACCATTACAAGCTGGTTATATCAACAAACTGGGCTTGCGTGAGATGTAGCAAGTCTTGCGGCGCTAACTCAATTTCTAATCCGCGTTTGCCTGCACTGACAAACATAGTCGACAGACCTTCTGCGCTATTATCGATAACCGTAGTCAGGCGTTTCTTTTGTCCTAATGGACTTACGCCGCCAAGTACATATCCCGTAGATCGCATCACGTCATTTTTATCTGCCATTACTGCTTTCTTGGCTTTTACTGCTTTGGCGATGGCTTTTAAACTGAGCATTGAGGCAACGGGTATGATCGCCACGACTAATTTTTTGTTACCCACATCGACCACTAAGGTTTTGAAAATAGTTTCAGCCGGTGTTGCCATCTTTTCCGCCGCTTCTAAACCGTAAGATTCAGCACCATTGTCATGGCTATATTCGTGTACTTTGTGTTTTATTTTAGCTTTCTTAGCTAGTTGAATTGCTGGTGTCATTTCGGTCCTGTCCTTGAATGTTAGTTTTATCGTCGCGTTTGCTTTTACTTCAGTGTCGCCGCTTTCATTGGCGCAATAAAGTTATGCAGTTCAGCGAGCATAGCGGCATTATCATCGAGATTTTTCTCAATGATATTTACCACCGCTGAGCCTGAAATAGCACCTGCAGCGCCTGCTGCAATGGCTTGTTTAACTTGCTCTGGTGATGAAATACCAAAACCTAATAAACACGGCGCAGCGTTGAATGATTTTAATTTATCAAGTAATGGGCCTATTGGCATTTCAGCTTTAGTTTCAGCGCCCGTCACACCTGCACGACTTAATAGATAAGTATAACCAGCACCTTGCTCAGCAACTTGTTTCAGTGTTGCATCATCGGCATTTGGCGGTGCAATGTAGATGGTTTCGATACCTACAGCATCGCCTGCTAGTTTAAATTGCTCGCCTAATTGCACTGGTACGTCAGCAATTAAGATTGAATCTACGCCTGCTGCAGCGGCCTTTTTCATGAACTGCGCTGTACCACTGCCGTAAACAAGATTGGCGTAAAGCAATAAACCGATTGGCATTTGTGGGTGTTTAGCTCGGATTTCGCTGATCATTTCAAAACAGATATCAGGGTTGATACCTGCGTTTAATGCGCGAGACGTGGCTTTTTGAATTGTTGGACCATCGGCAACCGGGTCTGAAAACGGAATACCCAGTTCAAGGGCATCTGCGCCCGCTGCAATTAATGTTTCCATGATAGCCATTGATTGCGCACGGTTTGGATCGCCAATAGTCACGAAAGGAACAAATGCGCCTTCATTTTTTGCTGCTAATACAGTAAATGCTTGTTGATAACGACTCATTATAGCGCTCCTTTACCTTCGATAATGTCTGCAACAGTGAAGATATCCTTGTCACCACGACCAGATAAGTTCACTACCAAAATTTGTTCTTTGTCCATGTCCTGTTCCATCATTTGCAATGCAAACGCCAATGCGTGTGATGATTCGAGTGCAGGAATAATACCTTCTTCACGAGATAATAACTGGAATGCAGCTAATGCTTCGTCATCCGTTACTGACGGATACGCAGCGCGACCAGAAGTATATAAATGCGCGTGTTGTGGACCAACAGACGGGAAATCTAAGCCAGCTGAAACAGAATATGACTCTTGGATTTGACCGTACTGATCTTGCATTAATAGCGAATGCATACCAAAGAAAATACCGTTTGTGCCTTCAGTGGTTGGCGCGCCGTGTTCGCCAGTGGCAATACCTTTACCAGCAGGTTCAACGCCATATAACTTAACGCTTTCTTCTTCGATGAAATCGTTAAACATACCAATAGCGTTTGAGCCGCCACCCACACAAGCAATAACGGCATCAGGTAAGCGACCTTCTGCTTTTAAAATTTGCTGTTTGGCTTCTTCACCGATCATTTTTTGGAATTCACGCACAATCGTTGGGAAAGGGTGAGGACCTGCTGCCGTACCCAGTAGATAATGGGCATTTTCATAGTTTGCAGACCAGTCACGCAATGCTTCGTTACAAGCATCTTTTAATGTGCCTGCGCCTGAATCAACACCGA
>Ga0209396_1002780_pt1 | contig 18156 bp, 12 predicted proteins | sample GOMGulsemesocosm_6_FD_184638 | JGI IMG/M metagenome (GOLD analysis project Ga0209396, IMG submission 184638) | Methane-oxidizing microbial communities from mesocosms in the Gulf of Mexico - GOM8C Gulf of Mexico (SPAdes) (version 2) | ecosystem: Environmental > Aquatic > Marine > Cold seeps...
AAAGACGATAAATGGATATGGGTACTAGATCGCGGAAAAATAGTTGAGCGCGATGATAAAGGCACGCCCACACGTATGACGGGAACGTTGAAAGATATTAGTCAAATAAAGAAAGCGGATGAACGTCTGAAATTATTTGCCAAGTGTATTGAAAATATCTCCGATGCGGTGGTTATTTATGATCGTGCTTTTAAAGTCGTTGATGTCAATAAATCGTATCAGCGCATCACCAGAAAAACTAAAAAAAGCATGATCGGCCAAAGTATACACTTCAGCCAGTATCCAAAAAGCTTTACAACAGATGTTAAAAAACACTTGATCACCAAGGGCAGTTGGCATGGTGAAATTGAAAACAAGCGCGATAATGGCGAAGCCTTTTTAACGGATCTTAATATCGATGTAATACTCGATGAAAACAGAAATATCTCTCATTTTGTAGGGGTATTTTCCGATATTACTAAACGTAAAGAAACAGAAGAAGAACTGCGTAAACTCGCCAATAGTGATACGTTAACCGGCTTGCCAAACCGGTCATACTTTCAAGCAAACCAAACGTTATTAGTTAATAGAAAAGTACCTCATGCACTATTGGTATTTGACTTAGATAATTTTAAAAAAATAAATGACTCTATGGGCCACGAAGTAGGTGATGTACTTTTATGCCAAGTGGCCAAACGAATGCGCGCCGTTGGTCGAAAACAAGATACGGTTTACCGCTTAGGTGGTGACGAATTTAGTATTATTATCGAAAACACCAATGATATTCATACCATTACCACTATTGCTAAAGAAGTACTTACGACTATCGCCCAGCCTCTAAAATTAAAAAATCAAGAGGTTGTGCTTTTTAGTAGTTTAGGTATTGTGCTTTACCCTGAAGACGGCACGTCACCGCAAGAGCTACTCAAAAATGCTGATACCGCTATGTATCATGCTAAGAATAATGGCGGTAATAAATATCAGTTCTTTAGTGACTCAATGAACAAGGCTGCGGTTAAACGATTACAAGTTGAAAGCTTAATTCGACACGGTTTGAAAGAAGACTCTTTTTCGGTTTTCTACCAACCAAAAATAGAAATATCTACCGGTAAAGTTGCCGGTATGGAAGCGTTAGTGCGTTTCGAAACACCAAAGAAAGGTATAATTAGCCCGGTTACCTTTATCCCTGTATCGGAAGAAACAGGCCAAATTATTGACATTGGCGAAGTGGTGTTAAGAAAGTCATGCTTTGCGACTAAGAAGTGGGTAGATGCCGGCTTATTCAGCGGTAGAGTTGCGGTTAACTTGTCAGCAGTACAATTCACCCAGCCAAACTTAGTTGGCATGATTGCTGAAATATTAAAAGAGAGTCAATTACCGGCAAAATATCTTGAACTTGAGATCACTGAAGGTACGGTCATGGACTCTCCTCAGAAAGCCATTGATATTATGCTACAAATCCGCGCTATGGGTATTCACTTGTCATTAGATGACTTTGGTACCGGTTACTCGTCACTTGCTTACTTGAAAAAGTTTCCGCTTAATACTTTGAAAATAGACAAAGCTTTTGTTGATGATATTGAAGAGTCTGAGCAAGGTCGTAACATGGTTGCTACTATAGTTACCATTGCGCACAATCTAGGCATGCAGGTTGTAGCAGAAGGTGTTGAAACTAATAACCAGCTTAGCTTCCTTTCAGGTTTGCGCTGTGAGCAACTGCAAGGTTATTTATACAGTAAACCTTTACCTGAAAACGACTTTCAAAAATATTTACTTTCCTATCAAATCACTAAAGCCTCGACCAGTTTCGGTAAAGCGTCACGTTAATGTCGCTATTCAATCAAATGAGACTATGAAAGCATATAGCCTCTGACAAACTTTTGACAAACAACTAAAACAACAAAATACGCCCATAAAAGCCTTATTCAATAAGGCTTTTACTTTTTGGCACACTCTATGCTTTAACATTTCTGAATTTAACAATAATAAATAAAGGAAATTTAAATGCTTAGCTCACTTATTTTATCTCTGGCAATGTCAGCATCACCCGCTCCAGTTGCTGAGTCTGATTCATTAATGATTAGTGAAATTGGTAAATCTCATGGGAAAGTTCGCATTGGGAAATCTCATGGAAAAGTGCGTATTGGTAAGTCTCACGGAAAAGTTCGTATTGGCAAATCTCACGGAAAAGTTCGTATTGGTAAGTCTCACGGAAAAGTTCGCATTTAGGAGTCAAAAATGATTAATCTATTAAAAACTCTATTTGTTACAAAAACGAAAGCAAATCCGATTGCAGCTAACATTGAAATTAAAGAAATGCCGGCAAGCACTTGGTGGAAGTAAGAAGTATTAAACAACTATTTATCAATAGTTTGTTTGAAGAAAGACAACAAGTGCTACAAGGATTGTAGCTGTCTTATCTTATTTATTTAGTTTACAGTAAAACCAAGCTAATAAAGTCGCCTAAGCTCTTAGAATTAGAGCATTAAATCCAAATAACTTATTTACTTTCATACGTTTCTGCATGCAGAACATTGGCCATACAAATGGCCCAAAAACCAACCCTGCACATGCCCAACGCTTTAAACCAAGTCCGCTACGTAATGCCTGGCAGTAAAAAAATATAGAACAAACAACACTGATAAATCCTAAAAACAACAACATAATGCTTACCGCTAAACCGACAAAAGACTGACTAATAATTTATCGGCGCAATATAACTAATTTAGAGTATTTGTTCAACTATTTTAGAGTATTTATTCAGCTTATTTAGATGAAAAATTATGTAGGTTTTTGTAGGTTATAACATCACGATTTTACCTATAGGATGTAGATGCTAAGATTTTGTCTGAAACAACAAAGCTGACTGTATGTTCTGAACATAAAAAAGGAGGCGATAAATTGCCTCCCTTTGTCATTAAATTGCCATCTATACGGCATTTATTTGCCAGTCATTAATAATACTTAGTGCCGTTTTCAGCCATCGTAATTAACGCTTGGCATGGTTTGAACCGATCTCCTAGTTCGTTAGCCCACTGGTTTAATCTTTTGACAATAATCTCTGCACTTAAGGTATCGATATAATTAAATGGACCGCCTAAGAATGGTGGGAATCCGATACCGAAAATGGCACCGATATCACCGTCTCTTGCATTACGAATGATGCCTTCATCTAAACATCTTGCCGCTTCGTTTAGCATCATAAACACACAACGCTGAACTAGTTCATCATTGGTTTTTTGGTCTTTAATGGTGATGTTCAATAACGGATAAATAGACTCATCAACAAGTTTCTTCGTTACTTTTTTACCGTTCTTATCTTTATAAAGATAAAAACCTTTTTGCACTTTTTTTCCTAGACGTTTATCCGCAATAAGCTTGTTAAATGCTTCAGGTGTCGCAAAACGCTCCCCAAGTTCAGCTTGCAAAATAGGGCCTATTTTAGCGCCAATGTCGATACCGACTTCATCGAGTAATTGCATTGGGCCGACTGGGAAGCCAAACTTAACTAATGCTTTATCTAACTTTCCAATTGATTCACCTTCGAGTAATAATAAAGCCGCTTCATTCATATATGGCGCCAAAATGCGGTTAACATAAAAACCGGCCTTATCTTTTACAACAATAGGCGTTTTACCTTGCTTTTTAGCAAAGGCGACTGTCGTTGAAATAGTTTCGTCAGACGTTTTTGAATGGGCAATTATTTCTGCTAACGGCATTTTATCTACTGGGGAAAAATAATGAAGACCAATAACGTTTTCAGGGCGTAACGCTTTTTTAGCAATTTGCCCAATAGGTAAGCTTGATGTATTACTGGCAAAAATAGTGTGCTCAGAGCAAATACTCTCCATGTCATCAACCATTTTTTGCTTCAACGATAAATCTTCAAATACCGCTTCGATAACCATATCAACATTCTTAAAGCCGCTATAGTCAATACAACCGGTGATCATTGCTAATTGCTTTTGCATTTCACTCTTTAGTATAAAGCGCTTTTTAACTTTTTTATTGAGTATGTCATAACCATATTTCAACGCATGGCTAATTCCTTGCGGTGCAATATCTTTAATGCGTACATCAACATGTGCTTTCGTGGCACTAACAAAAGCGATCCCTCCTCCCATTAATCCTCCGCCTAAAACACCTACTTTATTAATAGGTTTTGCGTCAACACCTTCAATGCCCTGCTCTTTTTTCATATCCGTGGTAGCAAAGAATATTTGTCTTAATTGGGCAGACTCAGGCGACATAACTAAGTCACCAAAATGATCAGCCTCAGTTTGATAACCTCGTGCAGATGACTTTTCAATTCCACTTCGTACACAATCAATAATTTTAAGCGGTGAAGGATAATTTCCTTTCGTTTTTGCTAATACAGATTTAGTCGCTTGATTAAAGATTATTTTACGCCCGACAGCATTACCCTCAAGCGCTTTATCTAAAACACCAATTTTTCGGTGACTCTTTTTTATTTTACTGGCTTTACCCTTTGCAGCGAGTACTAAATTTTCTGCTGCTGAAACTAAAATACTATTTGGAACGACATCAACAACTAAACCAGCTTTTAAAGCTTGTTTAGCTCGCAGTTGCTTACCTGTTAACATCATATCTAAAGCTTTTTGAATACCAACCAATTTAGGTAGACGCTGAGTACCGCCGCTACCTGGTAATAAGCCTAATTGTACTTCTGGCAAACCTAATGCTGTTTTGCCGTTATCACTACATATACGTGCATGACATGCCATCGCAAGTTCGAGCCCGCCACCTAAGCAAGCACCATTAATAGCTGCAACAACAGGAATTGACAGATTCTCAATTTGTTCAAAAATCATTTGTCCTTGTCGAGATAACGACATTGCTTCGTTTGCGCTTTTCATACTAGCCAACATGTTAATGTCTGCTCCGGCAACAAAAGAGTCTTTTTTACCGCTAAGTAACACCACACCTTTAATCGTGCTATCGTTTCGTATTTCTTTTAATACCTCTTCTATTTGCTCAGTAAACTCGGCCTTTAAGGTATTCATTGTTTCGCCAATGACGTCCATAACTAAATGAACAATGCCATTTTCTTGACGAACTAAGGTGAACGTACTCATATCGCTACTCTCTTGTTTTATCTCTTGCTCGTTGTCTTGATTCAACTCATTAGTACTTTTGCTTTGAGGTAAAGTCATTAGTCGGTCTCCACTATCATAGCTGCACCTAAACCACCTGCGGCACATGCTGTGGTTAACCCTGTGCCACCACCACGACGATTCAACTCATTTAGGGTTTGTACAATTAAACGTGTACCCGTTGCAGCAAATGGATGACCATAAGCTAAAGAACCACCCATAACATTGAATTTAGCCATATCTATATCACCAATCGCTTTATCTCGGCCTAATTGTTCACGCGCAAACTTTGTGCTGGCAAACATTTTCATATTGGCAAGGGCTTGTGCAGCAAATGCTTCATGCATCTCAATTAAGTCTAAATCTTTTAATTCCATCCCCGCTCGTTTCAATGCTAAAGGCGTAGCATAGCTTGGCCCCATCAACATATCTTGCCAAACATCAATGGCGGCAAAAGCATAACTTTTAATATAACCAAGCGGTTTATAACCTAATTCTTTCGCTCGACCTTCACGCATCAAAATAATTGCCGATGCCCCATCAGTTAATGGTGTACTTGTTGCCGCGGTTACTGTGCCGTGTTTCCTATCGAAACATGGACGTAACTTTTTGTAGCTCGCGAGTTCTGAATTTTCACGGATACAGTTATCTTTTTCGATGAAACTTTTATAAGGTTCACTATGAGCGGTCATGACTTCACCTGCCAACTTTCCTTCTTGCCAGCTTTTTGTTGCTAAGGTGTGTGAACGGTGCGCTAATTCATCTTGAGCTTCACGAGATATATTATGGGTTTTTGCCATCTGCTCCGCAGTTTGCCCCATTGAGATCCCCGTTGAGTATTCTGCAACGGCCGGTGGAACAGGCATAATATCTTTTAAACCGAGTTTACGGATCAGAGAAATCTTTTGCCCCAAGCTTCGCGCTTTACTTAAATCGAGTAAAACTCGGGCAAACTTTTTAGAAACACCAATAGGAGCAACAGATGAAGAGTCAGCACCACCTGCAATACCTACATCAACATAACCAGCCATTATAGCTTCCGTTACGTTGACCGTTGATTGAAAACTCGTGGCACAAGCTCTTGAAACACTGTACGCATCGGTATGTACATTCATACCGGTACCCAAAACTATTTCTCGGGCAATGTTTGGTGCTTCAGGCATTTGTACAACTTGACCGAAAACAAGTTGATCGATAATAGAAGGGTCAATGTCATGCTTTTGCAATAATTCATTGACGACAATTTTTCCTAAATCTACTGCAGGAACACCATGAAAAGCAGTGGCTTGCTTGGCAAATGGAGTTCGCAAACCTGCTACTACAGCAATACGTTCTCCGCTTCGAGTCGTTAAATTCATTTTTGTCATGTGTTTTCCTTCTATCGTAATGTCTAATATTATCGCTTCCAAACCAAGAGGTCTGACCACTTATTTATTGCTTTATTCTAACGTTAAATGAAAAAATTACAATACCCAGCAAAAGTGTGAACTATTCATTCCAATATAAATTGTTAAAAATCATGTAAATTAGTAAAAATTGCTTGTTTTATGCTAGCTGAACCTTATATATATACGCACAGGTTTAACAATAAAAATAGGCAAGTGGTAGTCAGCATGGCAATTGAACATTTTTCATCTCTAAAAGAATACTTATCTCAACAAATTATCGGTCAACATGCCCTTGTTGAAAATTTACTTATCGCATTACTTGCCAATGGCCACTTAATTGTAGAAGGTCCTCCTGGCTTAGCAAAAACTCGTGCAGTAAATGCATTAGCTGACGGACTTGAAGCTGACTTTCATCGAGTACAGTTTACCCCTGACTTGCTTCCTGCTGATTTAACAGGTACTGACATTTACCGTCCAGAAGATGGTACATTTGAATTTCAACCCGGACCTCTTTTTAGAAACTTAGTATTAGCTGATGAAATAAACCGAGCGCCGGCGAAAGTGCAATCCGCTTTATTAGAAGCTATGGGAGAAGGACAAATTACAGTAGGTCGTAATACCTACCAACTACCTGATCTATTTCTAGTGATGGCAACTCAAAACCCAATTGAGCAAGAAGGAACATACCCTTTACCTGAAGCACAATTAGACCGATTTTTAATGCACTTAGAAATTGACTACCCTGATGCAGCCAGCGAATTAGCAATTTTAAAACTCAACCGTGGTGAAGCCCTTCAGCATAAGACAGAAAGCAAAAAACCAGTAGAAGCAATTTCACAAAGTGATATTTTTGCAGCACGTGACCAAGTGATGGAAATCCATATGGCACCGGCAATTGAAAATTATATTGTTGATTTAATAATGGCAACACGATCACCTGAAAAATATGACGACCAACTAAAAAAATGGCTCGCCTATGGTGCTAGTCCTCGAGCAACTATTGCGTTAGACCGTTGTTCTCGTGCACGGGCTTGGTTACATAATCGAGACTTTGTAAGTCCTGAAGATGTACAAGCGGTATTTCATAATGTTTTACGTCATCGCATTTTACTCACCTACCAAGCAGAAGCAGAAGGTATAAGCAGCAATCAACTTCTTGATCATTTATTGAGCTTAGTTGCGGTTGCATAAGTGACTATAACAACATTAATAATAAACGATAATTCTTGTAAGATAATTTATGTGGCTTAATCAAAAAAAAGAAAAAAATAAGCAAGACATTTCAAGTTTGCTCAATAGTGTCGCAAGTAATGGCATTGAATTATCGATTAATGAATTAATTCAATACCAAAATAAAGCAAGTTTAATTGATCTTGCCGCACGTAAAAGTCAGCATGGCCAAATGTCAGGGAACTACCTATCTCGTAGTAAAGGACGAGGCATGGAGTTTGACGAAGTACGTCATTACCAAAATGGCGATGATATTCGCGCCATCGACTGGCGGGTTACTGCGAGAACCGGTAAAACGCATACTAAACTTTTTCGTGAAGAGGTCGAGCGACCGGTACTGGTCGCGACTGATCTTAGCAGTTCAATGCTTTTTGGTAGCCAACTTTTATTTAAGTCTGTACAAGCCGCACATCTTGCTGCATTAGTCACTTGGCATGCCAAAGGACGAGGAGATAGAATTGGTGGCATTGTTTTTAATCAATATAAACATAGCGAATTAAAACCACGTAGCCGTAAAGAAGGTGTGCTTCATTATTTACATAGCTTAGTTGAAACACACCAGCATACTATGTCACTCGAACAGCAAAATCAAAACGAGCTATTATCTAGCGAGCAATTACACGACTTGGCTAATGCCACCTTCGAAGAAAACTGCGCTAGATTAAGACAACTTGCCCGGCCGGGAAGTTTGGTTTATTTAATTACCGACGGTAATCACATTACCCAAGAAACCATACGACACTTATCTCATATTAGTCGTCATTGTGAATTAGTTGTTTGTTTAGTGAGTGATCCACTAGAACACGACTTACCCACCAGTAAATACAAAATGAATGTCGCGGTAACTGACGGAAAATCAAGACAACAATTATTGATTGGCGATGCATCATCCGCTAAGAAATATCACCAACAGGCCAATGATATTGTTCAACAAAAGCAAGATTTATTACTAAAAGCAGGTGCCAGAATTTTGCACTTTTCATCAGGAAAAACTTTAGAGCAACAATTAACTGACGGAGTCGCCTCATGGAAGCGTTAAAGCAACCGTCTGAGCAATTAGCTCAATTAAAAGATATACACCTACCAGAGCAAGTTCACAACTACCCTGTCGCTTATGGCTGGTGGATATTACTTGCTTGTTTTTTGATAACGATAATTTTCTTGATAGTAAAATGGCAAAAACGCCGAACATTATGTCATGCCCAAAAACTTGCCTTAACAAAGATCAAAAATATCACGAGTAATGACGAGATAGTTTCTGTACTAAAATGGGCTGCTTTTCAATATTTCCCTCGTAAGGACGTTGCTTCGTTACATGGCGAGCAATTAACAAACTTCCTCGCGAATAAGTTAGCTGCTAAGCAGCAAGAGAAGTTTCAAATATTATGTGATCAACAACTCAACAATAAATATCAGCTTGTTGAAAATCCACCTAGCGAAACGTTGCAACAAGCAGCTCAACTTTGGCTAAGTTATGCACTACCACCGCAAGTTTCAAAGCAAAAGTCAGAAACACAATATGAGAGCCAGTCATGATTAGTCTCCTATTACCTTGGGTGCTTTTAGCGCTACCTATCCCATTAATAATGTATTTATTACCAGCAAAAAATCAAAACCAGACTGCCGCATTAAAAATGCCGGTATTAATTCAAGACTCATCAAGCCAAACGTTTTCAACTAAAGCTCAAAAATCTCCACGCGTTTTATTTTTAATAATTTGGACTTTAGTTGTGATTTCTGCAAGCCAACCACAGTGGTTAGGCGAAGCCGTGAATGTACCTACCGAAGGGCGAGAAATGATGATTGCCGTTGACCTCTCCGGCAGTATGCAAGTAGAAGATATGCAAATAAATGGCAGCGCCGTGAACCGTTTAGATATGTTAAAAATATTATTGGGAGACTTTATTGAACGTAGAACCGGTGATCGCTTAGGGCTTATTCTATTTGGTGACGACGCCTATATGCAAACCCCAATGACCTTCGATAGAAAAACAGTTCAGCAAATGTTAGATGAAGCCGTATTAGGTTTAGTCGGAAAGCAAACGGCTATTGGTGACGCTATCGCTTTAGCGGTAAAGCGTTTTGATGAGAAAAAACAATCAAACCGAGTTTTACTCTTGTTAACCGACGGCCAGAACACTGCAGGTAAAATTACGCCAGAGCAAGCATTAGAGCTTGCTGTAGCAAAAGATATTACCATTTATTCTGTCGGTATTGGCGCTGATGTGATGATCCAGAACTCACTTTTTGGTAAGCGTCGTATTAACCCTTCTAGTGAATTAGATGAAGAGTCATTACAGCGATTAGCAAGCGAAACCGGCGGCCATTATTTTCGAGCACGTAACAGTAAAGACATGAATGAAATATACCATTTACTCGACGAGTTAGAGTCCATTGAACAAGACCAGCAACAAATGCGTCCACTTAAGGCATTATTCTATTGGCCTTTGTCAGTTGCGTTATTATTGTCGTTTCTCTATTTAGTATGGGTGAACCTTCCCGTTTATAAATTAAAAGGAGCAAGTCATTAGTATGAGCGATTTTCATTTTATTCGTCCTTGGTTGTTATTGACCATTATTTTACTCGCTTTTGCATTGACCTTGCTTAAAAAGTATCGTTTAAGCCAGTCAGGGTGGCAGCAGTTATTACCCCAACATTTAGCGAAGGTTCTGGTTGATAAACAACATGCTCAGCAAAAACTGTCACTGACTTTACCTTTTATTATTGGTTTATTGGCCATTGTTGCATTGGCGGGGCCTACGTGGAAAAAACTTCCACAACCTGTTTATCAAATAGCTCGCGGGTCTGTGTTAATTATGGATATGTCGTACTCTATGTATGCGACTGATATATCACCCAATCGTTTAACGAGAGCACGATATAAAGCCATTGATTTACTCGAACAACTCAATGAAGGTGAAACAGGACTAGTCGCTTATGCCGGTGATGCTTTCACAATAAGCCCTCTGACGGACGACATCGAAAACATTAAATTATTATTACCATCTCTATCACCAGAATTAATGCCAGAACTGGGTAGTAATCCATTAGCAGCACTCACACTTGCTCATGATATGCTGATTAACGCTGGCCATAATAAAGGTGATATCTATTGGTTTACTGATGGTATTGATAGCTATGATATTCAAGACATCACTGATTGGAGTCGAAGTAATAATCATCGTTTAAATATTCTGGGTATTGGCACGAAAGCCGGAGCGCCTATAAAACTGAATAACGGTGAATTGATGAAAGATAGCAGCGGATCAATTATCGTTCCTAAATTATCAATATCCGCATTAAAAGGTTCAGCCAAAAGGGGCCATGGCTATTACGCAACACTCGCTAACAATAACGGTGATATTGAACAGTTATTACGTGCACCGCTTGATCTTGAAGAACAGCAGAAAAAAGAATCGGCAAACACCGGCGATCAATGGCAAGAAGTGGGTCCCTATTTACTATTATTAGTGTTGCCTTTATTACTGCCCTATTTTCGTCGAGGACGTTTACTCGCCATTTTACCTCTGTTTTTGTTCTTTACTCCCGTTGAAAAAAGCTATGCACATAGCGCAACATTACCAACAGTATCAACAACAAATAATTCGTCTCCTACTATAGAGCAAACACAAAACGAAAACCAAACCAGCAATTTTTGGGACAATTTATGGCAAACAAAAGATCAACAAGGACAAAAGCAATTCAATACTGAAGCTTTTCAGCAGGCCGCTAATAGTTTTGAAAATTCTTCATGGCAGGGTAGCGCTTATTATCGCTCCGGAGATTACGAAAAAGCACTGCAAGCATTTCAACAACAAGATACAGCAGAAGCACTATATAACCAAGGTAATGCATTAGCGCAATTAAAACGTATTGATGAAGCCATTGAAGCTTATGAACAGGCCCTGCAAAAAGCCCCACAGCATGACGATGCAAAGGCGAATAAAGCGTACCTTGAAGAGCTGAAAAAGCAGCAAGAGCAACAAAAAGATCAGCAACAAGAAAACCAAGATCAAAATAAAGAAGAAAACAACGACGAAAATCAACAACAGAAAGATCAAGAAAGCCAAGGCGAAGATCAAGAACAGAAAGAAAGTGACGACAAATCACAGCAAAGCTCTTCTGAACAGCAAGGTGACAAAAAGGAAGAGTCTAACAAAGAACAATCTGAACAAGAAAAAGCTCAGCAAGAACAACAAGAAAAAGAAGAAGCTAAAGAAAACGAAACTAAAAGCGATGATAAAAACAAAGAAGAACAAACACCTGCTCAGATCCGTGCAGCAGAAAAATTAGCAGAAGAAACTGAGCAAAAGCATCAGCAATTACTCAACAAAGTAACCGACGATCCTTATATGTTACTGAGAAATAAAATGCAGCTTGAATATCAAAAGCGTCGGAACAATCGTAGTAGCGCAAAAGGAACAAAACAGTGGTAAAAATAGTAATGAAAACAATAATAACCGTATTAGCCATTTTTCTTAGTAACGCGCTTTTCACAGACTATGCTCTTGCTGCAAGTCAGATTAGTGTAACTATCGATAAAAACCCTGTTGTGGTGAATGAATCTTTTGTCTTAAAAATAATCATTGATGATGATGTAGACACTAACGCTTTAAATACTTCGGATTTATTAAACGACTTTATCGTTGGCAGAACTTCGGTCAGTTCTCAAACCAGCATGATGAACTTTAAAACAACAAGAACAACGACATGGAGTACTGTACTTATCGCTAAAGCGGCTGGAGATTTTGTTATTCCACCTTTGACGATAGCAGGCATAAAGTCTCAAGCAATAAAGGTACAAGTATTAGCAAAAGATGATCCCCTAGCCGACAAACAACAAGATTTATTTATTACCTCTGAAATTTCAACAAAAGAAGTTTATGTTCAACAACAATTGACATTAACGGTAAAACTTCATTTTTCTGCAGAGTTAAAGCGTGGCAGTTTAACTGAGCCAAGCCTTGAGGGCGCAAGCATTACCCAAATAGGAAAAGACAAAGAGGAAGATACCGTTATCAATGGTCGACGCTATCGAGTTATTGAAAGAACTTATGCCGTGAGCCCTAAAAATAGCGGTGAATATATTTTGAAATCACCGGTTTTTTCTGGAGAGATATTAGTACCATCCTCACGAAGAAATAACATGTTTAGCTTCTCAGAAACTAAACCGGTTAGCGTTATTGGTGAAGAAATCCCATTGCTTGTCCGCCCTATTCCAGAAACTTTCCAAGGTACTTGGTTACCTAGTGACCTACTGGCTATTCACCAAAACTGGCAACCCGATGTCACCACATTTAAAGTAGGCGAACCTATTACTCGTACAATCACGTTAACTGCAGCAAGTTTATCTGAAGAGCAATTGCCAGTACTTGAAATGGCGGTGCCAAAAGGTTTAAAGGTATATCCTGACCAAGCCCAACTACACACAGGTATGAGTAGTGGTCACTTGGTGAGCCAAAAGGTAAGAAATTTTGCCATTGTGGCGAGTAAACCTGGAGAATACCAATTACCTGAAATAAGTATTCCTTGGTGGAATACCGTCACTAACCGTTACCAAGTTGCCACAATAGCCGCACAAAAAATTACAGTGTTAGCCAATAGCGAACTTGAAGTAGAGCCAACCGTTCTTTCAAACGCTCAAATAAAGCCTCAAGTGACTGGCCAGCCCATAATTGTTGCTCAAGCATCTTGGTTACAGTGGTTATTTTTAGCATTGTGGTTACTAACCTCATTAGCATGGTTTATTAGTGCAAGATTCACTAAACCTTCAATGGTGAATTTAGCCCAGAATGAAAATAAAAATAATAACGCATATTTATCTTTGCTCTCTGCTTGTAAAAATAATCATGGCTTGGAAGTGCTGGCCTTAATTACACCTTGGATAAATACTTTACAATCTCAAGCAGGAAAGGCAATAACAGCTACACTTGATGAAGCATTGCTAGAAATTGACAACGCTGAATTTCAACAGGAAATCAAGTTATTGCAGCAATGTTATTACTCAAAAGACCCAAAAGATTGGCAAGGTAATAGTTTACTGGCTTTGATCCAAGCGATTAATAAACAAGGATTAGAAGCAAGAAAACAAACAATGCTGTCTATAAACCCTGTTTAAAAACAATAAAGAATAAAAAACTTTTTTAAAAGCGAAATAAAATAATGTCAGCTCAGGTCTCTTACAACATGGCAACAAAACAAGTTAGATACGAAGCACTGGTAAAAGCTTTGCATAGCGATTTATTTCGATATGCATATTGGCTTTGTCACGACAAACATGTCGCTGAAGATTTAGTGCAAGAAACCTTTTTAAGGGCATGGCGGGCTTTAGATTCATTAAAAGATGAAAAAGCAGCTAAGTCATGGCTGATCACAATTCTTCGTCGAGAAAATGCCCGACGTTTCGAACGTAAACGTTTTGACATGAGTGAATATGAAGAAGCAGCGATCACCGATACTAAATCAACAAGTAACGAACAAGAAATAGAAAACTATTGGTTACGTGAAAAAATAGCGCAAATGCCAGAAGAGTACAGAGAACCATTAGTGTTGCAAATCATCGGAGGATTTTCCGGTGAAGAAATAGCCAAACAGCTTGATTTGAATAAAAATACTGTAATGACAAGATTGTTTAGGGCACGTAATCAATTGAAAGAAGCTTTAGAGAATAAAGACATAGTTAGAGGTCAATATAATGGATGATTTGCAATTTAGACGTCGTATTTATGCAGATCCAAATACGCGTGATGAAGATATGATTGCTGCAATTAAAAGTGATCCTGCTAAGCAAAGTTTTACTCAAGAACTTGAAGACTTGGACAGTAAAATTTTTAAAGCGCTAAATGTGGAAGTACCCAGTGATTTAAGTAACAAACTTATATTACGTCAAACACTCGCGAGTCATCAGCAACAAAAACGTAAAGGGCGTGTCCGTTTAGCATTAGCGGCTTCAGTTGCATTTGCTATGGGGTTAACCTTTAACTTTATGCAGTTTTCGACGGCCTACAATACCCTAGGTGATTATGCGATCGCGCATGTTGCCCATGAAGCTGGCTATTTTTCTAACACTTCATCTGCAAAGGTTAGTCTAGCGTCTCTAAACGATAAAATGGCTACGTTCAATGGCAGCTTTGCTTCTGATATTGGTCAATTGCTATTTGCAGATTATTGCCGCTTTGATGGCATGAAAAGTTTGCACTTAGTGTTTCAAGGCGAAACGAGTACGGTAACTGTTTTTATAGTTCCGCATAATGATGAACTTGAGTTTAGTGCTAATTTCTCAAGTGACAAATTAATAGGTAAATCTCAACACTTTAAAAACAGTAATATAATTGTTGTCGGTGATAAAAATGAATCACTACAGCAATGGCAAAAAATGATTGATGAAAGTGTTAGCTGGTCTATTTAAAAATATAGAAAACTTTAAACATAAAAAGCCCGTTATTGAATTTCAATAACGGGCTTTTTTAAAAGCTAAATAGCTCTAATCTATATAATGTTGTTCAATCATTTCATCAAACATTTTTTCAACAGACTCATCTGGTGAAGCCGTTACTTTACTTACTACCACAATCGCAAGTGTAGCCAAAATAAAACCAGGCACAATTTCGTACATCACTGAGCTCAACGATTCGCCGCCAATGGTAATCGGGGCGTAAATCCAAAACAGTACAGTAAATGCCCCCGTTAACATACCCGCCAGTGCGCCTTGTTTATTCATTTTTTTCCAATAGAGACTTAAAATAACTAAAGGTCCAAAAGCAGCACCGAAACCAGCCCAAGCATTACTGACTAAGCTTAAAATAGAGCTATTACGGTCATAAGCTAAAGATATCGCAACAATAGCGACGAGTAATACCGACAAGCGACCAACAAATACAAGTTGCTTTTCTGATGCTTCTTTATTAAGAAAAGCTTGATAGAAGTCGCCGGTTAATGAGCTTGACGTCACCAATAATTGAGATGATATTGTACTCATTATTGCGGCTAAAATTGCAGCAAGTAAAAACCCTGCAATAAGTGGGTGGAATAACACTTGAGAAAACAAGATAAAGATAGTTTCAGGGTCATTTAATGCTGTACCTGTTTTAGCTACATAAGCGATACCAGCAAAACCAGTTGCCATAGCACCACAAATAGACACTATCATCCAAGTCATACCAATACGACGAGCAACAGGTAAGTCTTTAACAGAGCGGATAGCCATAAAACGAACGATAATATGAGGCTGACCAAAATAACCTAAACCCCAAGCCATCGCTGAAATTATAGCTAAGGCACTTACACCATGAAACATATTCAATTTCTCAGCATCAAGGGTATTGATTGTTTCATGCATGATTTGTAAGCCGCCGATATCACTGATCACCACAAAAGGTACTAGTACCAGAGCAACAAACATAATACAGCCTTGAACAAAATCGGTTAGACTGACCGCTAAAAACCCACCGAACATGGTGTAGAGTACAACAACCCCTGCAGTAACATAGAGCCCAGCTTCATAATTTAACCCGAAAGAGCTTTCAAACAATTTACCACCAGCGACAATCCCTGATGATGTATAAAGGGTAAAAAACAAAATTATAACAATCGATGAGACTACGCGTAACAAGTGACGCTTATCGTTAAATCTATTCTCAAAAAAATCAGGAAGTGTAATTGAATCGCTAGCGACTTCTGTATACGTTCTTAAGCGAGGTGCGACAATTAAATAATTAAAATAAGCTCCAATAACTAAACCTATCGCAATCCAAATACTACTTAACCCCGTAATATACATTGCTCCAGGTAAGCCCATTAACATCCAACCACTCATGTCAGAAGCTCCGGCAGAAAGCGCTGTAACGGAAGGACTTAAGCTACGCCCTCCTAACATATAACCTGCAGAGTCACTTGTGGATTTCTTATAGGCATACAAACCTATACCTATCATCGCAATAAAATATAAAGCTAAAGAAAATAAAGTACCAAATGCCAAACTAACCTCCTAAAAATTTGTTATATCTTTTATAAATAAAAGAATATAACGTTGCTAAGTCGTAAAAAAATTGATGGAGATAGTATGACGAGATAATTTTCTATTACTATACTTTTATTGTTTTCAAGGATATAAAATGTATTATCAATCGTAATGTTTTTATTCCAATGACTAATATATTGAAATAGTTAATGCTAATTACTCTTTTTTCCAATATATTCAATGTTGTACCGATTAATCAGGAATTTTTATGTATTTTTATGCCGCACGGCAACCCATTCTCGATAAAGACAAGAACCTTTTTGGCTATGAATTGTTATTTAGAGATAGCATTGACAATGTTTTTCCTGAAGTTGATGGTGATGAAGCAACCACAAAAATGGTCGAAGCGAGTAAATTTAACCTAGGTGTTGGTGAGTTTACAGCAAATAAGCCTGCTTTTATTAATTTTACCTTAGAAACATTAAGTTGTGGTTACGCAAACATGCTATCTACTGAAGAAGTGGTAGTTGAAATACTCGAAACCGTTAAGCCAGGTAAAAAACTCCTAGCGATTTGTAAGGAGCTTTATGAGCAAGGATATACATTAGCCCTTGATGACTACGAACATCAAAAGGTATGGATGCATTTTTTCCCCTATATCAAAATTATAAAAATTGACTGGAAAATATCATCTATTGAAGATATCAAAGAAGTTAAACAAGCGATTATTAACTTTCCTGATATAAAACTACTTGCTGAAAAAGTTGAAACATACGAGCAATATAATCAAGCAATAGAGTTAGGTTTTGAATTGTTTCAAGGTTTTTTCTTTGCGAAACCTGAAATGGTTAAAACCAAAACCTTGTCTCCATCACAAATGGCAATGGCTGAGTTACTTTATGAAACATCAAAACCTGAATTAGATTTAACCAGCATCACCTCTGTATTTGAACGTGATGTGACTCTTTCTTATAAATTATTAAGATATGCAAACTCGGCAATCTTCCGTAGAAGAAGTGAAGTATCATCAATTAAACAAGCACTTGTTATCCTAGGGTCTCAAGAGTTAAAGCGCTTTATGGGCTTAATGTTTGCTGTTAATGTAAATCCAGATAAACCGACAGAATTAATCAATTCGGCTATGGCTCGAGCAAAATTCTGTGAGCTTGTCGCAAAAGATATTAGTGTTCCAGTAGATACCTCAATTGCTTTTTTGACGGGATTATTATCATTAATTGATGCTATTTTGGATGAAAAACTTGAGGTGGTTTTAGAGAAACTGCCTCTTGCTCAAGAAATTAAAGAACCATTACTGACTAAAAAGGGAGTATTGGCTGAATTAATACAATTACTAGCATTCATTGAACATGCACAATGGGATAAAACCACTATTGTGATGAAGAAACTCGGCATTGAGAAAGAGAAAGTGATTGAAGATTATAATGAAGCACTTGCTTGGGCTGATGAGCAATCAAAAATGATGAA
>Ga0209396_1002781_pt1 | contig 18146 bp, 15 predicted proteins | sample GOMGulsemesocosm_6_FD_184638 | JGI IMG/M metagenome (GOLD analysis project Ga0209396, IMG submission 184638) | Methane-oxidizing microbial communities from mesocosms in the Gulf of Mexico - GOM8C Gulf of Mexico (SPAdes) (version 2) | ecosystem: Environmental > Aquatic > Marine > Cold seeps...
TAATAAATCTCAAGAAGATTACGATGGTATTACCGATTTAAATTACGGTAAACGTATGCCCAATGAACCCTACCTATTTGCCAATGCACGTTTAGGGGCAAATTTTGAGGTTGCCAATGATGATCAGCTTACCCTTTTTTGGACGACATCCTTTGTAGAAAAATTCTTTTTAAATTGGGAAGGCACTGGCGATGAAGATCAAAAGTTATACATACCTACTCAATTAACCCATGACATAGATGTTGAATATAGCTTTGCTGACGGCAGCTACAACCTCTCATTATCTGTGCGCAATATATTTGATACCGAAGTCTTTGACAATTTCAATATTGAAAAACCCGGTAGAGCCTTCTACCTAAAATTCAGATACCTTTATTAACCCTTTAAGGACACCCATGTATAAATTTAACACCCTAAGTTTGCTCATCGCAACCTTAACTTTAAGCGCTTGTGGCAGCAGTGGTAATGATGAAGTAGCGCCTATACCAACACCACCGGTAGTTGTTGAACCGGTAGTAGAGCCAGGACCATTTACTTTTGCCTTTAAAACAACTGGCGGTGATGAGCCTGAATATATAGTCACGCAAGAATCAATCTCAACTGAAGCGTTATCTGCTGATGGTAAAGGCATTGAACAGCAGGGTTGGAACTACTTCTACCCTGTTGGAAATACTTTGTTTGTTGTCGGTTACCAAAATAATGAGACAACGTCTTATAAAGTAGATACCGATAATAACGTTGTTAAATTGGCTGCTTTTGAATTCACTAATACCTTAGAAATGTTTGGTTCAGTTGATGAGAAAGTATTACTCGCTACTGATGCACCTAGGGATGGCAACCATACTAAACGTACCCTATACACGGTAGATGCTGAAACAGGTTTAGTTACCAGTAAAGTAAGTTATAGCATTCATGATGTAGATACCGGCACCAAAGGCGAAGGTACTGTAGGTTACCCGACTGCATTAATTCAACGTGGTGATTCACTCTTTATCTCTTTTCATAAAATGGATGATGCAGGTAACTGGGGAACACCGGATGCTGATAACGCTTTTGTCGCCATTTATGATTACCCATTAGTTGAAGGCGCCGCACCTAAAAATATCATTGCCGATGACAGAACAAGTAATATTGGTGTAAATGGTAATATTGGCTTGATAAAAACCGATAATGGCGACATTTATAGCATGTCTAATGGTTCACTTGCCGTTGGTTTTTCACCTGTTACAACAAAGCCTTCAGCTATGTTACGTATTAACAATAACGAAAGTGAATTTGATGCCAATTATTTCTTTGATATCGAAGCCGCTACTGATGGTGGAAAAATATTCTGGTTTGATTACATTGGAGATAATAAAGCCATTGCGCGTATTATCACCGATGATTCAGTGGCAGAGTCTTGGGGTGCGTATACTAAAAATGAAATTAACCATAAACTGGTTATTCTTGATTTAGTGGCTCAAACCATTACCGATGTAGCTGGTGTACCATTGCATCATAAACGTTGGACTTCACCTGTTGAAATAATGGATGGTAAGGTTTATGTCAGTGTCGAAACAGCCGATACTGCCTTTGTCTATGAAGTTGATATAGATAGTGCCACTGCAACTAAGGGCATGGAAATTAAGGGGAAAACTATTAAAGGTTTTTACGACTTGTACCACTAACCCCTCCTTTAAAACGGCAACAAAATTCTTAACATAAAAATGTTAAGAATTTTGTTTTATAGCCAAAAATATTCACATAAATCCTATGAAAAAAAAATTACACCAATGGCATTCTTACAGTGCACTTATTGCTATGTTACCACTATTTTTAATCTCCATAACAGGCAGTATTTTAGTCTTTAAGGTTGAATTAGATACCTTACTCATGCCTGATAAAATGGCTGTTGAATACACTTCCCCTACCACAAGAATCTCGCTAGATGATTTAATGGCTCAAGTAAAAAATACTTACCCTACTCATGAAATTGGTAGCTGGGAAATATTTAACAACCACCACAGAACCGATACCGCTTATCTTATTGAACATCAGACTAACCAATGGTCCAAACTTTACCTAAATCAATATACCGGAGAGCTGTTATCTACACCGGTAGGACTCTCTGATAATTTAACCGACTGGTTATTAGACCTACATTTCAAGTTACTACTTGAGACCAATGGCATATTTTTAGGCGCTATGGTTTCTATTTTATTATTGTTTTTAGGCATCAGTGGCATAGTGTTATACCGAAAATTTTGGCTATACTTTTTTACCTTACGCCTCAAAGCTGCGACTCGAATCATCTTTAGTGATATACATAAAATGATCGGCATTCTTAGCTCTCCAGTTATAATCATCCTAGCTTTCACGGGGGCTTATTGGAATATTGCCGAAGTAGTACACGAAGTGGAAGAGCATGTTATTCAAACCCCTCATAAGGTGACAAAAGCGTTACACAGCCCAAACATTTCCTTGCAAGCCTTGTATGAGAAGACTGGTAACACGATTAATGGCTTTGAAGCTACCTACCTACTTTTGCCGTATGAACCCACTATGAACATCACTTTTTATGGTAAGTTGAATACCTCCAATCCGTTAAATAGTAATTACGCTAGTAGTATTCGTTATGACAAATCAACAGGGAAATTAGTTAGCTCAGAAGATGTTAGGCAAGCTAGCGCCTTACACATCATCATTGATAGTTTCCGTAAATTGCATTTTGGTCATTTTGCTGGCTTAACCAGTAAAATACTGTGGTGCATCTTAGGTTTAAGCCCTGTTATTCTTGCTGTTACAGGATTATATCTATTTTGGTATCGCCGCCGTAAACGGAATAAAGGCGCTAAAGTAATATCAGAGAAAATGAGCCTGAAAAAGTCAACATTCTTCAATGTTTGCTCGAAATTAAATTAACTTTTAAATTAATAGTTCTGACATAATTGAATGATAGAATAACAGCAAAATATACCATGGCTTCCTATTGAGAGTTTTGTGACCTTACATCAAAAAAATGTCCTGCTATTTGATCTTGATGGCACCCTTGTAGACAGCGTCCCTGATCTTGCCTTAGCATTAAATCGTACCTTGCGTGACTTAAATAAAGCAGAGTTTGATGATCAAACTATTCGCTGTTGGGTTGGCAATGGTGCCAAAGTATTAATAGAGCGGGCCCTCTCTGCCTTATCAAGTAATAATGACCCGTTAGATACGATATTGGTTCAAGACACTTTAGCCATGTTTTTACACCATTATCAACAATATTTATGCGCTAAATCAGCCTTGTATGACAATGTAAAAGAAGGTTTATTTAATTTAAAAGCTCTTGATTTTCGTCTTGTCATTATTACTAACAAGACGGAAGCATTCATCGAACCTATTTTGACAGGATTTGGCATTAATGGTTTGTTTGAGCTGTTGATTGGTGGTGATACCTTAGCTGAGAAAAAACCACACCCAGCTCAATTGAATTATGCGTTAAAGATGTTGAAGGTCGATGCAGAGCAATGTTTGATGATTGGTGATTCTAAGAATGACATTTTAGCGGCAAGAGCAGCTAAGATAGATAGTGTAGGGTTAACCTATGGTTATAACTACGGTGAGGATATTGCCAACTACCAACCACAATGGTGTTTTGATAGCTTTAATGAATTATTAGCGGCATTAAAGCAGAAATATTGAAATCCCCCCTGAAGGGCAACACTAAAAATTGTTAGCTAATGCGCTAGGGTAACCCCGTTCCTTAGTTAATTTTTCAGCTCGTTCAGTTACCTCTACCGCAGTGCATTGTTGACTTACAGGAAAATAATGCTCTGTTAAACGATCTCCCAAATTAGCTCGGTCAATTAAGTCATTCTCAGCTAAATCCACTAAGATTGCATCTGCAGCTGCTAATGCAGATGATGCTTTAACGATTTCTGCACGGGCATAATGTTTACCATAAAAAGAAACATCTGCCGTACGTAAGCCCGCATCTTCACCGGGAATTTGCTGGGCACCAAACAGAGGTTTTGCTGCAACTATTGCAGTTTTAAACGCAGGTATAAACTGGGCAATGTGTTCAATTGAGCCTAACGTTCTATTATTAACTATTTCTTCAGGCCAGTGTTTATCAATCTTTTCAATAAACCGTTGCGCTAGCTTAGGCTGTGCACTTTGTTGACAACTCGCCACTAAGCCTTTGTCAAACAGGGTAATGTCTTGGGTCATGCCATGCAGCTGAAAATAGCCGTTGGGGTAAGGTGTTAATTGCGCCATCCCTTGCGGTGTGCCACGTTCACCGTAAAAGACAATTTCAGGCCATAACCCTTGGCATTGTCGCCAATGTGCCACATAGGCTGCCTTGAATTCGACCATACGTTTACGCTTAGCACTCACCATGTCATCTATTTCACCACTTTTAAAACCACATGCATTAATAACATAGTCAAAATGTTGATAGCTCACTGTTTGGCTCTCTTGCTGTTGGGTTGATACTTGCCAACCTAACGAACTTTCTTGCGCACTTTCTTGCCGAGTAACGGAAACGACTTGAGTACTTATTTGCAGATGACAACTCGGTAAACGCTCTATGGCTAAACTTGCAATGGCAGCAAAACGAAAAGCTGACAAACCGTATTCTTGCACTAACAACACGGGAAATTTAATAAGGTTTAAATCAACATGCTGAGCAAATGAAATAAGCCAATCACTGTCGTGACTTGCTATTTTAGGTATAGTTTTTTTACTTAATGCTTCAATTTCTGCGCGGGAGTAAAAACGGAAATAGTTTTCGGGTTCACCGAGTACTTTGTTACTCGAGTCTTGCTCAACTAATTCTTTATATTTACTTCGTAGTTTATCTAAACGAGGCCTCAGCGCTTGTGGTGTACCCTTATCTGTTTTAGGTAAAGCTATAACAGTCGGGCGAACATTAACGCTCTGAGGATATACTTTCACAGTATCAATTGATTGTTTTAATAACGTAAGACACTGCTCATCAGATATTTCACGATATAAATTTCCCCCTGCATGCAGATGGCAAATAGGTGGGCCATTAACTAGGCTAGGTCCTTTTTCGATTAAAGTGGTATCTAAACCTAATTCGGCAAAACGCAATGCAATAGTTGACCCAGCAACACCACCACCCAAAACGGCAATTTTAGTGTTTAACTTTTGCAAGGGTTGCTGAATTATTGGGCTTTTATTCATAATGCTTTATATAAAGTGTGTCCATTAAGCTATTTTACTTCGCCGCACTTCGTTTTCGTAGGGGCTAGGATAAATAAAAGTTATTACTTTGTGCTTTTTTTTGTACAACTGCGTTATTGAGTACGATATGACTACTGCACTGGTTAAGCTTTATTCGATAGCGATAACGCTTGTTGCTGCTGATAACGTTCAATACAGTCATTGCAAATACAACTTTTCCCTTTTAGTTGCGCTGGTATTTTAGCCAATAAAGCTGCTGGTATTTGTGTTGCCATACACCAACAACCTTGTGGTGACTTTACTCCACAGCGATTAACTTTTTCACATAACGGACAAATTTTGTCATTAATTTTATTTGGCATAACGTTTGTTTATTGTTGATAGTAAATTATCATAACTTTATTTCAGACAAAAAAAACGACCCGAAGGTCGTTTATAGCCATGTATCCAATAAATCAATCAGACGGATACTTAAGCTGAAAAGGTTTTTACCTTAGCTTTACGACTTCTAGCCATAAAACCTAAAGCAATTAACATAAGTAATAATGTTGCAGGCTCTGGTACGCTTGTAGGACGATTAACACTTACTACGCCATCAACCACATCATTTGCACAAGACATTGCCCAACTAAACGCTAATTGTGAGGCATTTTGAAAAGCATCAATTCCGTTAACGTTAAAACTAAAGCTAATTACATCAAATTGGTCATGACTGCTAGTCGCATTCTGTCTATCGACAGTCCAAGCACTTTGTTGAGCTTGGCCAACTTTATTGCCTGCCATAACTTGGTCTGATTGAACAGAAGTTGAGTTTTTATGATACCCATCTTCCCCACCCGAAGTTACCGTAGAGTCAATTTCAGTAAATAGTCCTGTCTTTTCCCAATGGTCACCACGACTTGAAGTGTAATAATCTTCTCTATCAGTATCAGATAAAACAAAAGCATAATTATAAGGTGCATCAGCGCCATTAGTACCGATTAGAAGGTCACCAAAAACAATGTTACCGGTAAAATTACCATAGTTATCATAAGTAGCTCTTCTGTTGTTGTAATCAACAAAATTAGTATAAATATCAACAGTCACTGTATCATCGGCTGCCCACTTTACATCCATTTTTTCAATGTCATATCTCCAGCCACCTGCACCAGGATCGTGAGAATCATCAATCGTTGTATCAACGAGAAAATCAGCTGAAAACGCGCTTGCCGATGAAAGTAAAGCAGTAGCGGCTAGAATTTTAAATATCTTTTTCATTACAGTCATAATATTTATATACATCATATTTAGAGTGAAAAACAGGTTAACCAGTGATTTAGACTGGATGACCATTTATTATTGTTTGATAGTGCAATTTCCACACCAATATATTAATGTCGCCATTTAACAACACTTTAGAGATTTTACGCTGCGGAACTTAATGAGTAAAGTTATAACTGTAAAAATATCTGACTATTATATTCGATATTTTTAGTGTTTTTTTCAAAATAAATGGTTATCTACTAAGTGATTATCAGTGTTATTATTTTATTACTAACCTATTGAAGTAGGTTTGCAATGAATCTTGTTGTCATTGCTCTTTGATAAGTTATGTACACGACTTAAGCCCATAAAAATAAATATAAAATCGGTATCATATGAATATAAAAAATAGCTTAATCGTTACGCTCTTCACTCTTTCTATCTTGTCCTCTCTAGCTTTTGCCAACGAAAATTTAAATGAAGATTATGAAAAGGCCCTGATAGCTTTTCAAAATGAAGAGCTTACTAGTGCCATTATCCATTTAAAAAATATCATCCAAGAAAACCCAGTACATATGCCATCACGCGTTTTGATGGCACAAATACTCATCACCCAAGGTAATGGTATTGCTGCACAAGTGGAATTAGATAAAGCAAAAGATGGCAAGGTTGATAGTGACCGATTAATTACCTTGTATGGACAATCTTACATCCTACAAGGAAAGTATGACGAAGCATTACAGGTCGCTCAACTGGGTCAACGTAATGATCAAATAGAAACTGAATTATTACTCATTAGAGGGCAAGCCTATATTGGTAAAAGGCAATATAAATTAGCTGATAAGGCGTTTATTTCCGCCTTAAATTTAAAACCAAAAAACCAGCTGGCTTTGTTAGGTCGAGCACAAATAGCCTTACAAGAATCTAAAGTTAAACAAGCACTTAGCTATATTGACTTATCGCTTTCAAGCGTTAAACCTTTTCTTAATGGCTGGGTATTAAAATCAAAAATATTACACCGGGTAGGTGATCGCCAAGGGGCATTGCTCGCGATTGATGAAGCATTAAAGATTAATGATAACCACCTATCTGCTCGATTAACTAAAGCCATGTTACATATTGAGTTGAAAGAGTATCAACAAGCCCTACCCCATGTGGATTTTATTCTTACTCAAATACCCAACGAGCCAAGAGCTGGCTATTTAAAAGCAATTATTAACGCAAGTTTACCTACTGATGGCAAATCAACAACGGCTTCAGCAAACAATAAGCTAACAGAAGTTATTACCACTCTGTCTGCCGTTCCTCCAGAAGTGATGAAAGCAACACCTGATTATTACTTTTTAGCCGGACTGACTAACTTTCAATTTGGTAACTTAAACGATGCCCATCGATACCTGACTAATTATCGAAACTATGTTGAGTTTGATATTGCGACTGTGCGTATGTTAGCTACCATTGAAATTCAGCAAGGACAGTTAAATTCAGCTCGCCACTTACTTAGTAAAACCAATGTGGCACGTCCTGGTAACCCTGATATTCTGACCTTGCTTGGTTTGACTTATTTGCAATTAGAAGACAGCGCTAAGGCACAGTATTATTTTGAGAAAGTAGTTGATAGTTACCCTAACTCAACCGTCAGTGTCAGTAATTTAGCGCGCAGTAAAATGCAGTCCGGTGATTACAAATCAGCCATAGAAGCCTTATCAGCCATTAAAGACAACAAAGTTAATGGCATGCAAATAAAGTTATTGTTGATAGATTCCTATCAAAACACCAAAAAATACTCATTAGCGATTGATATTGCTCTGGCACTCATTGAAGAGTTTCCACAAAATAGTTTCTTTCAACAGCGGCTTGGTATGCTTTATGGCTTAAACGGACAACTAGCTGAAGCAAGAACCGCCTTTGAAAAATCATTAGCATTAAATGAAAGCAATATCATTGCAATGGTCCATTTAGCCCGTATGGATAATATTGCCGGTGACTTTGATAAAGCGTTGAGCTTTTTACAAGAAAAGCTAGCCATTTTTGACAAAAATGTACTGTTAATGACAGAAATATCAGATAGTTATTTATTTAAAAAAGAGTTAGATAAAGCGCTCGTTTGGATACAAAAATCATATGCTCAAGATCCTAATGATTTTTATGTGGTTGTTAAGTTAAGTCGTATTTTAGTCAAACAAAACAAACTAACTGAAGCTGTTGATTTATTAGATGTTTATATAGGTCAACACCCTAAAGATCCGCAAGCACTGTTAACGATAGCCAAGTTATATCAACAACAAAACAAACATCAGCAAGCAGTGCTAGCCTTACGCGATTACGTTGAAAAATCTCGTCATAAATCCAAAGCTCATATTGTTTTAGCAAAAGCACAATTAAAAGCAAAAGATAATGCAGGGGCAATTAAGTCTTATAAAAAGTCAATTATCGCTGACGATAAATATCTGCCCGCTTATATAGGCTTAGTTAATCTCACCATCAAAAATAAGAATGAAGCTTTTTCGTTGAGCCTAATTTCATCCATTGCCGACATTACTCAAAGCACTAGTTTAACCGATGTGCTTAAAGGTGATTTATATCTTGCGTTAGGAGATAGCAATCAATCGATTAAATTCTACAAAAGTGCACTTCAAAAATCAGACCAAAAACAAGCCATTTTGGGTCTCTATCGTAGTTATCGATTGATTGATAAACAGAGCAGAGTCATTAGCCCATTGAAAGCATGGTTGAAAAAACACCCTGATGACATGTTAGTCGCTATCGCGCTTGCTGATAGCTATAAGGGCAGCGAACAGCTACAAAAGTCGGCTGACTACTACCAAGAATTGATGAAAAAATACGGACAATTACCTATTTTATTAAATAATGCTGCCAGTGTAGAATTTGTCTTAGGCAATCATGAAAAAGCTAAGCGGTATGCACAACAAGCTTATGATTATTTACCCGAAAATGTCGCAATTATCGATACCCTTGCCTGGATTAAAAGTCGCATGGGTGAACATAAACAAGCTATTGCTTTATTTCGTCTCGCACTGATTAAAGATTTTGACAATGCTGAAGTTAAATATCATATTGCGGTAACACTTTTTGCATTATCAAGAAAGGTAGAAGCTAAAAAACATTTAATTGAAGCCGTTGACAGCGCACAAGATTTTCCAGAGAAAAAAGCAGCCACAGCTCTGCTAGAGCAGTGGTAACAAATGATATTAAGAGTAAAACATTACTGATAGAGTTTGCTGTCAATAAACGCCTGAGTTATTTGTTGATATAATTCATCAATTGCCGGGCGTTGAGCTATATTTTCAAATAACGAGGTATGAACTTGTGCTTGTACACGCTCTGTTTTATCCGATAATTGATAACATAAGTTTACTGGCTTTATAACCTCTTCTAATAATACATCAATAAGAATAAACGCTTGTGCCAATACAATTTTACCACCACCCTTTTTTAAAATAACTCGCTGAGCAGTGCCGACAATTTTTTTGCCATTAACATTAATATTGTAATCACCATCACAATATGAAAATTGGGTAGCATGTGCTTGACTGATTAAGCCATATTTTCTAAAAAAGTCATGCAATACTGAACATAAATTTTCATAGGCTTTGGGGATTGAATACGGGATTTCGCTTGACCAAAGATAAAGATGGGATAAGTTAATAATTCCCGGACATTGTGGTACAGGTGCACCACCTGTTTTGCGTGAATGTAATAACCAATTATCTGTCAGTAAAGTCGCTTTTAGCTCATCTGATTCTGGCCACTTGCTACCAGCAGGCAATACCAAGGTGGCCTGCTTAGCCTGCCAAAGCATTAAACACTGCTTTAACTCGCCCGCTTGAATTTGGGCAATCACCTGTGTTTCTTTATCAAAGACATTCTCAACAGTGATTTGTTTATAACGTAGTAATTTATTACTAATCATTTGCCTTTCTTATACGGTAATTATCTGCAGCCTGACTATAGCAATTTAAGCGTCTTCTTCATGCATTTGGCCGTCAATTAACATCATTTGTTCAGCCGATTTTTCGTCATGTTTAGTTAGGCTATAACTGCCATCAAACATATTGGTTAAAAAGATACTTTCGCCTTCTCGGGCCTGTAATTGCGTTAAGACTTCTTCTGGAAGTTCAATGCCTACTCCAGCGCCAACTGCCTGTATTTTTAGTTCAATCATAATAATACCCCAAATGAAATGCCAGACATATCGGGAAAATCCCTATACCCTCAACTATTAGAATTATAGCTGGCTATTTTCTGTGCACAACAATGATTATTTAAAGGTATTTTCGATGTTTTCAGGTCCACAAGTGTTAACAAATTCCAAGTACCGGCCGACGTAATGATTACAATTATTAACATATTAAACACCTTATACTAGCGTCTAATACTCGCTTTTGCTGTAGCATACTTAGCCATTAACTTATGATGAAAAGCAATAAAAAACAAAGCCTAACATTGTTTGCTTGTACAATTTAAGCAGCTCTAATGACTTGCGGTTTTGCTATTTAGCAACTATATAATAAAAACGAAGAATAGTTAGTTTCCATTCACTAATCTGTAACACTACTGCCTATATAGACTTAAGAGTGTAGCGATACTTAAGCAGTGCTATTCACCGTAAGTAATCAGTTAATTAACAACCTTAAGGGTAAAACATGAAGACAACTCTTCTTGCAGCGATAATTGCTGCTACATTAGTGCCACTAACCGCTTGTGCTGGTAGTGGCCACGATAGTGTTTCTGATAAAGTCATTGCTAAGCAACGTGCTATGTTAGAAAAAAATACCGATGGCAAGGGTTTTGGCCCTCAATCACCACGTGATATTGATACTATTGAAGGCACTAATGCGCGCATCTTTGGTGATGCTCCTGCCTACACTGATATGAACCTTTGTAATATTCATTTTCACAAAAATGCTGAACATAAAGGTGGTGAATTTACTAAATATGCAGGTAATGGTGATGGTGCAGGGTATCAAAGTGGCTTTGAATACTCAGGTAAATTAAGCAGCAATGAAACCAAGAAGATCAACAAAGATATTTGCCCTAGTCCACACGGCGGTTTATATTCTGGCGATACTATTGAAGTTCACTATGTGCACTCTACGGCTCAAGCTCAGCCAGGCCATACATTAGGAGCTTGTTTAGGTGATGCAATCACTAATATTCAAGCTCGTGTTGAAACGCAAGTATATGTCTTAGTAAATGATAAAAATGCATTAGACTTTGGTAAATTAACCAAGCATGCTGTCGTAAATGGCAAGCATCAAGCCCTTAACATTCCAAATAATACTGGTACGCCAATTCAATATGCTGGTTCAACGACAGGTCCTAGTTACAATGAAAAAGCTTCACCATTTCAAATTTCTTGGAGCGTTCGCCCTGAAGTAGCAAAAGTGAATATTGAAACAGTAGGTGAGTGGTGTAAGGGCAATGCCTTTAAAGAAGACCACGCACATGGTGTGAGAAACTTAGTAACTAACCCTAAATTACTTTCTGCTAAATAAATTTAAAGTTTACTTTATCAATTTATTGAACAATCAAATTGGGAGGTGCAGTAATGCATTTCCCAATTTTTGTTTTGATCGCTCTCACTTTTCTATTTAATGCCCTGAGCCATTACAACCAAGGCCTCACTTTAGCTTTATAATCAATAAATTCATCCTTGAATATCTTAGTTAATGCTCGCTCCTCTGGCATTATTTGAAAGTACTGAATAAAGGCAATATATACTGCAATCAGGCCAATCCCCCATACTGTTCCTAAAAAACTTGCCCAAGCCAATAAAAAGGCAACAAAACCTACATACATTGGGTTACGAGTGAGTTGATAAATACCCGAAGTAACCAGTGAACTAGCAGTATCCGGTTTTAATGGATTTACCGTTGTTTTCGCTAATCGAAAAGAGATTGCACCAGACAAGGAAAAAAATATTCCTATTAGTACAAAAACAATAACCAACGAATATTTTACTAGAGCCGTTAGCGCTAAAGTGCTGGTGAGGTGACTTAACTCCCACATAGTGGCAGCAATAATTAGGGCCACTAATGGTGGTGGAATTTTATTTTCTAAATATTTCATCATTGTCCTTAATAAATGGTTCGTTAACCGCCAATAACTTGTAATTTTATCACTGCTTGCTCAGCTGAAATAGCATGTGAAATCTCAGCTTCTGTAATAGCCGTTACCACAGCAATACTTTCCACTCCAGTCGCTGCAACTTTTTTTGCTCGTTCTAGGTTTATTCCGCCAATAGCAACTACTGGGATCTGCAATACTTTATTCTCTGGTCGTAGGCTCAATACTTGTCTTAGATTATCCAAGCCCTGAATTTGCCCGGTCATATCTTTAGTTTTAGTTGGAAAAATGGCACCGATAGCTAAATAAGAAGGCTGGAGTTGCTGCGCTAATAAAAACTCATAACAGCCATGAGTACTAATACCTAAACGCACGCCAGCTTGTTGAATTTTTGCTAAGTCTGCATCTTGTAAATCTTCTTGACCAATATGTACGCCATATGCGCCATGATTAATGGCTAATTGCCAATAGTCATTGATAAACAATCGCGTATCGTAGTCTTTTGCCAACTCAACTGCCTCTATGATTATTTTTTCTAGCTCATCTTCACTGACATTTTTAACCCTGAGCTGAATAATTTTCAAACCTAAAGGCAATAAACGTTTTAGCCAATAAAGCGAATTAATGACAGGATAGAGTCCAAGTTTTTCACCATCTAAATTAAGTGGCTCAAATGCGGCCAGCTCTTGGTATTGTCGACTCACCTCATCAACTACCTTAGGGAAATCATTTGCCTTTGCTGGTTCAACGGACTGCTCAAAGGCGCCATAATAGCTGTGTTGCTGTTTAGCGCTGAGCTCAGCACTGGTTGATAATCCCTGATTGATAAAAGCTTTTGTTAAGGTAAAAGCATCACGTATTAAGTAACCTTGCGCTAAAAATGATGAGATTGCTGTGGCAAAGCTACAACCTCCGCCATGACTATAATGTGTTGCTATACGAGGAGAACTAAGTTGGTAGCTAATAACTTCATGCTGTTTTTCTTGGTTATCTTGTTTCTCATCACTAAGCTGATTTAGCTGGTGATAACAATAATCAACCGCTAAAGCATCATTGTTACTATGACCACCTTTAATAATAATGCTGGTAATAGCAAAGTCATGATAGATTTTCTTAGCAAGCGCTACTGCATCAATTTCATCAGGTAAACGAGCTAAGCTTTGTGCTTCCATTAGGTTAGGGGTAATCACGTCAACTTGTCGCAATAAGGGTGTTAATTGCTCTAACGTTAGCGCATTAAAACTGCCACCCACACTTGCTTGACCCACTGGGTCATAAACGACCAGTGAGTTGCTATTTCCTTGCTTAGCTTGCGTTATTATTTGCCTTAACCACACCACTTGTTCAACATTAGCTACTAGACCAATCTTAATAACCGCTGGTGGTTTATCTGCAATAAGCACTTCACACTGCTGCTGTAAAATATCAATGCAAACTGGATTTACTGAGACTAACTGCGAAGAGTTTTGTACGGTATTAGCCGTGATTAAATGACAAACTTCAACTCCCAAACCATGCCCTGTTTTAATATCTGCCGCTATACCAGCACCACCAGAGCAGTCACTGCCAGAAATAGTCCAAATTATTGGTTTGAGTTTTATCATTACATAGCCTAAATATATATATTTTCACATCAAAGGGGGACTGTGACATTGCGGTCATTATTACGCAAAAACGCGATAAATATATCCCTATACGCTTAACTTATTCATCAGGATAATTGCTCCTGCATTATCTAATAAGCTATATCCTTATAGCGTCATGAATAAGATATTTTGCTACATAAGACGGCTTCACGTCACAGGTTTCTAACAAAGAAGCTGGATTCTATGTCTAGATTCTTTGCTATTTAAAAAAAATAGCTTAAAGGTTATTAAGCCGAGTTACATTGCTTGCAGTTGTAGTACTCAATTACAAGGAAATTGCACGGAGTTGGCGTTAGCCAATGAGTACCTTTGACGCCTTAATTGTGTGCTACAGCAATAAGCAATTTAACTCACTAATTCTGATGCCAAAAAGGAGTATCAAGTGTCGGCGTTGATGGATGGGCAGTTTGTCTTTGCTCCATCACTCCTGCCACATAACCTTGCTCACCAGCTTGCAAAGCTTGGCCAAACGCTTTCGCCATTAATACTGGGTTGTCTGCTAATGCCACGGCACTATTAAGCAATACACCGTCATAACCCATTTCCATCGCTAAACACGCATCTGATGGTTTACCTATACCAGCATCGAGAATCAAGGTTGCATCAGGTAAACGTAAACGAATGGTTTCTAAGTTGTATGGATTCATCAAGCCTTTACCGGTACCAATCGGTGATGCCCATGGCATGATCACTTCACAGCCTAAATCATAAAGGCGCTGGCACAGTACTAAATCATCAGTACAATAAGGTAATACTTTAAAACCATCTGCTATCAGTTGCTCTGTGGCATTAAGTAGCTCAATGGGATCGGGCTGTAAGTTATAATCATCACCTATTACTTCTAATTTAACCCAGTCGGTTTTAAATATTTCACGACTCATTTTTGCCAAAGTCACCGCTTCTTTTGCCGTTTTACAACCCGCTGTATTAGGTAATAAATGACCGTTAGTTTCAGTCATGATTTCTTGCAAGTAGCTCCAAATCTGCTGGCCTGATTGCTCTGCAGGGTTTTGACGTTTAAGCGATAACGTCACCACTTGTGAGCCACTGGCTAAAATCGCTTGTTTCATCACTTGTGGTGAAGGATACAAAGCACTGCCAATCAGCAAACGACTATCAAGACTTTGTCCGTATATATTTAATGACATTAAATTTAGCCCCCCTGAATAGGCTGTAAAACATCGAGGCTATCACCATTTTTTACCATGGTAGTGTCGTAATCAGTTTTGCCAACAAAATCACCATTAAGCGCTACGGCAAAAGTACTCTGTTGCGGTTCGATAAAGTGTAATGTTAACGCTGAGCTAACACTAATATGTGTTTCATTACTGAGAGGGTAGGCTTTTCCGTTAATATGAATGTTCATAAGATGGCTCTTTTTTATTTATGCTTACGGGTAATAGATCTGCATAAGGTAAAGTACTATTACTAGAGTTTAGTAGATTAGCGATTACAGCTAAGGTTTGCTCAAGCACCACAGGCGCAATTAAGAAACCATGCCTAAATAGCCCATTGACTTGAATAAGCGAATCTTGCACTGATATTTTAGGCTGGTTATCGCTAAAAGCTGGTCGACACTGACTCACATGTTGACGAATATTGGCTTCAGCAAATCCTGGGTGAACACTGTAAGCAGCACTAAGTAACTCCATGGCAGAACGTACTGTCATCGGGGAGTCGTCATCACTTTCAATTTCCGTTGCCCCCACCACATAAAAGCCTTTACCTTTTGGCGCGATATAAAGCTGATAACGAGGATGCATTAACCGTACTGGCCTTGAAATATTGACATCAGGCGCAAATAGCTGAAAAAGCTCACCTCGCACCGAACGTAAATCAGTTAACGGTGCACAAGTTTTTGAACTGTGTTTGTTACTAGCGCCTGTGCCGCGACAATCAATCACTAAGTCAAACTGCTGACTTTGCTTGTTATTATGCTGAATAAAGCTAACTTTGCTGGTATCCCCTGCTACATCGATATCAGTAACCACACACTCACTTAACCAATTAAGACTACTACCGCTAACAGAATGTTCCAACTCAGTTTCAAGTTGCTTGCGCAATGCCACTAATAAACGGCGATTACCAATCTGTCCTTCTTGTGGAAGATACACACCTTGGTTGAAACTACGTCCGATTTCGGGCTCTAACTCAGTTAATCCTGCACGGTTTAATGGCTGCAGCTCATGTTCTGGATAGTTATTCTTAAGATGCCTAACAAAACGTTGATAATCACCTTTATCTTGCTCATGGCTTACCATGATGGCGCCAGTTTGCTGAAAAATAGTATATTCATCTAAACTATCAAGCAACATTGGCCATAATCGTAGTGATTTAAAGCCCATTTCAACAATATTAGGCTCACAATGTAATGATTCACCTAAGGGTGTTAATAAGCCTGCTGCCGCATACGCCGCACTGTTATGAGCTAACTTATTATCTTTATCAAATAAAGTAATGGTTAAGCTTTGGCTTTGCTTTTCTGTCAACTGCTCACCGCGAAGTAAAGACAGGGCAAGTAATCGCCCCATCAATCCAGCACCAACAATAGCAATATTCATTTAATAGCCTTATAAGTGATATTCTCGTCACCAAGCATCAACTTTTCTGTGGGGGCTGATGATAATAAAAGCGAGCTTCACAAGCATGGATGCTTGTGTAGAGCTCCATGGATGGATTTATGCCTCTCGCTTGTTTACATCAGCCTCCTGTAACAAACTTAAATTTAAAGCTAGTCAGCGATAGAGTAAATTTCACTACCCGTTGCTTTAAACTCAGCCGATTTCTCTTGCATCGCTTGTTCAATAGCTTCGTCAGACGGAATAGTTACTGTCTCATCAAGCAATTGAATTTTAATTGCATTTTTATCAAGATCCGCCGCGTAATCACGCACTTCTTGTGAGATTTTCATTGAACAGAACTTTGGTCCACACATAGAACAAAAGTGTGCAACTTTACCTGATTCTTGCGGTAAGCTTTCATCATGGAATTCACGTGCACGTTCTGGATCTAAACCTATATTAAATTGATCGTACCAACGGAACTCAAAACGTGCCTTAGACATAGCATTATCACGAATTTGAGATCCCGGATGGCCTTTAGCTAAATCGCCTGCATGAGCCGCAATTTTATAGGTCATCAAGCCTTCTTTAACATCTTCTTTGTTTGGTAAACCTAAATGCTCTTTAGGTGTAACATAACAAAGCATGGCACAACCGTACCAACCAATATTAGCGGCACCGATACCAGAAGTAATATGATCATAACCTGGGGCAATATCTGTAGTTAATGGACCTAAAGTATAGAAAGGCGCTTCGCCACAATGCTCTAACTGCTCTTCCATATTTTCTTTAATCATATGAAGCGGTACATGGCCAGGGCCTTCAATGATGGTTTGTACATCATGCTTCCAAGCAATTTTTGTTAACTCACCTAAAGTATGCAATTCAGCAAACTGTGCTTCATCGTTAGCATCAGCAACTGAGCCTGGACGGAAACCATCACCTAATGAAAAAGATACATCGTACTTTTTCAAAATTTCACAAATATCTTCAAAGTGAGTATATAAGAAGTTTTCTTTATGGTGCGCTAAACACCATTTCGCCATGATTGAACCGCCACGGGAAACAATACCGGTAACACGTTTCGCCGTCATAGGAACGTAGCGTAATAATACGCCAGCATGAATGGTAAAATAATCTACGCCCTGCTCAGCTTGTTCAATTAAGGTATCTCGGAAAATTTCCCAGGTAAGATCTTCAGCAATACCATTTACTTTTTCAAGTGCTTGATAAATTGGTACTGTGCCAATTGGTACAGGTGAGTTACGTAATATCCACTCACGAGTTTCATGAATGTTACGACCGGTTGATAAGTCCATTACCGTATCAGCGCCCCACTTTGCTGACCATACTAGCTTTTCAACTTCTTCTTCAATTGAAGAAGTTACCGCAGAGTTACCAATGTTTGCGTTCACTTTAATTAAAAAGTTAC
>Ga0209396_1002782_pt1 | contig 18139 bp, 13 predicted proteins | sample GOMGulsemesocosm_6_FD_184638 | JGI IMG/M metagenome (GOLD analysis project Ga0209396, IMG submission 184638) | Methane-oxidizing microbial communities from mesocosms in the Gulf of Mexico - GOM8C Gulf of Mexico (SPAdes) (version 2) | ecosystem: Environmental > Aquatic > Marine > Cold seeps...
CCAGTTTCATTTCGTCACCAGAAATATCGATTAACTGATCATTTTCTGGGCGTAAAGGTCCAACGTTTAAGAAGCGGTCTTTCGAGAATTTACATAAAGAGACCAACCATTTACCATCAGCATCACGCGTTTCACCTTGTGACGTATGGTTATGACCAGGTTGATAATGCACATCAAGTTTTTGTTTAAGGTAATTAACTTTTTCACCGTTGTGCGCGCGGATTGCTTCTTCCACATCCCATTTAGCAATTTGGCTATCAAGGAATAATGTTGTATAAGCAAACCCACGGTTATCAAATGCTGTATGTAGTGGACCTAAACCTAATTCTGGTTCAGCAACAATCGCATCACGTGGTTTGATCTTGTCACTGAACAGCGCATCTAGTTTATCAATAGCAATAACTGAAACCGTTGGTGATAACTTACCATTTGCCACAAAGTATTTACCACTTGGAGAAGTATTTAGACCGTGTGGTGATTTTGGAACTGGAATGTAACGCGTAAGATCAGAACCTTTACGGCCATCAAGTACAGGTACATTATTACCATTAAAGGTTTCGAATTTACCTGCTTTAAGCGCAGCTTCACAACGAGCTAAACTAAATACAACAACATGGTCACGCTCAGAAGAGATCATTTCTCCTAAGTTCATCCCCATTTCAGAGTTATAACAAGTTGATGCGAAGTATTTACCATCGTAATCAGCATCGGTATTATCAAGGTTACCGTCTACCATTACTTGGAAAGCCATTTCCATTGTTTCAGCATTAATAACATTGAACAATGAACGGTATGTGCTCACATCTTCCATTGATGCTTTACCATCATTGTTCATTGGAATTTCGAATTCACCGTTACAAATCAAGTATTTTGTGTGAGGTACTTTTTGCACACGTAAACCATGTACTGCTTGTACGTTTGGCACTGTTAACATTTTATCTGTTTTCATTACATCACAGCGAATACGAGCAACACGAGAGTTGGCTTTATCATTAATGAATACATATTTACCGTCATAACGACCGTCAACCATGCTCATGTGGGGGTGATGCGAATCACCAGCCAACAGATGAGCACTATCACCTTTAACGCGTTTACTTTCGTCTGTTAAACCCCAACCAGTCGCGCTATCAATATTGAACACAGGAATACGCATTAATTCACGCATTGAAGGCAAACCTATAATACGTACTTCACCAGAATGACCACCACTCCAGAAACCGTAATATTCATCTAATTCACCAGGATGAACAACTGGGCTATTGGCATATTCAACACGTTTTGCTTGAGCCATTGACGAAAACATTGCTGCAGACATAGGGGCTAAAACAGCACCGGCACCTAACATGGCCGTTTTGCTAAATAAGCTACGACGATCAGCATTCTCTAGCGTTGTTTCTTCAGATACTTCAATATCATTGTTGTTGTTTTTATTATCAATCATAAGACTCTCCGTGATGTAAAATTTGTTTTTATTTTTATGCGATTAGGTATTAACAATATCAATGATTTGTTCATCGCTTATTTTTCTTTTCTTTCTTGCTAATTTTTTCAATGGTGGACATTTTTCCTCATTAAAATACGTCACCTGGCAATCCAAACAATAATGGCACTCACGCATGTTGATCACGCCGTTTGGCTGTATCGCCTGGATCTCACACTCTTTGGCACATGTTTTACATGGTTGGCCACATTCAGAGCGACGTTTAAGCCACTGGAACAAGCTCATTTTGCTCGGCACAGATAATGCGGCACCTAACGGACATAAATAGCGACAGAATGTTTTGCGGTTAACAAGGCTGGTTAAGATCATCAGACTTGCCCAAGCAATGAATGGCCACTCACGGTCAAATTTTAATAAGAAGGTTGTTTTAAACGGTTCGATTTCGGCAAACTGCTCTGCTGTCGCCAACGATTCTAGCGATATGCCAAATAACGCTAATAAAATAAGGTATTTGATTGCCCACAAGCGCTCATGTACCGCGTAAGGCAATTCAAGTTGCGGTAATTTAATAAAACGACCAAACACATTAACCAGTTCTTGTAAGGCACCAAATGGACATAACCAACCACAATAAACCGCGCGCCCCCACAACAGCATGGTGACAGCCGCTGCACACCACAAAATAAAGATGATCGGATCAAGCAAGAATAAGTCCCATGAAAAGTCATGCATCAAGGCTTGTAAAAAGGTAAACACATTAACAATTGATAACTGCCCGCCCCATGACCAACCGATAAACACCACGGTGATAACCAGAAAACCATGACGTAAGTTATGCATAAATTTAGGGTGTCTAACCAATACATCTTGGAAGAATAAGATCAGCAGTAATAGGATAAGTAAGCCAATCAGAATGACGACCTCGGTATTACGCTCCTGCCATACTTGTTGAGTGAGACTCAACTCTGGTTCTGGCATTATCGCAGCCGGTGTATCAACATACTTATCCAGCATGTCATATTGGCCTTTAAAGCTATTAAATAAGCTATCAACTGGTCCAGTCTGACGACGAACTAACAGTTCAAACTGCCATTCCGCACCGGGATCAAACTCATGATGCGCTTCGATTCTAAACACTGACATTTCTTGAAACTGTGGCGCGCCAGCAATAAATATATCAGTAACACGCTCATGCTGTAGGTCGCGAAAAGAGATCGCATTATCTTTTTGATGGACTTGGATCCGATCAAAGATCCCACCTCGAACATAACCCGAACCTTTAAATGAATAGCCGTTACCAAATACCCCAACCAGATGCTCTCCAGGTTTCAGTGAGCCTGTTAACCATTGATAATCAGCTGCACTAAATAAATTTTTACCTATAGTTGGAACATCAATAAGGGTGTAATAGATCTCAGCAAACATATCTTGCTTTTCATCGCTACTGGCTTCATCTACGTGCTCTGCAGCAGTACCGTCAAAACTATTATCAACAGTCCCGCGGTTGAGAAATAATTTACGTATGGAACCATCACCGGTTAACTGAGTCCAGTTAGCCTGCTCAAACAACTCGTTTTTAACCGTTGAAATAGGTTGGATAATTCCGTTGGACTTTTTGATGATGGCCAGTGCTTGCGCGACTTTTTTTGCAGCTTTGGTGATCCCGACATTCATTACCATCACAGTAACTGTCGCACCAGAAAGGCCATCAATGGCGATGTAGTTTTCGCTCTCATTACCACCAACTTTTAATCTGTCTCGCACGGACAAACCTGCATATTGATCAGTAAATGCCCACAATTTGCTCTCTGGAATACCAGCTAGAATAATGGGTTCATGATGTTCTAATACTTTTGCAGTGAGGTATGTGCCTTGTGGGTCGATAGCCACTAGCATATTAACGGGCTCACCAGAATAAGCTGGGATCTTTGCGATATCATTGGTTTCAAAGGCATAACCTAAGACTTCGTCGTTTTTACGCACAGTCCAGATAGGATAGCCACCGACTTCCGTTGGTGTTTTATCTGAAATAGCAGTGGCATCCGGGAATTGCGCCTGAATAAACGGCATTGGATCTTTTGGTGGGCTAACAAATAGCGCATAACTTGATGGAATGAAAAAAGTGGCCACCAGCAGCATCACAGTGATACAGGCTGATACCCATTGCTGACATATACTTTTTTTATTATCTAAATAGCTATAACTAACCACAATCGCCCCTTAATTTTGCAACTTAAACCGAGTAAGTTGCAGTCCATAAGGGGCATGATAAATACCTCTTTCGAGATGACGAATGACTTAAGTCAATTTTTCATTAACATCGTTTATATTTTATTAACTATTTTTAAATATATTGATGCTGGTCACCTATTAATATATTCAAGATGCTTGGGGATATACTAATATTAATTCTGCTGTTTTTTTCAACAGCCCATGAGCTTCTATTAAATCAGTAATTTCCCCTACCTCTTATTCATCAAACCCCTTATTAATCAAAACTGGACTAGCAATAAAAAAATCTCATTTACTGCATTCAACTAATCCAATCTTTCATACTTTTTTCAGCATTGTCATCTCATGAGTTATGAGCTAGAGTAGCGCACCATTTTCGCGGTAATACATTGTTATTAAAGTGAATTTGTAATGATTAAATAATACTTTCGTATGCTATTAACTAGGTAATTATTAATAGAAAACCATTAAACAAGGATGTAATAAAATGAAAGCAAAATCACTCTACTCGCTATTATTATCAGGCGTTATCGCACTTTCTGTTGCTGGCTGTAGCTCTTCATCAGTAAAACGCAATGCAGACCAAGAATTCCCACTTGAAGTAACAACAACTGCACCTGCATTTATTTTTCCAATCAGTCTGCATGGCGTTCCTGGTGATACCACTGAAGTTGGTTTAGCTATTTCTTCAGGTGCGTTAACAGAATACGGCGCATCGGTAATTTCTGGTCAACAGCTATATAGCGTAGTGGGCAACCTTTCTTGGACGCTGGGTGAAAATATGCGTCGTCAAGCAAGCCAAGATAAACTCGAGATGACAGGTTCTGCAGAGCAGTATGCAATTGAACTTGATAAGAAAATGAAAACACTAACCAGTAAGCTAAAAGCGTCTGGTGTTCTCACTAACAAAGACTACAACTTTAAGTATGTTGTTGTACTACATGTTGATTCAGCAGGTGGCATTCCAATTCCAATGATGACTAAGGTGACTGCATTTGGTGGTGTGATGGATATGGAGACACGTAAGATTGTGTCTTACATCGAAAAAGACCTGACATTATCGCAAGACGCAATTCTTGCGCAAATGCCAATCGAAATGAACAAGATCATTGCTGAATTATTAGATAAGCCAGAAGAAGAAGCTTAATCACTTCAGAATCAGTACTTAATGCCTATTACCTCAGACCTGCTGTAATAGGCATTCTTACAGCTAACAACAAATAAGATAAATCACGCCCATTCATTCAGCATTGAATGCATGAACCGAGATATCCACGTGCTTGTCAATTGCGCTTAACTTGGAAGAACGAGATTGAAACAAAGTAAGCATAGTATTATTTTTATTTTTTTAGTTGGGTGCTCTTCTAACCAAAGCAATTTGCAAACTACATCAAAGCAGGGTTTAACGGTAGAAACTAAATTAATACCGACACAAGAACTAAGCAACGAACAAAGGCCTAAACAACAAGCTAAGCCATTGCCTAAGCAACAAGCTAAACCATTGCCTAAGCAACGAGCTAAACCATTGCCTAAGCAACAAGCTAAGCCATTACCTAAGCAACAAGCTAAGCCATTACCTAAGCAACAAGCTAAGCCATTGCCTAAGCAACAAGCTAAACCATTGCCTAAGCAACAAGCTAAGCCATTGCCTAAGCAACAAGTTAAACCATTGCCTAAGCAACAAGCTAAGCCATTGCCCGATGATGCAAAATTATTATTACCACCAACATTACCGGTACTAACGCCAAACATTAAAGCACCGAAGAAATTCAAACATCCTTTAACAGATGCTGACAAGCTAATATTTATGTTAGGCGAGGACGAAAAAGGGCTTTATTTATATGGTGAAGGCGCAATTGTCGAAGGTGCCTTCGATAAATTTCAGCTTTATATCAATTACTATAATAACAAGAATATAACGCTAAATCGGTTGATGCTTCACAGCCCTGGGGGACTAGTAAACGAAGGGCTGAAAATGGGGGGATATATAAGACAAAACAGCTGGACAACAGACAGCGATAAGCACATGAAGTGCTATTCCGCATGTGCGTTAATTTTTGCTGCTGGTGTCAAAAAACGAATTCAAGCAGGTGCAGAAGTGGGATTTCATCGTCCATACGACCCAGTAAGACCTGATACACCAGAGTTCATAGACATAGTATATAAACAATATAAGCCTTATTGGCATTACATTCAGGGTTCGCCTGCTTTATACGATATTTTTATGAAAGGATATGGTCGTGAGGACATGCTTATATTAAAAGCAGATTCAATAGACCAATACATGAACGTTGAGACATATTAATGATAAATAAAATAAAGTCAGTACAGAATATATTACCTAAGCACCCATTATTAAATTTCATACTGTTTCTGATGGGACTATTAGTTATTGCGTTTAATGTGATGGGATACGATATTTTATTTCATGATGAACCATGGCTAGGTATCGCATCGCCATTTGGTATCTTATTAGGCTGTACAGAAATTGCTGTACTACTTTGGACCTCTGCGGTCATTAAAAATTGGTGTAATGTAAGTCGAATACTTAAAATCATTATTCTGGTACTTGTTCCCTCTTTTGCATTTCTTTGTTACTCGGGTATTAATAGTTATTTAACCTCCCTTGCGACGGCTGAAATAAGAAAAGTGCAAGAAGTTCAGACTCGTAATGCCAATGATGATAAATACATAGAAAGCGTTATAAATGAAAAACTGACCATTGAAACGCAACTATCTAAGCTCAGTACCGAGAGTGATACACTCAACAGTAAAATCAACAATATTAATGAGCAAATAAACGCGAGAAACGAAGCTGCAAGTGCACGCCGTTTAAAAGCATCAAACTGCTCATTAGTACCCGATTGTGCAGCGTCAGTTAAGGCCTTTGAAACCCAAGCTAAGCTGCTACAGAACGAGCTACCGAGTCTTTATAGTTCGAGAGAACAAAATAACAAACGTAGCAACAAATTAGTAGACCAATTAGATCTTATTCTTGGCGAGATCAAAGAACAAAAACGAACGTCGACGCAGAGTATGAATCAGTTCGCAGGCACTCAATCTAGTTTTAATATGAAGAAAAAAGCCTATGAAGATATTATCTTGTCTATCTCAAGTTGGTTTAACTGGGTACCAAAAGATCCATTTAACGTTTTCATCGGATTTGTCTCTTTCCTCATTTACCCTGTTTACTTTATTCTCAACTTATTCTTGGCATTAAATTCAGAAGGTAACGTCGCAGCTAGAAATGCTCGAAAAACAAAACGGTTAGAAAACAAATCATTACGCCAGGCGACATTAAACAAAATAATTAATTATCAACGAATTAAAGTTGCAATAGTAAGACGTTCAGCCCTCACTAAAAAAACACATCGTAATTTACTTTATAAAAAAACGATCAAATACTTTCGCGTCTGGGCTAGTCGACGTACAAAATTAGTCGTCACAGAAGTAGAGAAAATCATCGAAGTTGAAAAAAAAGTCGAAGTCATTGTTGAAAAAATTAAAGAAGTTGAGCTCCGAATTGAAGTGCCAGTCGAAGTTGAACGCATCGTCGAAATTAGAGTTGAAGTTCCTATTGAAGTTGATCGCATCGTCAAGGTGCCAACTGAAATACCCATCTATATCGAAAAAATCCAAAAAATACCAGAACCTGTTTTTATTAAAGAACCACAAATTATAATCCATGAACGCATTATTCCTGTACCAGAGAACATAACAGGAGAAAAACTAGAGGAATTATTAAATGCGCAGCCTAGACTTAACGAAGATGTACGAACTGCAGAAAGAGAAGCTACTCTCACAAACGCATGCTAAGGATGCGCTGAGACAACAGGCTCAAGCGGAACAACAACGACATACCAGAGAACAAGCACTACAACATCAAGTCAACCTGAAACAGGCTAAATTAAAAGCGCAAATGGATCAATTAGACTCGCAATTAGAGATGGAAAAAAAAGCCTATAATGCCGAAATAGAAAAGCAACAAAAGGTACTGGAATCGCAAGTAGCCGGGTTTAAAAAAGAAATTGAAATAAAGAAAAAGCAATTAGAAAAAAAACAAATTGAACTGGAGCTTGAAGATAAAAACATCCCAAGTTTAAAGCAAAAAAGTCGTTATAAAAGTGCGAATAAAGACGTAAATATTAATCCTCGCCGAGAACGGATTTGGGCTTGGTTTAAAATGCTAACATTATATTCATTCATTTTTGTGTTTATTATTCTATTATTTTTAATCATATATCTTAGTTATCGTTGGGCAGTTGAAACGCCTTCGATTAGAACCGCAGAAACTAAAATAGAAAAAATTGTAGAAAAAGAAATTATCCCTGATGAATGTACGCAAATACGCCGAAACGGTAAAGTATATATCAGCTGCGACGGTGTTCAAATTGACGGGACATCGACAATTAGTGAGAGTGGTATTAAAAACATTCCAGATCTAGTGACGGAATAACGAATGAAGCTTTCACCATAAGTACTTAATGCCTATTACCTCAGATCTGCTGTAATAGGCATTTTTATATTTATCTTACGATCAAACGTACTATTAAACGTGTGTTACTTTCTCTTCTTCCACACTAGGCTGATCACTTAATACTTCGGCAAGTGTAGAACGACATAGGTGTCCCTCAACCTCGCCATCTTCGTTTAATACCGGCAATGGTACTGCATTATCCAGCAGTTCAGGAATAACCGTTTCGATTAGCGCATCACTTTGCACCGCAGGTACATCTTCTAATAACGACGCATCAAGGGTATTACTGTAATCACTTTTTTCGACGTTATCTAACGTATCCTGCGTGATCACACCTTGATAACCATCTTTGTTTACCACATAGCCATAATCTTGTTTTGACTTGCGCATTTGTAAAACCGCTTCACCAATAGTTTCTGTCGAAATGCGGCAGACTTGTGGTTGCATCACTGTTTCTACAGTCAATGCACGTGCACGGTTTACATCTTTCACAAAGGCTTCAACATAATCATCAACCGGATTAAGCAAAATATCAACTGGCTCACCCTGTTGCACTAATATGCCATCGCGTAAAATAGCAATGCGATCGCCTAAGCGTAATGCTTCATCAAGATCATGGGTAATAAAGATAATAGTTTTATGTAGCTTTTCCTGCAGCTCAATTAGTTGATCTTGCATTTCACTGCGGATCAGTGGGTCCAACGCAGAAAACGCTTCATCCATTAACAGGATTTCGGCATCGGTACACAAGGCACGTGCTAAACCAACACGTTGCTGTTGACCACCAGAAAGCTGTCCCGGGTATTGTTTTGCATAGCCATCTAAACCGACGGTTTTCAACCACTCCGTTGCGCTCTTCTGCCATTCAGCCTTTTTAACACCTTGTACTTGTAGACCATAGCCAATATTGTCTAATACGCTGCGGTGTGGCATCAATCCGAAACGTTGGAATACCATCGACATTTTGTTACGGCGAAAATCTTGCAGGTCTTTACTTGATAACTGCATGACATCACTGCCAGCAACTTCAATTTCACCCGCAGTGGGTTCGATTAAGCGGTTAAAATGGCGGATCAAGGTCGATTTACCTGAACCTGATAAACCCATGATGACAAATATCTCACCCGGATAAACATCTAGGTTAATATTCGATAAACCAACAGTATGGCCAGTTTCAGCTAGGATGGCATCTTTTGATTTTCCGGCTTTAACTTGCTCAAGTACCTTTTTTTCATCTTTACCAAAAATTTTGTATAAATTCTTAATGCGAATTAACGGGCTTTTCTTTTCACTCGAACTCATCTTAATGCCCTCCTAAATTCTGTAGCGTGCGTTTGGCGTAACTTTGCGAGATACGGTCAAAGATAATAGCCAATGCAACGATAGCTAAACCATTCATCAAACCAAGAGTAAAGTACTGATTAGTAATGGATTTCAATACAGGTTGACCTAAACCTTTAACGCCAATCATAGATGCGATCACAACCATAGCAAGCGCCATCATAATCGTTTGGTTGATTCCGGCCATGATATTAGGCATAGCCAGTGGTAACTGCACACCAAATAAACGTTGCATAGGGCTAGCACCATAAGCGGTTGCCGCCTCTAATACTTCTTTGTCAACAAGACGGATACCTAAGTTCGTTAAGCGGATCACTGGCGGCACAGCGTAAATAATAACAGCGATAACACCCGGAATTTTACCGATACCTAATAGCATCACCACAGGGATCAAATATACAAAGGCAGGCATGGTTTGCATAATATCGAGAATAGGGGTCACTGCTGACTGCACCCGGTCTGAACGTGCCATCGCGATCCCGATTGGGATACCAATAAGTACAGCGAGTAGCGTCGAGACCAGAATAATACTCATGGTTCGCATGGTATTGTCCCACATACCAAAGAAGCCGATGAGGAAAAAGGCCACAACAACGCCTAAGGTTAACTTCCAAGAGCGACTAGCGATATAAGCAAACACCGCGAGTACAGCAATCACTAACCACCAAGGGCTACTGAGTAATAATTTTTCAAACCAGATAAGAAAGGTAAGTAAGGGATCAAAGAACGCTTCAATACTATCACCGTATTCACGCGAAAAACTGCGATAAGCGCCATCCAATGTTTTTCTAATATCGAGTAATTGGTGACGATCTAACTGCGGTATATCCGAAAGCCATGAACTGTCTGACATATTATTTATTTCCTAAAATGAAAAAGCCCGAATGCTTCGGGCTGTATACCCAAGCTACTCCAAGATGCACAATCAGCAAACCAAAAGGAGAGGATATTCAAGGCATGAAGTCGACGATTTAGTTATTCTAAATCAAGACTTCATAACACCGAAGATTCCTTCTTTCGGATTGCCCTACGGGAGGCTAGCTGATATAGCATCTCGGAGTGGTTTGGGTATCGTTGAAAGACTATAGTTCTGACACTGCTTTCTTGATTTTTTTCGCGGTAGCTGAATCAACCCACTGTGACCAGGTCTCTTCATAATTGGTAATAAAGTGTTCAACACTATATTCACCATCTGCTTGTTGATCTTCCATCCAAGCAAGTAACTCATTCATCTGAGCATTTTTAAACGAACGAGCAGAAAGGTAAGCCATTACTTCAGGGGCTCTAGCCGCAAACTTTTCAGTCACCACAGAGTCTACTGCTGATGGCGGATACATGGTTGCTTTCGGTGTTAAGCAATCGTTTTGAGTGATACATTCTTTGAAATGTTTTTCATCGATGCCAGAACCAAAATCAACCTTAACCATTTTGTATTTACCCAATACAGCGGTCGGCGCCCAGTAATAACCAAACCAAGCTTCTTCACGCTCATAAGCTTTAGCAATAGAACCAGATAAACCAGCGCCTGAGCCTGGATCAATTAAATCAAAGCCTGAATCAGCAAAGTCCATTGCTTCAAACAGTTGCGATGTTGAGATTTGACAGTTCCAACCTGCTGGACAACCCATAAATGCAGACTTGCTTGGATCTTCAGGGTGTTTGAATAATTTAGCATTCGCTTTAATTCCAGCAATAGTCGCTAAGCTTGGGTCTTTCTCAACCATATAGGCAGGAACCCAAAAACCTTCTTCTCCACCATCGCTAAGAGTAACACCGGCATAACGAATACGCCCATCTTCAACGCCTTGATCAAGCGCTGATTTCATCGAGTTACTCCAGAATTCAGGAGCAATATCAGGTTGGCCTTTTTCAATCATAGCAGTACCAGTCGGCATGGTATCGCCAGGAACAAGTTCAGCATTACAGTCAAAACCATGTTCAAGAATGAAACGGTCGATATTAGCGATTAGAGTAGCTGAATTCCAGTTCATGTCGGCAATAGTAACATCGCCGCATTCGCCTGCATTAGCAAAGGTTGAAAGAGAAGTAGTCGCAAGAAGTAGTGAAGTAGCGAAAGTTTTCCGCATATGAATAATATCCTTATTATTTATGAAGTGCCCTAATATTACATTAATTTGCTACTAAAAGCTTAGATTAATGACAAATATGATAAGGCATCATGAATAACATAAGGTATTATATAGTAATAGCTATAACTATTACGTCATCACTTCTAGACCGTGAGTGAGTTATTCTTCCGCTTGGATTTGGCCTACCAACAATACCGGCGCAGCATCTAATTTTTCGGCATCCATCATAGAGGCAATGCGTTCAACAGCAGACAATAGCTGACTCTGTTCCCACTCTTCTAGGTTTTGATAACGAGTAATAAAATGGTCTTGCAGCGGTTTCGGTGAACTACTTAGCAAGGTTATGCCTGCTTCACTCAAGGACAAATGCACTTTACGTTTGTCGGTTTTACTTCGAGTTCTAATCACTAACTCTCGGCTTTCAAGACGGTCAATAATCGTTGTTACGGTGGCAGCACTGAGTGCTATTTCCTTGGCAATATCTTTCGCTAGTGGCGCATCGAGCATAGCAATATTTTGCATTACCATCAGCTGAGGTCCGGTTAAACCAGACTGCTTATTCAACTTGCGAGAATGTATATCAATGGCTCTGATCACTTGGCGCAATGATACTAATAATTCTTCATACTTTTCCATAACCCTTCCATAATTCGCCCCTCATTTTTCGAAACAATAACAGAAATTTACCCCGGACTCATACTCCAAATGTGAAAAAAGCAAAATAACGTCTACCATTATTTTGCTTTTGTTGTATTCCTAACCACTATCGAACCAATTTATCGGTTCAAACGAGAGTAGAGGACATGTTAATTCACTAATTCAATTTTATTAAAGTCGATTTCATTTTCTTTCGGAGAGCATTCAATCGCCGCAACCGTCTTGTATTTTTTCGCCAGAATATAACCGAAACAACCAAGAATAAGTGCGATAGCCAGAGCGCCAACCCATTGAATTTGTAAGAAATCCAATTTAAACAATAACGTCAAGCAACTCATTAATACTATATTGCCTATGATGTATTTAGCTTTACCGAAACGTGCGACGGTTAAGTTTAAATTATCAGTATAAAGACGCACTAATGAATCCAGCGAGTTAATCACAAAAGTGATTCCCACTAATATCATAGCTAGGTTATAGAAACCTGTTGTCGCGATCTCATTCACACTGTAATAGTAAAGAACCGAGAACCACACCGCGATTGGAATAGACGGAAATACCATCATTGCAATCAGTACTTGATAGGTTTTCATACCACCAACAAAACGAGAAGTGAATTGACCAATCATGATGCTCCAAGAGAACCACCAGAATAAGTAAAATTCATGGTAATCATTCATTGGTAAAACAAAGTGATGTATATTACCAAAGTAATCGCCAATCAACGCAAAGGTAGTTGCAAACTCAGTTACACTTGATTCTTCAGATAAGAACGCGCCAGCCCACATCAATACGATCAAACCTAAGAATAACCAAGTACTCGCTAAACTTAATATACGTACATAACGAATACTGGTACTTGAATAAACCGCTGCTGCGATAACAACAAACACAATCAGGTAGAAACTACCCACTATCGTTTCGCCATCGCCTAATTCAGGTAAGTACCAAGGCAGATTGGTCAGTAATAAATAAGCAGTAAAGGCACAAGTACCGATAATGATAAGATTATTGATGAATTTAATTAAAGGGATTTCAAAGAACTTCACTCTAGGTTCAATAACGCAAAAATAGAAACAAGTTAAGAAGTAGAATGCCCAAATCAGAAATGCCCAGAAACCAAATTCAATGGCTAGCGGGTTACTGAAGCTATATTCAGGGCTTGCTGCAAGGTTTGCATAACCAGCAAATTCGGTCAGCGGAAACATGATCAGTCCCACATCCAGACCCGAAGTAAATAGAATAGCGATAAAGGTAAACGTACGAACGGGTGTAACGCCGACACATCGCACATTACCCCAACGGAAAATTACAAATGCAATTGCAGCAAAGGTAAATAAAATACCTATGGTAAGCCAAGTAGTCATTTTTTAAACTCCATGTAATAAAACATAAACTGATATCCTTATTTATGTTTTAAATAGCCTTACTCAACGTTTAAGTTAGCAACCTTTTTAGGCTGCATTAACCCTCAAACCTTAAATATCGTATTGCCGATATTTAAACCCTGATGAATTGAGTTTGGCGTTAATAGACCATTCAGCCAGAGTGGCTTAGGCTGGTCAGATACCTAGATAGCTAATACGTTATTTTCACAACGTATTAATGCTATTTTCTTAAAATACAATCATTAACAACAGACGCTACCGTTAAGCAGGCTGTCGTTTGGGTTCTTGTAATCGCTGAGTACTTTGCCATTCAGGCGCGACGGTTACAGTAGCCGCATCAGCTTTAAGCAGTGTATTGCCCAAGATAAGATCTGCAGCGCGTTCAGCCAGCATAATAGTCGGTGAGTTAAGGTTGCCATTTGGAATAGTTGGGAAAATAGAGGAATCAACCACTCTTAACCCGTCAATACCATGAACTCTTGTTTCTGAATCAACCACAGCCATAGCGTCTTCGCCCATCTTGCACGAACAAGAAGGATGATAAGCACTCTCTACCGCACTTCTGACAAAACTGTCGATCTCTTCATCAGTTTGAATATCTGTTCCCGGTTGGATCTCCTCACCGCGGTATTCATCCAGTCCTGGTTGATTAATGATCTCGCGCGTTAAGCGCACACAAGCCCGGAAACCTTCTATATCCTCAGCATGCGAAAGATAGTTAAACTGAATATGCGGCGCAACGTGGGCATCGTTAGAGACTACTTTTACAAAACCACGGCTCTTCGGTTTGTTATGACCAACATGAACCTGAAAACCATGTCCAGCAAATGCTTCTTTACCGTCATAACGCATTGCTGCAGGTAGAAAGTGATACTGTAAATCAGGCCATTCTAATCCCGGTTTTGAACGAATAAAGCCGCAAGACTCAAAGTGATTCGTCGCACCTAGTCCTGATTTATCAAAGAACCAACGCGCACCAATAAACAACTTGTTTAATGGGTCTAGTTTGCCATTCAACGAAATCGGTTTAAGACACTTGAATTGGAAATAGAATTCGAGATGATCTTGTAAGTTCTCACCTACTCCCGGTAATTCATGTACTTGCTCAATACCGGCCTCTGCGAGTGTGCTCGATTTACCAATACCTGATAGTTGCAGAATATGTGGTGAACCAATAGAGCCAGCCGAAAGAATGACTTCTTTGTTGCAATACAGTTTAGTTAGCTTGCCTTTACGTTCAAACTCCAACCCTATCGCTTGTTTACCTTCAAACAATACCTTGTGCACTAACGCATGCGTGATCACGGTTAAGTTGCTACGTGACATTGCCGGTCTTAAATAAGCATTCGAAGTCGACCAACGCACACCGTTCTTGATCGTCATGTGCATCGGGCCAAAACCCTCTTGCTGCTTACCGTTGTAATCATCGGTCGCCATATAGCCCGCATCAACACCCGCATCGACAAATGCTTTATACAAAGGGTTTTTCATGTTGTTGCCGTTATTAACAGCAAGCGGACCTGTGTCGCCACGATAATCATCACCGCCAAATGCCCAACTTTCAGCCTTTTTGAAGTAAGGTAAGCAATTGGCATAATCCCAATTGTTTGCCCCACTTTGCTGCCATTCATCAAAGTCACGGGCATGACCACGTACATACACCATGCCGTTGATAGAAGATGAACCGCCTAATACCTTGCCACGAGGACAATGCATGCGGCGATTATCTAAATAAGGTTCGGCTTGAGTTTCAAACTGCCATGCATATTTAGCACTATTCATCGGAATAGATAACGCGGTTGGCATTTGGATAAAGATACTCTTATCACTACCACCGGTTTCTAACAGCAATACTTTATTTGCAGGATCTGCTGATAATCGGTTTGCTAATACACAACCCGCACTACCCGCGCCAACAATAATATAATCATACTGTCCCTGTAACTGAGTCATAGTCGCTCCCTAAAATGGACTTTCAAGTGGTTGCATACCAACATACACAGCTTTAATCTGGGTATACGCTTTTAAGGTTTCGCTACCGTTTTCACGACCAATACCAGACATCTTGTATCCGCCTACAGGCATTTCTGCAGGTGACGCGCCATAGGCATTAATCCAGCAGATACCAGCTTGCATTTGATGAATTACACGGTGAGCACGGGTAATGTCCTGAGTGAAGACACCAGCCGCTAAACCTAAGCGGGTATCATTAGCACGGCGAACGACTTCATCTTCATCGGTGAAGGTTAATACCGACATAACAGGACCAAAGATCTCTTCTTTGCTTAATGTCATTTCATCAGTGCACTGGGTGAAAATAGTGGGTGCAACAAAGAAGCCATTCGGCGCATTGTCAGGTTGCAGTGCATGACCACCAGTGAGTAGTTCTGCACCTTCTGATTTACCTATTTCGATTAAGTTAAGTACTTTTTCTTGATGCTCTTTCGAGATCAAGGCACCAAAGTTAGTCTCTGGCAGCATTGGATCGCCACAGATGATGTTGTTCTCTGTGCGCTCACGTAATCTTTCGATAAAACGTGGGTAAATGGCTTCTTGCACAAATACACGTGTTCCGTTAGTACACACTTCACCTTGAGTATAAAAGTTAGCCAGCATCGCTGCTGATACGGCATTATCAATATCAGCGTCGTCAAAGATGATAAGTGGCGACTTACCACCTAATTCCATCGTCACTTCTTTCAGTGAACCCGCTGCCGCTGCCATTACTTTCTTGCCGGTACCGACTTCACCAGTGAAGGATACTTTAGCAATCTCATCATGCGTTGTTAGCCAAGCACCAACACGACCATCACCATGAACGACGTTGAACACGCCATCAGGTACGCCCGCTTCAGTAAATATTTCAGCTAACTTGATTGCACCGCGTGGGGTTTCTTCTGATGGTTTAAAAATCATCACGTTACCGCAAGCCAGCGCAGGTGCTGATTTCCAACACGCGATCTGTAACGGGTAATTCCAAGCGCCGATACCAGCACAGATACCTAGCGGTTCGCGACGGGTATAATAAAAATCATCACCGACCTGTTGCTGATTACCTTCAATACTAGGAGCAATACCAGCAAAGAATTCAATCGAATCAGCACCTGTGACAACGTCAACCACAGACGCTTCTTGCCAAGGTTTACCAGTATCTTGCACTTCGATAGCAGCCAGTTCGTCATTACGTTCACGTAACAAGGCAACTGCTTTTAATAAAATACGGTTACGTTCCATCGCCGTCATTGCTGACCAAGTAGCGAAACCAACTTTTGCACTTTCAATTGTCGCTTGCTGAATACTCGCATCAGCAACTTCAACGAGATAACTTACTTCTCCGTTAGCCGGATTAATGACTTCAAAGGTTTCACCTGAGTCATTGGAGAGAGACTGTCCGTGGACATAATTTTTATAAGTAACTAACGACATTAATTTTCTCCGTACTGTTTGATCACAGCATCGATAAAGGCTTTACATAAAATTTGGGCTTGTTCGAATTCTTTTTCAGGACAGCTACTCAAGGCACTTCGCAGCCAAAAACCGTCAATCATCGCTGCAGTTTGCTTAGCAGAATTGACCGCTACATCTTCAGGCATTAATTGTTTAAATGAAAATGCGAGGTTGCTATACAAACGTTGGCAATTGACATGTTGCAGTCTCGCTAATCCAGGATCGTGGACGGCTTGAGACCAAAAGCTTAACCAAGTTTTGGTTGCTGCGGTTGAGCGTTGAAACTCAGTGAAATTAGACTCGACGATCATCGACAAGCGTTCCGCAGGTGATAAGTTTTTACCTAAAATGCGGCTTAACAATGCTTGTTTTAGTTCATCGAGTAGATATTTGAGAGTCGCTTCAATAAGACCTTGCTTACCACCAAAATAATGACTGATAAGGCCTGATGACAGTCCAGCTAAACCACTAATGGTATTGATTGTGGTGTGGTGCAAACCGTGTCGTTCAACAGAGATCAACGTCGCGTCAATCAGCTGTTGCTGTCTTACCGTTTTCATTGCTGGTCTGGGCATAAAAAGTAACTATCCGTGTTTAGTTTTTGTGAATATCCGTTCTAAAAAATAGTTAATTGAACGTTCAATTAATAACAACTATAATAGTTAGAGTTGTAACTATCAACCCCGATATTTATAGTTCACATAGTTACAATAAAATAATTCATACACAAAACAGCCTCAGCAACACCATTAAAGGCTTGTTTTAAAAGCGAAATACACCAAAGTTAATTTTCAGTTAACTAACCGTAAAATAGCAGTAAATAAATTAATAGTTTCAACCATAATCATTAGAAAAATAACTATTAGCGTAAAATGTAACAAAGCACGATCACTAATATTGAAAGGTCGATTTTATTTTGAAAGGGAATATTATTTGTACAGCTTGATGCATCATTTTTGGAGAGTAATTTTGAGGAATAGAATTGAGAAAACAAAGCTCTGATGTAGTGTAATCTACACCGAGCTTTATCAGGAATACACCCTGCGACTAGCTCGAACGAACT